>Ga0123342_1002309_pt1 | contig 31712 bp, 18 predicted proteins | sample Turbeawhitnodule_FD_89960 | JGI IMG/M metagenome (GOLD analysis project Ga0123342, IMG submission 89960) | Root nodule microbial communities of legume samples collected from Mexico - Turtle bean Mexico white nodule | ecosystem: Host-associated > Plants > Roots > Nodule | place: Mexico: Nepantla... | reverse complement strand
TCATCCGCCAGAGTAGTGGTATTGAAACCAGCTTGTGCTGGACCAGAAAACATTATAATCCCATCCACAGCAGGGTGAGAGTACGCCTCTCTTAGTACATCTTCCAAATACTCTGCCTACTCAAGAAACAAGAATGAGAAAAGTAAACACAATGCAGTCAGTCACCTTGCTGGTATATTGAGATTTCTTTCTTTTTCTTTTATCTAATAGATAAAAAGATAAAATTTTGTTTATGGGGTCTCTGAGAAGAACTAAATAAATAATTTGATGAGTATAATTTCCATTTTGTATCAGTAAAAGAAATTACACTGTGATTCAGCAGAAACTATTATAAGTATCACTTTAAAGTTACTTGTTAAAAATATCAGCAAACTTACAATACATACATGACATTATGTGATTTAATGACAATATGAAAGGAATGTTTACTGATAGTGTAGTCTAATTAATCAAAATACATTTTTTGTTTTGTATATATATTAATAAACTTTATAACCAACTTTACAACTTGACTCAATGTGTAATGTTACAAGCTGAAGTTGGTTCATGAGAAGTTCATAAAAATATTTTCTGAAGTTAAGGAAATACCTGACTTGGTTGTGGATCCACACTGACTTCTGTGAGCCATATTGGAAGTCCAGTTGTAGCAAGAAGGTCAAGAGATGATCTCATGTAAGCAAGGTTTGGCTGGCCACTAGCAAAATGGCCTTGCAACCCTATTGCTAGTGACATTCCAGCAACTCTTGGAAATGACAGAATCTCCTTAATTTTCTTCATATAGTTGACTGGGCTGGAATCCTCATCCCCACTATCTTCAATGGTGTTATACTCATTCAGGAACATTTTTTGCTTTGGATCAATCTCGTAAGCTGTTGCATAAGCTTCTGCAGAGGCATTTTGGCCGAGTTTGTCCTCAAAGAAGTGGAAGTGGAGATTCTCATTCATCACATCCCATGCAATCAGTTGTCCTTTGTATCTTGAAACCACAGATTCCATTCTTTTTGCTGCTGCTTTCGCTAAATCCGCAGGTGATAGGGTCTTGGCCCATTCAGGCTGATATTTTGGATCGTCCCAGAAAATGTTATGGCCTCTCACAGAAATGCCATTCTCTTTGGTAAATTTCAGCATGGCATCTGAGATAGTATAGTTTTCCACGCCTTGCTTTTTCTCTGTACTATACCACTTCATCTCATTGGTGAAGGTTGCGAATTTGAACCTTGACACAAACCAATTCTGGTAGTCTTTGTTCGTGAGGATATAATGGTTCATTCCACATCCAAATGGGAAGTTCAACTTCACTGGTTTGGCGATGACTTTAGCTCCTTTCAATGCTGTTTCATTTACACGAGTTATCTGAAATCTCACTCTCCTCTTGCGTACCTGCATGTTATAGATCAACACTTAATTCTTTTTCCTTTTACAAATTAGGTTCAAATACTTTTTGGTTCTTATCTTATTTTTAGTTTGAATTTGGTCCTAAGTTTAAGGATTTATACTTCGATCAAGTGTCTCTATTATGAATTAAGCACACTAACAACTTAGACACACATGACAATTTGTGACAGGTACATGGATGTTTGTTAAGTCAATCAACTTAACATTGTTAGTGTGGTAAATTGACAAAAAACTAATATAGTCTAACAGAGACATTTTAAGAGACCAGATTAAACTTTTTAAATTTAGAAGATCAAAGAAAAAATAAAAAATAAGAGAACGGAAAATAAATGTATTTTAGTCTACTATTTACTGCTACTGATTTTCTATATGCAGTTTGGTTTGCTACTGCAGACATCCTCTTAATAATGACCACATGCTTGACTAAAAATTGGTGAATTTCATTTTAGTAGTGGTATCAAAACAAATGCAATGCTTCTTCCCCTGATGTTAAGCACTCTATATATTTGAAAATAAAAAAGCATTGGCTTTCATGTAAATTTCAACATTTGTGAGGAGGGTAGGATTTGCATATAAGCTTACCCTCTCAATGCTGGCATCTTGTAGTGATCTCCACTGCTTTTTAGTGAATGGTTGTAACGAGACATTGTCAGCCCATATTTCCACAGTTGAATTCTTGCTCTACAGGGTTGAACAAATTTTAGCTAACGAAACATGTATCAAAATACACACAAAATAAAGGTTGCATTTTATTCTCACAAATAGGTGCCCTATAGTATTACTTCAGTTGAATTTTGAGGAAATATGTAAAATAAGACAAGATGAAAATAGGTAGGTATAATTATGTTTTTGGTTGTTGATAACTATCTAGAGTTTCATTTGGGTCCCTGTAGAGGTTTTGTTGCTGAAAGAATGGTAGGTATAAATCCAGAATGTGTTTCACCTCAAAAAGAATTTCAACAGGGCCTGAAAAGTTTGCAGCTATGCCGCCTTTTAGAAGGGTCCAACATCCATGCTTTGCTATCACTTGGCCACCTCGTACCAGTTCACTTTCTTTTGTTTTGAGCATGACTGACACTGTATCACTTCCTTCACTGACCTGAAACCAAGCTGAATATGGAGAAGGGAGAAAATCAATCATTCAAAATGTTTCAGAAAAGTAATGGCCACCATGTCAAAACATTCCTCAAATGAATCTTAGTGAAAGAGATGTCATATAACTCAGCAATGGAAAAAGTGAAGTTACCAGAAAAGGTGTATAGCATTCCTTTCAGAAGTTGGACCTTCTGAGAGAAACTATCCAGCGGTTGGGTTCTGTTGTGAGCAACAATGAATCTATTGCCTTCATTCGATATCTGTTCCTTGATTGACCCTTTTCCAAACACTGTCCAACCCTCTATGTTGTGATCAAATCCTGGATTTACTATAATGCCTCCTCCATACTGTGCTCTCTCAGGTTCTACCAAGCACTGCTTCATTTCAAAGCAACGGCAACACAAGTAAGTTTGTGCATTAACTGCTGACAGAAGCTGCCACATAACTATATCTAATCTGGTTTAAGCTATAATTTATAAAATGAATTTGTTATCAAGTCTAAATAAAATAACATGGAAAACATTTTGCATCTCAAAAAGAATACTCTAGTGTGAACTTTCCAGATTATAGTATATGGAACTATTGGTGAGGAAGAGTTATTACCTTTGTGGTAGCAGAATAATCATAAGACAAAGAATGAATGCCAAGCCCTGCACAGTTGAGAATATATATTAGAAATGGTATCTGAGAATGAATAACTAGCTGGCATTGACATAGAGAGACTGAAGGGAAGGATAGAAACCTGATATCAGTAAAAGGCAAATGATAATGAACAAAAAGTTGCAACCTTCTGTAGCAACCTTCATCTTTGCACTGATCAAAGAAGTATAAATTTGAAGCTATTATCAGAGGTATATATATATATATATATATTGCAGCAGAAAATCATGTAGTGTAAAGAGCTTCCCCTGGTACTGAAAAAGAAAAGAAAAACAAACAAAAAACCTCCCTTGCACAATGCACCTTTTACCGGTTATAATAATTAACTAGAGCTAAATGCATTCTTTGTGAGCCAGAAACTTATCTAAATTTGATCTAAATTTGCCTTGATTTTGTTTTTTATTATGTATTATTTCTGAGCAAAATTTATGGCATAGAAAAGGCAGATTTAATTGTATCCCTCTAATGAATTGAAAGTAGTTTATAACAGTTGGTCTACATTTTTCTTATCTTCCAAAAAAGCTATCATTGCCTTTTTTATATTTTGGAATAGATGTAAAAAACAGGATCCAAAATATCCATTTCAGAATAAAAAAATGGTGAAAGTAAAAATTTTGGATGTAAAAACCAAACATCAACTGTACTGAATGGAACAGCAGTCCAAATAAATCTCAGTGACCGTTATACATGAAGACGCCTAATACAACACATTCAGAAGGTTAAATTAGCTGACAAAACAGTAAAAATTGAAATGTAATGATTTTCTTAGTTCTGGTAGATGCTATATTTCATCTTTATCATACACTTGTTTTGTTTATCTTCTTTTTTTTGTTGTTATATAAATAGAATTTGACAGTGTATAAAGAGGGTGGAACTAGAAATTATGAGGGAGAGAGCAGAAAGGTAAGAATAGCAGAGGCAGTGAACAACAAATTGCAGCCTTCTGCACCAACCTTTTCACTTCACCAATCAACAAAACCTCATTTACTATTTATTTTTTATTTATTTTAATCAAAGAAGCATTTTTTTATTTAATTTAGGATGCAACACAATTTTCATATTAAAACTGTAAAATATGTTATCACTTATAAATATTTAATATTTTTGTGTTCAAATATATATTGATATTATAATCATTTAATTTACCAGATTTTTTCCAGTTTTGGACTAAAACATTGGCAGTAATATTATCAATATATTTTAATTAAACTTTATAATAATCATGATTAAATACTGAGTACATATTACTTTTCCGAACAAATAAGTTACTAAAGATACAATTTTTATATAAATAAATAAATCTGTCGACAACTATCACATGGGAAAAATAATTTAAGAGATATATATATATATATATATATATAAATCAAAAAATGATAACTGGAATAAAAATAACGATGTTTTGTCGTGACACTATAATATTGTTATAAAATTATTCTGAGTAGTCAAATAATATTACCAAACAAAAATTTGATTTTAGCATCAAATGCAACGAAGGGTACAAATTAAATAAGAAATATATAATTAGATTGAAAACACAGACATGGATAATTCTAATTATAGACTCCAATGATGTCCCGTGAATCATCTTCGGCTCTATTTGTCACAACTTACAAAACAAACTATTATATAATACGAGGTCACTTCAACTGTTTTTATATTTTTACAACATATGTAAAAAATAAAAATAAAAACTCCATGTATAAAAATGAAAAAAAAAAAGTAAAAATAGGTTATGAATTTGACAGTATTACAAATTGAACTTTAAGCCTAACTCAACCCTATAAAACTGGCTCATGGGGTGAGGTTTACCCACTTATATACAATGAAATATTCTCATCTCTAGTCGATGTGGAATCTCCAACACAAATCATCACATCGAGAGTGACAACTTGTGCGTGGAACAACAAATTATGGGTAGTCTGATAACGACCCGATAGCGGATGGCACGATAGGCCCAACAAATATTCGCTAGGATAGGCTCGAAATGGCTCTGATACCATATTACGAAGTGGACTTTAAGCCTAACTCAACCCATAAAACCGACTCATGGGTGTTATCGGACCACCCATAATATGTTATCCCACGCACAAACTGTCACCCTCGGCGTGAGGGGTGTGTTGGAGATCCCACATCAACTAGAGATTATGACATTTCATTATATATAAGTGGATGCAAACCTCATTTCATGAATTGGTTTTATGGGATTGAGTTAGGCTTATAAACTATGAAATAGATAATATTATATTTTTTTTTATGTATAATGGCATAAATGATAATTGATTATTATAATAGAATCGTGAATACAATTATATTTAGATTCATGAGGTTTGTTCTATTAATAAAATATTCATTATTAAATATTTGGGAAGTCGTGTACAATATTTATTATTAAAAGTTAATCGAATTGTAAATTGTTTATTATTATAAACCTAACAAGTACTAGAAGGGTTATTTGTCATTTATGAACACTTAATAAGTATTCAAGTGCCATCTGAAGAGGAATGCATATTCATGCTTAAATATAGTTTTATCAAGTAAACAAAATTAGTTAGTTAATGTGGGCATCATCAACCACATATACATAGTGTTTTATAAAGATTGGTTACATAAATTTAAATTCCATGAAGTGTTGTGGCATTTTAATCCCAAAAATAAATCACTTTTTAGTGTGTTACAACTCATTTTTGCCACCAAAATAAAAGATTCATGAATATTTTTAAGTTTTGTTGGCTCATGGCTATATCTTTTTGGTTTCATTTAGCCAAACGCATGCGATTTACATTGATTCACATTGCTCAAGTACACAGTAGTGCATTGGATTTCAATAAATACTACTTAGGTGTGATGAGTAATGAAATCACTACTCCTAAACCTAAAAGATGGAAAAGTACTCATCCATTAAGTATTAACCATGAACATTATAGTATTATATATATATATATATATTATTTTTTGTTAAATTAATTAAGATACAACAATGTGGAGATAATTTTGATTAGTTAGGTCAATATCATCTTGAATTAATCTTTTAAAACACTTTAATAAGTGTAAAATAAAGAAGATATATTAGTTAAGGGTGACAAACAGATTTTGGTTTGTCAACTTGTCAAAATTTGTTAGATCTAATTGGTATTTTCAACCCGTCAACTTGACTCACCTAAATTGTAAAAGGTTGAGAGAAAATTGGTTTTTAGTATGTTTGTTTTAGTTAAGATAAAAATATTTTAAAAATTAATTTTATTTTATTACATTAGTTGAAGGATGTAAATATGCAATATATTTTAACTTAAATTATTAACATTTATAAACTACACTTCAATTATTATTTATGATGGAGTAATTTATCACGAAAATACAATAATTATTTTAATTTATTCAATTAGAGACATTAATAAATCAATTAAAATCTTAGAAAATATTTAAAGGATTAAATGGGAATTAAAAATATATACATTGCATACATATATATATATATATATATATATAACAAAATAAAAAATTTTAAAAATAAAAAATTTAAAACCTAGCAAGTTGGTCCATCAACCTATCAACTCGAACTTTTCAGGATCAAAATTTACAACCTACTTTATTAGGATGGGTAAGATTTCTAATTTTAGTGGATATGACAAAGACAAGTGTGTTGGTATTATGAAAACATCTCAAAGAAAAAATAAATTTTGTAAGTATTTCATAAATGAATATTTTAAATTATATTGAAAAAATTGTTCTATGCATCCTATTGTTTGATTTTTGTTGTAAATGAGATGATTTTACCATTATTTTTGTTTTATGGTCTCCAATTCACAAATCAATTTGATTTTTTCTCTTTCAATTTCTTCAAAGTCATAAATTAACTCACTCCATCTTCTTAGTGTACTTAGATAAAAATAAAAAATATTTTTGAATATCCAACCTAATAGAAATTTAGTAAAAACTCAATTAAAAATAACTAAATTTATGAAATACTTAAAATTTAATTAAAATAAAACTTACACGGATCAAAATATAAATCAAACTATCTTTTCTTGTTGATGCTATAAAAAAATTATTTTAAGATCTTACACTAATTTTTTTTATCTAATGTAGATTTCATTTTAAGATTTTAAATAACATACTGCAGGTCTCGTTATAATATTTTTTAGTATGAGAGAGTTTAAAATATTATTTTTTTTATCATCTCAAAGATCTTTAGAGTTTTTGTAATTATTATTACAATAATCTTATCTGTCTATTTAATGTAAAATTTTGCAAATAACATACTATATGTTAAAAATCTACCACTAAAAATACTCTTTATCTATTTTAGATGACTAACAATAGAGAACTAAAGATATAGTGAATTTATATTTTTGAAAAGATATAATATTTATAGAAAAAAGAATAAATTAGTTATAAATTTACTTATAAACTTTTCTAAGAAAGTTTTCCATTCATCATTCACTTAAGAATTATATCTTTAATATAGTATAATCCCTTCTTATAAAGCATACTTATGTCAACCATGTTTGTCATTAACAGTGTAGATGAAATGAGATTTTTGTCTTAAGCTTACTGTTTTTTTATACAGTATGGATGAAATGAGATTGCATAATCTTAACAAAACTTCAAAGATGGGAAAAATTAATCTTAATAAAATTTTAAATATTTGTTTGTTCATTTTAAATTTTACTTAATGAAAAGTATTTCATACACACATATATGCACCAAATAAATATACAGCTCTTTATGAGCTTTCTAGAGAACAAAATACAGATAATATTTTAAGATTATATATATATATATATATATATATATATTTTTTATTTTTTTTTTAGTATAAAAAATATAATTTTCGTTGTTTTTTCAATATTCAATAAATAATATATTGAATACGCAAGAAATAAATTTTGATCTTTGAGGTGGTAGTGCGTTCCATGAGCATTGTGAGATCTAAAATGAATCACTTGTACTATAACAGAAACTGAAACACGTTTAGCCCTAATCCTAATCCATTCCAATTCTCGACAGAAAAAACCTAATGTCTCATCGAGACTCTGATTCCAAGCGTCGCCACTCCAAGTTCGATCAAGAACCAAGGTGCTCTCTATTCTCACTCCAATGTCAATTCCCATTTTCAACCTAATGCCAATTCCCTGCTTTTCAATTCAACCTAACATTTAACGTAGTGCATTGGTTATTCACCGTTCCAATATTGCAATTCCATGTTTTTTTCGATTGAACTGGGGTTGGATTATTTTTAAATGCATTGATTGTAGTTGTGGGAAAATACGTATATGGTTTCGTTTTTGAATATTGTTGTTTTTGGGGTTGTGGGTTGTAGTCCCAAGAGATATAGAAGGGATGGAAAACAAGAAAGAGAAAGGGACAGGAACAGAGTAACCTCTGATGGGGGAGATAAGAGAAACCCATCGCTGCCACATCATTCTAGGCGAGAACCTTTCGATGCTGTTGCTCCCAAGAAATCAAATTCAAACGATCATGGACAGCCATCCAAACATTCATCTCAGCCATCGAAACATTCATCTCAGCCATCCAAACATTCGTCTCAGCCATCAAGATCTCGCTCTCATTACCAGGTCATACCAATTTTTTTGAATGAATGCATGAGCCATTCCTGTTTCATAGTGAACGGAGTTCTGCTCCTAATTGTGCTCAAATTTCTATATTGACTTTTATCTTGTTTAGATTCTGTTTAAGTTCCGTTTTGAGTAGTGTGTGTGTCCAGCCAAAAGGGATTCGTAGGAAATGAAAGAAAAAAAATAAATGTATAATTCCCCTGCTCTGTTTAAGCGGTTAAACTATTTGTTTTCTCCCTATAATTGTTCTGATTTCAAGTTGTAGTCACGATTAGAAAGTTGTAAGTTTTTTTTCTCTACACAATTTTTTTTGTAGTGATTTAGCAATGCCAAAAAAAATTATCTGATGGTAAAGATAGGTACTAACCTTATCTGTGGGTGTTTGTTTCATAATATAATATTTTTTTCCCAGGAGTCAAATTCCCTTTGAATATTATACCTAGGAATGTTATTCTCATGAACATGTTTGGTTGGTATTTAGTCATTTTCGAAAAAGAAATTAAATTTATTTAATATTATACACTACCTAGCTATGTCATTCCCCATGATTAAGTTGTGAACTTGAGTTCACAGTCATTGTATATGGCCTTGGATTGCAATTGTATTGAATCAGTTGTCTTGTAGCGCTAGTAAAGAACGGTTTATATTGTTTTGGGAAGGGAAGGGAAGGGGAGAAAAATGTGATAAACTAATTTTTATTCTGTTTCATGCCATTAGCTGTCAGGTACAGCTTGTGAACGATTTCATTTGCTTGGCTAGCAATTTTAATGCAAATTCTTGGCCCTGACCTTTATCACAATATTTAACCACTACAACTTGTCCTGATTTTCAAGTTGTTCAATATTGGTGGGATTGGTACGTGGTATTGTGATACTAGGTGAAATATGAACTAGAAATGTTATCAGAAGAAAACAACTGGCACTTTCTTTTAAGGTTAAACACTATGACTATGAATAGCTTATACTTGCATAGTTGATTGTGCAAGCTGTATGATATCAAATCATTTGCTTTGCCACACTTGATTTGTAAGAACTTGCTATATTTATCTACTCTTCCCTTTCGTTTTTTAGCTGCATTTGAAAGGAAATGTCTCAATTATCATTTTCAAGATGATGTGGAGATTCATTTGATTAATAGGTTTAAATTTCCTTTTATATGATTGATAGTTATTCAGTATATGCAAACTATTTTTCTGGGCTGATGTAGCGGATTCTTGTTCAGTCCCATGCCTTCAAGTGCCACCATATATAACCATCTTAGGCTTGCCTATGCTTGTTGTATAACAGCATGAAGAACGGGGTAGTACTGGGCAGGTTGGTCGAAGCAATGGACAAAGGGAAGCTGGTAGTAAGCTTACTTTGGCTTTATTGTGCGTGAATGATATTTAGATTGACTCAATACACTGAAATGAAGCACAAAAAATTCTTTCATTGCATTCAGGAAAAGTCTTTGCTCAGAGTAAAGACGATAATGAAAGGGTGGAGACAGGTCAGAGTAGAGAGCAAACAAATACGAAATCTCAGGTGAAACTGGATGATAATTTACAGAAAAGAGATGGTTTTGCCGAAAGAAAAGATGATCTACCCCCTACTATGAGGAAACGACGGGCATTTAGGGAGAAGAAGATTCCTGTGGATTCAGCAGATGCTAATCCAGCTCCAATAGTAGCAGTAAAATCAAGTCATACTGAACATTTTATGGAAAGGAATGAAAGGAAGGAGGAAAGAAGCAGCAATCCTCATCATCTGGATAGACCTGAGAAACAAATTACAGAGGACAGAGCACTCAATAAGAGTGAAGCAAGGAGGGATGGCTTTTCATCTAGAGCAAGGTTTGGGGGCAGTGGAGGCGACAGTAATTACAGGGGAAGAGACAAACTTAATGGAAGACAACAAGTTCACCGTCCTGTTAAGTCGCGAGTAGAGAAGTGGAAACATGATCTGTATCAAGAGGTTAACAGGGATCCTATTCCAAAGAATGAGGATGATCAGATTGCTAAGTTAGAAGCACTCTTGGCTTCGTAATATCAATCAGAAGTAGTATTTCCTAAACCTCTATTTTTTTCTTCAAAAATTCAAGTCGTGGCTTGTCGGACAATTTCCAGAGATGCTTGAATTATGCATTGGGTATCAGAGCAAAATGCAGTCTACAAGCTCGGGCTACCTGTTTTTGTTTTAACTTCAATCTACTTTTTTTGGTAAGAGAACAATATCTAGAGTGAGACTGTTTCTTTTTGTTCATGACAACTCGTCTACCTATTCCTTATCTGCTACTGTCCGAGGATTACTTGTTCGTCAACTGTAAAGTGTTTTTTTTTATCACTATAACTTGGTAATCAAAGTTTTCCAACTAAAAACAAAAGACAACGAATTTCACAAACAACGGAACGCCAGTTATGGCCATAATTATACTTACAAACACATTTGCAAACGTTTCACTTTGATCTCTGTCTTAATCCGGTGGCGAAACTGTATTGTTCACGAGTAATGAGCATAGTCAACCGGACTTCTTTTTAATTTTTTAAACTTCTAATTAAATTTATTAAGCTTTAAACTTTTACACCTCCTAAATCTATATATAAATCTCACTATTAAAGGATAAACTTATATATATTGATGTAAAATGTTGAAGTCCATATATTATGTGGTAATAATATTCATTTTTTATTATTTTTAAATAAATTACCTTAATCGGTATAGGGTCATGAGTCCGCCGCTTATCTTAAGAAAAAGATAGCGAATAACACTTTTCAACAACCATTTATAATAATATTACAACATTTTAAATTAAAAATTAAAATGAAAATGGTTACAACTCAGGGTTCATGTGGAAAAATAATATTTTGACACCCCCAAATAACCAAAATATAAAAAAAAAAAACATAATTTTATAACCAAAATAGGAAAGCAAATTCAATCGGAATTTTTACAAAGCACTTTTTACCGAATATTACTGAATTTTAGTCTGTAACCGAAGAAAAAAGACTTGCTTCTCTTGATTACAGTGTCGTTCCCCTAGAAATTAGCTTACACAAGATCAGAAGTAAATACACAATAAAATTACAATTGACAGTCACCCATGATCTCAAACGAATGAATCAAACCTTAAAAGAGACATATAATATCTAAAAGTCCAAAAAACAAAGGATGTTGAAGATGTCACTTGCGATGGCGAATGTTGGTGGTATTGGTAGAGGGTTGGGCAGCATAAGAAGCATTAGCATTGACAGCAGTAGTGGGGCTGACCAAGAATCCCTCAGCACCATGTCTCTGCTCTGAGAACTCACTTGTGGGAGGCTGAAAATCAGACCTGGTTCTCCTGTGAGAAGATCCTGTGAAGGAATCAGCTGCCAACAGCAAATGGTAGCTGCGGGTTGAGCTTTCAGAATGGGAGAAGCTCCTATAGCTGCGGTGAGCATGAGGCTTCTGCTTCTTCATCGCATGAATGAGATACGGAATCAAACCTTCCATATGCGCTTAACTTTCTCTTTCTCTTTCTCTTCTCTTCTCTTCTCTTCTCTCACAAACTCAACTTTGCTTTTCTGTGTTGAAGGTTGCGATGCAGAACATATTTATATTGGTGGAGTGCGAAAGATTTCACAGCTCAATTTGTCAACGCAGATTATTCCATTCATATCCTTCCACTGCCACTTTAAGAAGAAAACATGTTTTTCGTTTCTACCGCTTCTTTATTTCCATTTTTTTTTAAATATTTCTGTTCTGGTACCTTTTATTTATAAAAATAAGAACCACACGTAGTAGTAGTAAATTTCTTCTATAAACGAAAACAAAACAAAAAAATAATACATAAATATTATTGTTTTTATTGATATTAACTAAAAACTTATGATTCATTACTGTTAGATAGCCACGCAAAACTATTTTATATGATTAGGTTATATTATCCGTTATGGTAAATAAAATTGATGCATGAATATCCCTTCCAACAAAAGAAAAGTTGTTTTGACTTTTGAGGATTGTTTGAATATGTTGACACGGAAATTGGGTTTTTAAGGCTGTCATTGTTGTGTGGATGACAACTCTGACTATGAATTTTGATTTATACGTTTGAAAACTCCACTGTTCTTCTTATCTTAAAAATTATGATTGTTATTGTTATTCAATAATTTGACTGTATGAATTTTCCCAGGTGGCTGTCACATTACGCGTGGTAAGCAAAACCACCCAACATTAAGCTTTGGTTTTCATAATCATGAAACTGCAAGAAGAATCACTAAAATATATGATACAATTTTTAACAACTTTCTATTTATATACTGTAAACAAACAATATTCTTAAAATGATCTCACTATCTTTATATAAATTAAGATAGTTGTGTTAAACCAAAGTGCTTTTAAGAATTGTATTTTTGAAAGCTTTTCTCTAATTTGAATGTACTTTTAGAATTCTATATTCTTAATCTCTTATCAATCTTTTTCTTCTTTGTTTAATATGTTATTAATAATAATATCTAAAAGACCTTTATATCACTATATATGTTATGTATCACAAATTCAAAATAGAATTTATGTATTCATAAATGTCTATTTTTTATAAATTTTAATTATAATATAGATTATATACTCAAGCTATCATGATTTTTTGTATTTAATCTTATTGATCTTATATTACTTTTATTTTACCCTATTTATTTTTCATTGATCAATTAAATTTCAATATGATTAAAAAATAATAAATTATTTTTGTTTCAATGTTTTATCAATTGCTGGAATAGCTCAGTTGGTTAGAGCGTGTGGCTGTTAACCACAAGGTCGAAGGTTCAACCCCTTCTTCTAGCGTTTTGTTTTGCATTAAATAAGATTTTTGGTTCGTTGGTGTTAATAATTTTTTTATTATTTGTATTTGTTATATACCCTCCACAACTGATTAAGAATTTAAGAAATAGTTATTTACTTATGTCTCATAATACTCTTCCACAAACTGTTGTCAAACTCATCACTGCTTATGCAGCTTTATATTCCTATCACACAACATGAGTAACTATTGATATGGCTTCTAGGCAATTTATGGAGGAAATGTCAACAGCTTGACCCTCAGAGAGAGACTCAAGTTGGGTGGCTGAGTTGGAAGAGAAGATGTTATGTGCTTCAGAAATGGATGTGTTTTGAACCATTATGGTGGAGGGAGCAGATGCAACATATACATGGAGAATGTGGAGTAGCTTAATCCATGACCAAATTCATAGAGGGAGCTACCATTGTAAAACCTATAGGATCTTCCAGGGAAATTTCTACTCATGTTGCTCTCATGTTCATGTTTGTCATGGGCAATTGATCAAACATAAGATTGTGGATACCATGTAAAAAGAGACTCTTCCGATATATTAATATAGTCTCACATTATTCAGGAGTCGAGATAAAGAATAATTTATATATTTTCTCTTTTAATTTATTGAAATATCTTTTAGGAACAAAATCATGACGGAAAATCATGACGGAACACTGATCTTCGAAGCTTCTATTAACCAATTCGATTTTAACTTTTTTTTTTCTTTCTAAAGTCTCTTTTTTAAAGTTCAGCTTATATAGTTATGCTAACAAATCCTTTCTAACGATTTTAGTGATCTAGTTCATTGTCTTCATTTTTCTTCTCTAACTCTTTTAAGCTAAGGATAATCCTTTCTTTGTTTTTGTTTAAATCTCCAAAAGTAACTTTGTTCCATTCTTTTAAATATATCTTAAATTTCTCCTTTAATGCCCAAATATCATTATCGTCCACATCGTATTTCTCCCAAATTCCAAAAATACTCTCTCAGTTTTCCATATATTCCTAAACACTTTTGGCCCCAATCTAATATGTTTTATGTTTCAATAATAATGCACATTGATTTGAAATTGGCTAGTCCACAAGATATTGTTTACTTTCAACCCATATTCTTAAGAGGATAATATATTCTGGGGACAAAATTAATAATGTTTTATGAGAAATTGTGTTTTTGTTTTTTATAATTGTTTGATTTTGTATTTTCTATTACATAAAAAAATATTGTTTTTTCTTATCGTTGTTTATGTATTTTAACAAGTATTTATTAGAGAGACAAAATTTAGTTTTCCAGTGGACCGTTAATAAACAATTTGTACTCTCTAGTTTAAGGTTTCTCTAGAATGTTATGTGAAGACAAAGGTTAAGGTCATGAGAGAAAAAAAAAAGGTTACATTGAAGTTTTTTTTTTGTTTACTGAGAATTTGAGATAAAGAAACTATGTATTTTATAACTGATTTTATATTTTATGAAATCATATTTTTTTAAATAATTTTTTTTGTAATGGCTCTGATTAAATATAAATCTAACTTTCTGAGTTGAAATTAAAAATGTAGTAAAAATATATGATATTATTCTTATTAAATATTTAATACGATAATAAATTATTTTCATAATAAAATAATACAATATTTATTTTCAAAAATCTATAAATATATTTAGGAATATTTTTAAGTAATCAAACCAAAATTGAGTTATTTTTTTTTATAAATTATAATTTTCAGTATATCATAATTTTTTGACATGAACAAATATTTTTCTACCAAATGGCCGTTGATTAATCTGATGTTCATTACATATATGTAAATCTCATAATATATATAATGTACAGGAAATGTATTATGCAAAATATATATATATATATATATATATATATATATATATATTATCTAGTATAACATCGACCTTATATAATTTTATATGTAGCTCTTTTAACATTATAATACAGCAGCACCGAAAATATTAATGCAAGCCACCTTTAATAAAATTTTAAATAAATAGACATTTAAATTTATAATTCAAATAGTTATAATCATAACTATCATGAAATGTTAATTCATGAAATCACATAATTTATTAGAGGTGGTTGTGGGTTGGAAGTCCCGCATAGGTCCGTCTCACACTTGGTCCGCAAAAAGTGGGCTGGGTTAGCTCGTCCCGCATAAAATTTGTGGACTGATTTTTTTATCCGTCCCGCATAAAGGTTGGTTCACAGGTCTGCGGGCTAGCTGCATAAGAAATATTTATTAAAAAAATAATTTTTTAAATAAAAAATTTGATTTTTTTTATTTAGATGCATTAGGTAAATGGTCTCATAATATTATTTTTATGAAATATGCATAGTAAGATGTTATTAAAAATTTTGGAATGTAAAATATAAGACTTTATAAAGAAAATATGGGGTGTAAAATTTTTTTTATACATTTTAAAGTTATGCAGGTTATGCGGGTCAACCCGCCCCGCCCCGTACTTGACCCGCACGGACTGCAGATTATGCGGGACGAACCTAAGCGGGTCAGCGAGATGAAATAAACAACCCCTCCTATGTTTTTTTTTTCAGCGGGCCGTGTGCCAACCGCCACAGCCCGTCCCACTTTGTCATCCTTATAATTTATGTTTAACTTATTTAATCATGTTGGTACAAAAATATTATATTTTACTTTCTGGTATTTTAATATACATGAAATATATTAATAAATTTGTTTACTTAATACCACATAGATTCTTAATCCAAAAAAGTTATTGCATATCTCAATTCATATACTTTACTATCTATCTATTTTATTAATTAGATCAATCCAATTCATCTCCTTCCAATTTCTAACATAAAATTCCCACAAAAATACAAAAATAAATAAGTACATACAATTATATAAATATAGACATGTAAAATCAACTAAATACCATAAACACGTATATTTCACACACACAAAAAATAGCTTAAGTGACACATCTCACTTTAACCATAATTGTTTCAATCTTTATTGTTCAAAGTCTAAATAGTTGTTTAACATATATCTCTTTGCTTGATTGTCCATAGTCAACAGTCAAACTCTTCGAAAATAAAACATTGATGCATCATCTTTCTCACTTAAACATTAAATACACAATTATGATTTAACTTGAAAGTTGCATCTTCTCACTTAAATAGTATATAATTAATTGGAATTAGTAAAGTTCACAATCCAGATATTTAACTCTAATTGAAATAGATAGTACTTTAAAACAATTAAATATTAATTAAATAATAAAGAAATCATTAAATAAAAAAATAAAAACTATAAATAATTAGTTGTTATATTAACTAAATTAAATATTAAAAAAGTTAATTAGTATCTAAAATAGTTTTTCAATAAATAATTTTTAAATTGGTATCTAATTAGTTAACAATGTGATTTTAAGTACAAAATTTAAAATATAAATAATTGATAGGTAAAACCTTGATGGTAAATTAAATACTAATTTAAAAACTATTTTAGATACTAATCTATTTTTTATTTTTTTAAATAATATATAAATTAGTTAATATAATAACTAATTATTTACTATTTTTAAAATTAATTTATATTTAATGATTTTATAATAATAAATAATAAAGGGATATTAAAATAATAAAACTTTAATCACTATAATTCACAAAATTAACATTAATAAATAAACTTCTCACGCGTATATACACTCACAAATGATCTACCTTTATATTATTATTTTTACTTCTATATTTTCATATATTCCCATATTTTCATATGATAAGAGTGGAATAACTTTCAAAACCCAATTCTAGAAAATCCATAAATCAAAATGAAGTCAATACAAAATCACCTTGATTTCAACCCAATCTGACACATTTCACAAAAAAAAAACTCAATCAATTAAGCAAACTAACAAATATTCATCACAAAATAATCCTTATGAAGATAATTATCATTTCATCATTAAAAACTTAGACTCAAAATCTTTTATTTATCCTAGGGTTAACTTTCTAAAAAAATATTTCAATTATTTACATTAAAAAATCATGAAATAAAAACTAATTTTAGAGATAAAAAAAATTAGTTGATCTAATGACTAAATTAAATACCATTTTAAAATCTAAAAAAAAACTTTATAAATTAATTTTTATTACTATTAAATGGTTTCTAAATTGGTATCTAATTTAGCTACCAATATTTTGCAATTTTATACCTGTTTTTAGACTGACCAAAAATCAAAGATAGAAACCACCAATAACTAAATCAGAGAAAACAACATAGGAGTGATAATAGGTTTTGCAATAAGATGAGTTAGAAAATATAAATATAATTTACTTTTAATTTATTAATCTTATGAGTACTATTATTTTAAGGGCAAAAAATAATTAATTGTTCTAATAACTAAATTAGATATAATTTTATAAATTTAAAAACTTGTAGTTTTTAAATTAATTTATATTAATGTTAAATAATTTTTAAATTGATATCTAATTAGATATTAAGATTTTAATTTTTTTTACTGACAAAAATGAAAGATAAATACCACCATATAAATATAATTTACACTTAATTTGTTAATCTTATCTACGACTATTATTTTAGAGAACAAAAACCTCTTTTTGCGTAGAGAATTGAGATACGGGGTATCTATCCTTCACACAATACGTTCTCCTTTTTTATTGGAAGAGATATAGGGTATAATACATAGATAAGATTACAAGTATAATGAGATTCTTTTCATAATATATTTTTTTCTTCAAGAAGCATAACTTAAGATAATTCATACAATAACTTGTATAATATTACTATTTTTATTATCATTATTGTATGCAATAGATGATATATTTAAAAAATAAAATAAAATAAAAATTGTAAATGCTTAATGGTTAAGACTTACGAGTCAAGAAAGAAAGAAGATTAGGAATTTTGTTGTTGTCTACTCGAATTCAGAATTCAACAGAGAAAGATCTTTGCGTCTCCAAGTCCTCGCATAATTATAAATACGCAACTCAAGTACTAAACTCACTTTTGTTTTCTTAAACAACAACAAAAAATCCCACTTTCCTTTTTTTTTTTTTCAATAGGAAACTGAGAGAAAGCAAAGGTTCAATTTTTATTTTTTACCTTTCTTTCTCCCTTGGAGCGATCTCTGAAGCTGACCCATTTTGGAATTCTTGAAACCCAGCCTAATCGCTCTCTGGGTGTTCCCAAAATGAAGCTTCCGAGATCTTCGTTCTGCGTCTTTTTAGGGTTTTTGGTACTGTTTCTTTCGCCGCCGTCAATGGCGAAATTCGTGGTGGAGAAGAACAGCTTGACGGTGACGTCGCCGGACAACATCAAGGGCACGCACGATAGCGCGATTGGGAACTTCGGGATACCTCAATACGGAGGCAGCATGGCTGGGAACGTGGTGTACCCTAAGGAAAACCAAAAGGGTTGCAAGGAGTTCGATGACTCTGGGATTTCCTTCAAATCTAAACCTGGTGCTCTTCCCACTGTCGTTTTGCTCGATCGAGGAAGTAAGATTCTATTATTTCCACTATTTTCACGTCTGATTTTAAGGTTTCAGGTTCTGTTGGTAGTGATTTGGGGTGTAATTTGTATGTGGTTTTGAGGGTTTTTTTTAGCCCGTTTTGCGTTGTTTGAGAAGGGTTTTTGTCTCTCGGTTTAATGTTTTGCTTCTTGGGAGCCAAAGTTGTTTTCTTTTGTTGGTTTACGTACACTATCTTGCTGTTTGGTTCACGGGGCTTAGGTATTGCTTTTTCATGTATCTATGGAGAAAATGGTTTTGTTGCCCCACTATTTGTTTTGAATGGGTAGATAGATAATGACGGGTCTTAGGTTTTATTTCGTGCGTGTTTGGATTCACATTTGATTCTACAAAATCGCGTTAAAATAGCAACTAATATGATTATAAGTAAAGTTTGCACGACTAGTTCTATTTGAGTTGACCCTGTTAACATGATTTTAGGTAAATATTCTCGCGATTTCTACTTTTAGGAGTTGATTCCTAGTCTTAATTTTTTTTTGGAGTTGAAACAAATATTAAGTAGCCTTATACTGATTTTTACGGCTTCTATTTTTTAGAATAAAGACAGAGAAATATAAAGCATATCACGGCAAAAAATAAAAATTAATTTTGAAAACACTTGTCCAATCATTCACAAAGACCTATTAGTTCAAATTTGTGGTTTGCTTTTGCACAAGGGGCATGCTGTAAATTTGACCAAGTCTTGATATGTTGCTTGGGTGTATTCTAAATGTCTTTATGTGTTCTTTCTTTTGCAGATTGCTTCTTTGCTTTGAAGGTCTGGAATGCACAAAAGGCTGGAGCTTCTGCTGTTCTTGTTGCAGATGACATCGAGGAAAAGTTGATAACCATGGACACTCCTGAAGAGGATGGGTCTTCTGCAAAATACATAGAGAACATAACTATACCATCTGCTCTGATTGAAAAAAGTTTTGGTGGAAAGTTAAAGGATGCCATAAGTAATGGGGATATGGTCAATGTAAATCTGGATTGGAGAGAGGCTGTCCCCCACCCAGATGATCGTGTGGAGTATGAACTGTGGACCAACAGCAATGATGAGTGTGGAGTTAAATGTGATATGTTGATGGAATTTGTGAAAGATTTTAAGGGTGCAGCGCAGATATTGGAGAAAGGTGGTTATACTCAATTTACGCCCCATTATATAACTTGGTACTGTCCCCAAGCATTCACATTGAGCAAACAGTGCAAGTCCCAGTGCATAAATCATGGGAGATATTGTGCTCCAGATCCTGAGCAGGATTTCAGTACTGGATATGATGGAAAGGACGTGGTTATTGAAAATTTAAGGCAGCTATGTGTTTTCAAGGTGGCAAATGAAACCAAAAAGCCTTGGGTGTGGTGGGATTATGTCACTGATTTTCAAATTAGATGTCCAATGAAGGAGAAAAAATACAACAAGAAATGTGCAGATGCTGTCATTGAATCACTTGGCAAGTGAATCATTGTTGCTTATTATGCTTTCCGTTGGTGGTTGGTTAATAATTACTTCTAAAAGATGATTATTCAATATTTGCAGGCCTTGATATTAAAAAGATTGAAAAGTGCATGGGAGATCCAAATAATGATTCTGAAAATCCTGTTTTGAAAGAAGAGCAAGATGCCCAAGTACTCCTTTAAAACATTTATTGTTTTTTTTTTCAGTTCATGTTATCATTTAATTGCATGTATCACATTGTTATAGACTTTTAACAATCTAGTGTTTGTAGGTTGGAAAGGGATCACGAGGTGATGTTACCATATTGCCTACTCTAGTTGTCAACAATAGACAGTATCGAGGTTTGTACTAGTACTATATGCTTCTTGGATTGATATTGATCTGGAATTCCAATTCTCAAGTATTTTATTTTTCAGGAAAGTTAGAGAAAGGTGCTGTTATGAAAGCTATTTGTGCTGGTTTTGAAGAAACTACGGAACCTGCTGTTTGTTTGAGCAGTGGTAAATGTTGGCTTTCTTTCAGTTCTGATTAAACAGGCAATTTGTTTTCTAAGTGGCAAACTCTTTCTTGGCAGATGTGGAGACAAATGAGTGCTTGGCGAATAATGGTGGTTGTTGGCAGGATAAACCAGCTAACATCACCGCTTGCAAGGTATTTGTACTTAAATTAAAATGACTATCTAACAATCCTGGTTTCAGTTTTCTGTAGTCCTGATAATATACGTGAATATTTTCTCAGGATACGTTCCGTGGGAGAGTATGTGAATGCCCCTTGGTGGATGGTGTGCAGTTCAAAGGAGATGGTTATACAACATGTGCAGGTTAAAATTCAAACTTATCTATTTGTAATTTAAAAGAATAAGAAAAGGATGGATTAAAGGATGCGTATTTAACATTATGAGCACTTATCCATGATCATAATTAATTGTTTTTTAATTTACAAATATGTCAAGCTTAATGAAATAGAGTGGGTCATGGGTTTGATATTTACTTATTAATCTCATTTACATGCATTGGCTGGTTGATGATTCTTTAGTTTACAAAATCTGTATTTTCATAAATGTAAATTATTTGTAGATCCTTGTTGTTTTAGTAAATCTGTATTTTTTATAAAGGTAAATTATTAAATGATGACAGTAATAATAACCACTAAACAAAGCATAACATACAATATAAGAAATTATAATAATAGCAAAACAATTAGAATAGTGGCCATCCCTCAGCTATTCCTCATTAGCAGTTTTAAGGTTGACCACTACTTGCTGCTATCCAAGATTGACTCCTCCTTAGCATCTAGGGATACTGTTGGAAGCTTTTAGCTTTAAATTATAGGGACCTAGTATACAATTCAATAAAATTATAGAAACCTATGATATGTATGTATTATTATATACACACATATAGAATAATAAACCTTTTCCTTAAATGTATTCAGAGTTTTATTCAGCTAGTTTCTTCTGGGTTTGCAGCTAGTGGACCTGGGCGGTGCAAGATAAACAATGGAGGTTGTTGGCATGAAGCTCGGAATGGACATGCATATTCTGCTTGTTTGGTTAGTAGTTACTAAATTTTTTGAATGTCGACTTCACTCGGTAGGGTTTATAAATCTATAATGGAAACTGAATTATTGCTTCGTGGACAGGATGATGGAGGGGTTAAATGTAAGTGTCCTGCAGGCTTTAAAGGGGATGGTGTCAAAAATTGTGAAGGTGAGATATATTGATAATTTATCTTTTATTATTATTTTTTCCTGGTATTGAGCTTTTGTAGTATTCCCTGGATCCTGTTCAATAGTGGTTATTCTCATTATTTCACAAACTAATGTACTGGAAATAGTCACAGCATCCCTGGCTTACTGTATATGCATGTGGGTTATAGTTTTCAAACCTGGTTTGAGACTCTATAGAAAAACAACTGCTCTCATTTCCACCCAAACCAATGTTTTTGAGATAAAATTCTGTTTAAACACAAATGAACTGAATTTTGGCATCATGTTGGATTGAGGATGAAATTCAGTTTACATGTACAGGGATTGTATTGTATGTTGCTAAAGCCATTTTTGTGTAACAGTGAAAGTAGTTGATCTTGGATCTATAATAATAGTACTTGAATGGTCAAAATTAAAATTAAATGTTAATTAGAGTCGCATATCAATTTGAAAAAGGTAATTTTGTTTTAAAGTGTCATGGCTCGTATGTTTCGATCTCTACCATTACTGGGAAGATCTTATGGTTAAGATTTGCTCCTGATCTTAACATAAAATGTAAGTTCCTACTGTTCTAACATAACAAGCTGATTTGCTATGCGCACACATAAACTCCCTACAAGAACATTTTGAACTAAATTAGTTGAGCTCCAATGAAAAAATAAAGTATAAAAGTAGGAAAGATGTATAGCTGTCTCAGTGAGGGCCTAACTGGACGGGTTTCTCCGTAAGTACTTTGAGGAAAAAGAAATAAGGAAAAAATAAAATTGACTCCATTAGTTGAATCATTCCCATATATTTTCTCAATATGTTTATCTTTAACTTGTATATAGACTAATTTTAAGTTATGAAAAAGTCAATTTTTATTTTATTTTATTTTGTAGAAGCTTTATTAAATAGATCCTAAGTGAAGCTGGCTATTATGTAATCCGTCTCAAATTTTAGAAATAAATTAATTCTCACTAGTTTAGAAGGTAACATTTAATTGTACTAATTTCTTTTAGAAAATAAACATTTTTTCCTAAACTATCTTTTATTGGAACTTGTTATCTAGAATACAAGGGTCATTAGAAATAGTCTCATTAAATAAGGTGAAATTAGTTTAGATTTGTTTATATTTGAAACATACATCCAACACATTTTTTTTTGCTTATGTTTGAGAGAAGAGAGATTACTTTGATAAGCCATATTTTAACTTCATCTCCCTGTTAAGTAGTTGTGTACTACTATTAATCCATTACCTGGGCGTTGTTGATTATCTTTGTGAGTTTTCATCAAAACTAAACAAAACATCTGAACTCTTCTGTTTTATCCTTGCAGACATTGATGAATGCAGAGAGAAGAAAGCTTGTCAGTGCCCTGAATGTAGCTGCAAGAATACCTGGGGCAGCTATGACTGCACTTGCAGTGGAGATCTTTTGTATATAAGAGACCACGATACTTGCATAAGTGAGTCAAACACGCTTGATGTTCTTCTACTTGCATGACATTTGAATTGGTTGGTTTCATTTATTTCCAACTGGGTATTCTGCAGGTAAAACTGCGAGTCAGGAGGGAAGATCAGCTTGGGCTGCTTTTTGGGTTATTTTAGTTGGCTTAGTTGTGGCTGCTGGTGGGGCATACCTCGTGTACAAATATAGAATAAGGGTAAGCTTAGTTACATTCTCTCGGTTTATTGATGCTATTAGCTTCCTTTTCTATTCAATTCTTAATTTATGCAGCATTATGGCATGCAATGAGATCAATCAAATTACCTATTATTAGAAATTCAACTCAAATATTAGAACATGTCACTTACCATTTACCTATATTCTCTGTTGGTGTTTTTGCAGTCGTACATGGATTCCGAGATCAGAGCCATCATGGCACAGTATATGCCCTTGGACAGCCAATCAGAGGTTGTAAATCATGCGAACGATGAAAGAGCGTGAGAGGAGAAAAGTTGTGAGCTTCTTTGGATTGGATATTTATGTCTGAAGCCTTACCCTATTGTGTACCTTTTTTGAGTTCAGATTTCTGAGCACATGAATTTGATACTGTATCATATGGACAATAAAAGGGTTCAGAATTAGATAGTTGTCGTACGTTTTTATTGGGAATGTAGCTAGTTGTATACTTAATTTAGGACATACTTTTTGTTATTTTATTTCCACTAGATTCTAGGATTTCTCTTTATGCCACATCTTGTTCCACACTTCTGATTGTAACCTATCGTGCTTTTTTTTATTGCAGCCTTAACAACATTGTTCATTCATTCATAGGTATACAGGTACAGAAGTTAGATCCACACTTTATTTCCTGCATACAAATAGCTAAGTAGACGCATTTTTTTTTCAGCCGGTTTATATTCACACATAATATTCGCATTAATTACGTTTATTTTTTCTACTGATGGTTCCAAACTCAAAATTTTAAAATTGCTAGTGGGCTTTTAGTGTTATTTGCGTTTAATAATGGCAAATCAATTCTATTTGTTGTCTAATGTTTTTTTTTTTCATTATTTTTCTTAAACCAAGCAATTTATTCAAGGTAGATAAAAATATCAAGTTTGATGCACTTTTGTCTTTAGATTTTCAAATCAAATGATGACATGCATTATATGTATTACGTTGCCTTCATTAAGAATATGTTGTATAACATCATTTTATGATAACATAAACACAAAGAATTCAAGTTGTCTATTTATTTGTGAGAAGACTGGATTAAATAGCATTTCACATGAGAATGGTAATGCATTTTAGAGATTATTGATTTTAAATTTTATTCTCTCATCTTCAAATTAACCAGCGTCAATCTGCTGCCAAATTTCAGACATATTTGACGATAACTGTATTTATGTTGTAGATAACGTCCGAACAATCGAATTAGTATTAGGTAGAAAAAAACCTTTTTTTTTCTTGCTAGAAGCTAACTCTTTTTCGCATTCTTGTATTGCAACTATTTATTAGGCATACTTTGGTTTTTGTTTTATAATTATCGTATAATTTTAGTCTATATAAATTTAGCAACACATTTGGTTTTCTCATTTTTTAAAAATTAAGCAATTTTGATAAAATTTCAATATATGATGTAATTGTTAAAAAAATGCTAATTCATTTTCAATGATAATAAGTATTGAAACTTTACTTATTATTCAAATATTGTTATTTTAAGTGAATAACTAATTAATATTAGTCTTTTTGACAGATAAGTTAATATTTTTTTATGTGTGATTTTCAATACACTCTATCATACTGAGGTTACCAACTCGTAAGACTATATAGGTGGTTTGATAAGACCAACAAATTCTTATTATTATAGATTTAAATGGTTCTGATGTCATATTAAGTAATAAACTTTAAATCTAACTCAATCTTATAAAACTGTTTATAAGATGAGGTTTGCACTACTTATATATTATGAAATTTTTTATCTCTAGTTAATGTGAGATCTCCAACACTTCAAGATAAGGTTGGCATTTACTTATATACAACTTTTATATTAACTTAGATACAATTTTTGTGCAATCTTATAAACCTCATGTTCGTTTTTTAGGTTTTTCGTTTTGATGGTGGTAGTGAGCTTTTGGTACTCTTCTAGTCACATTTTATACTCAATTGTAGTGAAATATTGTTATTCAAGTATATGAAAAATTATATTTTGGTACACTAAAAAAAATGCGCACTCGTGCCCGATCATATTTCTCCTTCCTCTCTTCCATACTTATAAGAACATTGCTTTTCTTTCCAACTTCATTGGCTTCATTTAAACTGGTTCCATTTAGCCTAGGCCTTAAGGAAAATTTTATCTCCTCAGGTTTATTATTTTCCAACTGTTTAGCAGGTATTATTTCAGACAAGTAGACCATAAGATACTTGCGTTCAACTAACTTTCTGACCATAATCCTGGTTCCTTGACCATCTAAGTCATTATCTTAGACCATTATTTGCATACGTGATGAGCAACACTATGTGTTAATCTGATATATGAAGAAGGAAAATGTTGTTGATTTGCATATCTTCATATATCAGACTGGTTACACATTATGTTGCTCAAAACGCAAATAATGGTCAAGGAATCAGGATTAGGTAGCTGAAAGCAAGTATCCTGTGGTCCATTGGTCTGAAATAATACCTGCTAAACAATTGGAAAATGATAAACCTGAGCAGATAAAAATTGCCATAAGGCCTAGGCCAAATGGAACCAGTTTAAATGAAGCCAATGAAGTTGGAAAGAAAAACAATGTTCTTAGAATTGTGGATGAGAGGAAGGAGGAATATGATCGGGCACGAGCACGCATTTAGTAGCTCCAGAAGTTGTGATTCAGATGATACTCAGTCCCAGGCTTCAACAGAAAAGAAAATTTTCCTTATAAGCAAAGATCAGAATGAAACTATCAAGATCCCTGTTGTTGATTCTGAAAAGTGAATGAAACGATTCTCTCCCCTTTTTCTATGAACCTTATTTTGTATTTAAAATGTGATAATTTAAATCTTATTAAGAATTATTTATTAATATTTCCCATAAGTATAGCATAAAATAAATATGGCATGAGTTTTGCTTTTTGCTTTTTGCACCCGTATGATTATTACTGCACCGCCATACTAATAGCAAAAAACTAAAGAATTCCCTCTCGCTGCTGCCATTGAGGTCGTTGCACCCCAACTACACCTCTATTCTTTATGGTATTGCATTCTTTGAAAGGAAAAAGAAGAAGAAGAAGAAGAAAGAAAGAGTAAAATGGTTGGATTGGTAAGAAGCATATACCAATATTTTATTTTCACTTCTAATTACAATTTTTGTCTTCTACTTCTATAAATTTTTATAACAATGATTTTCTATAATCGTGTCGATGTTCCGTGTTAAGAAAAACCCTTAAGAGGGCCTTTAATTCTCTGAACATCTTGTCCTCATAAATGTTTTAGCATTGAAACCAGATTACAATTTTTCTTTTGAAGAAAATTACTATCTTTTTCGTTGTCCATCAATGTTCTAAATTTTGTTGTCTCAGATTCGACTTAAAAATAAGTAAAATCTGATCAAAATTATTTCCAGAGAGAATCAAACTCAATCTCATTTAATATTTGAAGTTGCAAGAGTCACTGTATCTTAAAAAACATTATATATAAGGTGAAACCGAACATAGATTGTTAAAAGTATGAGGAGTAAACAACCAGGAAATCAACCGAAAATGATCTCTCACGGTTAAAAAAATACATAAGGTTCGCTTGATTAATCCATCTCTTACTCTATGAATAAAAAAATTTCAAACTTCTTTATGATTAAATGGAAGTTAATACACACTTATAATAGAAGTGTGACAAAAGGTAGCTCCCAAATTGCTGCATCACCCTTTCACTGCTATGCAATATACTTATGGCTGTTTGGTTGGGGTAATATTGAGGTCTAGTCCAATGTTCATTCCATTGTAAGCAATAGGAGCATACATCCAAAGATCATCAGAGCTCAGAAGCTGTTAAATTGAAATCACAATGAGTCTCTATCTTCTAATATAAAGAACTGAACTAAAATTTGGATGCAAAATAAAGACTAAGGAGGATCTCAACTCAAGTTGTTACCTTAATTTGGAGTTGTAAAAACTTCACATATTGAACAGCTTCCTCAAGCATGGTGCTGATATCCACCTGCAATTCATGAGGAAGCAAAATTCAGCATCTTAAGTCAACCACTTGTTTCACTTTGGCAGTAGTTGGATATTGATTGAGAAATCTACCTTGGTTCCATTGGGGACAAGGTTTTGTAGGATTTTCAATCTTTCATTTATTCTTTCTCTTCTTCTCTGCATTATGCAAAAAGGAAAATTTCTTGAGATCATATCCTTTACAGTTTACAGTACATTGAAAACAATAAAACATCATAAAATTATTAGAGTGGATTAATGGGATGAAATACACACCCTTGCATATACACTTTGTGGATCAGTAGCAGAACCTCTACTAGCTGTTGATTTTTTCCCCTTCAACTTAAGGTATGTAGAATCCTCCAGGCTCAAACTTGAAGATCCTCCTCCATTTAGCTCCTGAGAAGCATTGGAGTCATCATCCTCTGAGCAGCAACCGTGAAGATCAGGACTTCTACCCTCTTCAGAGTTACTTATAGAATCAGATTTTGGTTTCTTCACGGATTTAGCATTTTTCTTGCTCTTTCGTACCTACGAAATCATTAGATCAAAATTATCAAATCATGATGAGAAGAACCATACAAAACCAAACACATACAATAAATTCTTCTGGAAAAGGAAAAGCTTATATAACTATATTATTATAGGACAAAGAAACAGCATTAGTAAGTGGTTTATTTAGGAAAGAATAATAATTTGTGCTATTCTACCTGCATTGAGCCCCTTGATCTTTTTCCCGACTTCTCCAGATTGGTGGTTATATCCTCTTTTGCTGCTTCAGAAACTAGTACTTCACATTCCTGATGATCCAGCGAATTCTTGTCAGCAATAACCTCTAGACCTAAATCTTGATCAGTGTTTTCATTCATCTGTTGGTTGTGACTCCCTTGAACATTATATGGGCTGAACTTGGCAAAACCCATGGACATGTAGCCAATGTTGGCTACTGGGTCATTCAAACAGTGTTTATTGCCACTTGTAGTAGGAAATATATTGCTACTATCAGAAGTGGAGCTACTTCCTTGTGAAAAACATAAATAACTACTGTTACTATTATCAGCGGTTGTAGGATAATATGGACTTTCATTGATGCTTGTCACGGTCACTATTGTTGATTCATGGCCAGGCCATGTTGCAGATGGAATTCCCAAGTGGAAATTTCCACTGAGATTTTCAGGGAGTGAGCAGTTTCCCAGCAACTGGCTCATGAAGTCAGCTTCCTCAGCTGTGCAAAAGCCACTAAGAGAGCTCCATTCTTCAGAAATTTGGTCAGTAGGATCCATTTTCTTTCTTAGGTGTGGCTCTTCTTTTTCTACTGTTATTGAAGAAGCCCACTTTTAGAATGAGAACTGTACTCTATTTATACCCAACAAGAAGAAATCATAAACCACTAAGGATTGACTTCATCCATATAAAAAGATCTCAATTCATAATTGGCAATAATTAGCATCTGACAAAGTCCTACACCCTTTAATCAAATACGCAAAAGTCCTTGATGGGACCACTTTTAAGTTATAACTGAAGAGGTTCCCTTTCCTAAGTATTTTTTTTCATGGACATGGTCCACACAGTAATTCTAAACAGACGATTAATCTGTGTTAGTGGGATATGACTTGCACTGATGAAAAAATTATTTGAACACTGTGAAAATCAGTCTTGGAACACCAAGTCGACCTGTGTTCCAGACCATACCTTCATCCAGCTGACAAAAATGTTTGACGTGAGAAATCCAACACATCCTACAACTTCTGTGTGTGATTACATGGTCTGATAGCGATTCGATAGTGGATGGTGCTAACAAACTTTCGTATAGACTCTAAATGGTTCTTCATATTAAGAAGTATTCTTTAAGTTTAATGAACTGTATAAAACCGAATTATAAGATGAAGTCTATACTCAGTTATAACATCATGGTCCGATAGCGGTCCAATAGTGGATGTGTCAACAAACTCTCGTATAGGTTCTCCATATTAACAAGTATTTTTTAAGTCTAACTCAACCGTATAAAATTGACTTATAAGATGAAGTCTATACTACAGTTATATGTTATGAGTCCAGGTCGAACTTTCATTGATTAGAATATGAATATATGAGGAGGAAGCCCTGTACAGATTTCCTAGAGCTGAAAATTCCTTCCACGGATGAGAGAGAAGCAGAATATAAAAGTACGTGTGAGTGAGATAAGGAGATTTGGAGGGTTGTACAAAGAGAATTACACCTGTTAATTGTGAGACCGACGTGGGGTTGGCCCTGAATATGATATTATATGAATTATGTATTGTACAAAATAAGAAATGACGTATGCAGGAAGGACGGCTAGAGATCGTGGTGGTAAGTCTGCCATTCTGAAAACTGTTTTAAAAACCAGACAACATTATCTGCTAACTGTGTTTTTGTCCCCTCTAGAGCTGTGAAAAACCTACCACATTCTCCTCATCATTTCAACTATCAGTTTTCAGTTACACAGATTTTGCAAACGCTACGTGGATCGATATAATGCGAGATTCTTGTGCCCACTTGAGCAATTTATCGTATTGGTGAGTTGGGAAATCTGGGCTATAATCCATATATGAAACAGTGGCACAATTAATGATTTGTATATGAGCATCAGTTCTGTCTTCAGGGCAGTGTTCTACATTCTCAATTATATTTTATGTTTAAGGTGTTGGAATATATATGGACAACAATATATTCCTCTACATACCAATGATTAACAAGATTTGATGTATTTTATAAATCCTTTGTGAGTACGTGAGTGCCCGTTTGGTTGGTTAGATGAGAGATTCAACCTGGCGTAAGATTCTTCTTCCTCTTACACTCCAATTTAAGAATGTTACTCATAAGATCTTAATTATTTACTAGATATAGGTCTACACTTTGTGTTCATAAAAAAGGTTATATGACATATTCTACAGGTACTAAAAATGCTTACAAAAATATTAAATTTAAATGTTTTGTTTTTTAACCAATCCCAAGAATAATCTATGTTCTTTGCCATTGGCGAGGATACACATGGTTATTGTTAATCAAGGTAGTGTGATTTACCAGGTTCTTTGTACTTGATATGCAATCATGGCATGAACAAGGAGAAGGGTTGAATCTTGTTGGACACTACTACAAGAGAATCATGAAATAGAAACCAATTTTTAGAGACAAAAAATAATTAGTTACTATATTGATTACATTAGAGACCATTTTATTTTAGAGACTAAAAAAAATTTGATTTCTAAATTAGTTTATATTATTGTTAAATGGTTTCTAAATTGGAGTTTAATTAACAACCAAAGTTTTTGCTACTAATTATTTAAATTTTAAATTTGGTAGCAAAAACTTTGGTTATTAATTAGACACTAATTTAAAAACTATTTAATAATAGAAATTAATTTAGAAATCAAAATATTTTTAGTCTCTAAAATAATCTTTACTTTAGTTACTATAACAACTATTCTGAATCTATAAATAAAAATGTTAATATTATAATAGATGAAAAATATGTATTAAACGGTTTCATAAAATAGTTTAGAACATTTTAAATTAATTCTTTTGATTTTGTTTCATCATTCTTTTATATTCTCTGAACCAAGAAGAAAAGAGAGAAAGAAGAGAATAGAGAAAAGAGAATATGTAATTTGTTTTATTTTCTTATTTAATTATAAAATTGTAGTACTAATATTTTCTCTTTTTTATCATACAGCTAATGCATCATATCATATTAAGTTATTATCAACTTAGATTCAATGTATATTCTCTTCTCAATGCCAATATTTAGTAGAACTTTTGTTGGAACATGTTTGCATATAAGGTGGTCTGAAGTCCTTCGACAGTTCATCATTCCTAAATATACTTATTTAATTTAAATATACTGTGTTCCTAATTTATTTAATTTGATTTATATTTTAGTGGTTATATATATATATAT
>Ga0123342_1002308_pt1 | contig 31712 bp, 13 predicted proteins | sample Turbeawhitnodule_FD_89960 | JGI IMG/M metagenome (GOLD analysis project Ga0123342, IMG submission 89960) | Root nodule microbial communities of legume samples collected from Mexico - Turtle bean Mexico white nodule | ecosystem: Host-associated > Plants > Roots > Nodule | place: Mexico: Nepantla... | reverse complement strand
TTCTCTAATAAGGATGATCTTCTTTCTTTTATTAAGAGTGATGGTAGTCCGTTGGTTAAATTAATTAAGCTAGTTGTGATAACTTTTTCTATTTGGATGATATGGCGTATGAGGAATTATGCTTGTTTTCAGGATAAGATTGAGGTTTCTAGGGCTATTTTGGTTATTAAAGACTTAACTTGTCTAGTGGGTAATTCGTCTAAAGCTTCAATAATGATATGTTTGATTTCAATGTGCTAAAGTTTTTTGGTATTAACACTCGTACTGGTAAAGTTCTACGTCCTCTTCCTGTTATATGGGAGTTTCCTTCACCAGGCTGGGTAAAAATTAACACTGATGGGGCTGCTAAGGGATATCTTGGTCTTGCTACTTGCGGAGGTATTTTTCGTGGGAGTATGGGGGAATTTATTGGAGCTTTTTCTGCGTTTCTTGAAGTTCAGACTGCTCTGGTTGCTGAGTTTTATGGGGTTATACATGCTACGAAGGAAGCTCAAAAGATGAGGCTTACTAATGTCTGGCTGGAATGTGATTCTGCTTTGGTTTGTGCTGCGTTTACTGCTAGGACAAATGTTCCTTGGATGCTTTGTAATCGATGGAATGCTTGTCTTAATTACTGTGGGAAAATTAGGTTTACAGTTACTCATATTTTTCGTGAAGGAAATGCGTGTGCTGATAAGTTGGCTAATTTAGGATTTTTTCATAGAGAATCTTTTCTTTGGTATAATAGGCTTCCACCTTGTCTATTCTTAGAATTCTTTATGAATAGGTATAGTCTACCTATGTATCGTTTTTGTTAACATATGGGTTTTGGTCTAGTCCTCCCGTATTTTTGTATTTTTTTTTCTTTTTTCTTTTGTTTAATAATACTTTTTTCATGTGATGGTAAATGATTGTTGTTACTTGAGGTGTCAGCCTAGCTGAGATCTTAAGTGGCATAGTGATGCCTAACATAAAAGCTTTTATTTAAAAAAAATAACAAATTAACACAAATAATAATATATTATTTAATTTGATTAAATTTTATATTTAATTATATAAAAATAAAAAAATAAAAAATGCAGATACAAAGACGCTCTCGCCTGTGTGCCCACTAGTAATAATAAAATATATGAAGTAGTTTAATTAAAAAATTAAATTAATACATTTGATTATAAATTTAAAGTTACACTAACAAAAGTAAGTTACATATAAGATCAAACAAATCTTATACTTCAGAATAATAAATAAAATTTATTAATAACTATAGGTTTCCGAAAAAAACTAAATACAACAAAAAGAATACATGGTTTTTCATTAATTAGTTGAAATTTTTAACCTATTTTTTCATGGTTTGTTTGATACTAATTCCAATGAAATCTAATTTTCAAAAGGATTAAATTTAAAGCTTTATTGACTTCAGTTCATCTGATTAAATCAATAAATTTGATATAGTGAGCAAAATGGCTAACATTTAAGAAGAAAAAACTCGAAAATATATTATCTTAAAGTTTTTGGGTTAAAGATGATATTATAATTTTTTATATAGATTTTACTCCTGATTCTTTGGTATTAAATCTCTTCATTATTTCCTTTGAAAATACTTAACGATTGGTGTCATTTGTTGAAAATATTATAGGAATAAGGAATTTATGAGTAAAATATTTAGATTGGATGAGAAGTTTGTAATGTGTGGTAAAGTTTTCTACTTGAACAAGATAATTCATGTATGGGTTGGGAATTACACGTTAAGTAAAGATATGTTACATAAGTAATATATAAAAAAAAAAAAAAAAATCATTCACTTAAGATTTTAGGTTAGAGGGGTTTTTTTTATATAGATTTTGACTTATTAGTACTGAATCACCGTGATATTTCTATTCTAAGAATCCAACACTTTTATTTTTTTTAAAAAGCTAATTTTTTCATTAAAAAATATTATAGTTTATTTTCTAACTTTAAAATACACAAGATCTAAGAAATTAAACATTCTTGGCACAGATTAGTCTATCTGCCTTAGTTTTTTTTTTCCAAAATTCATTTCGTATATGATTAAAGTGGGATAACTTTTTTTCTGTAATTTTTATTTTAAATGTAATATCAATTGAAAAGAAACTTCCTTTTCATTTTATTTTGTGCGTGTTTAAGTATCGTTTGTACCTTTTCAAAAGTAAGTTGGAAGTAAAAGACAAAGAATATTTTTTCTAAAAATACGTTTAGCACAATTTAACGGATATTTAACGATAATCCAAACATAACTTTCCTCACCTTTTAAAGTATTTTTTTTTTTTTATGGTACGAGTTTTTATTGATAGGGACCATACCCTCCATTTCTTTTTCTTTCTTAAAATGTTGCTGTGATAGAGAACCGAAAACAAAGCCTACCTGAGAGAAACTGCTATAACCAATGTTGAGGCTGCATTCGGCCCAATGAAACAGTAAAATCTTCATATCATGAAGTGTAAAAACGGTGGAGATGGGGTACAAAAAGCAAGGTCGTGAAATAGGAAAGAAATAGTATATATTAGTGAAAATTTTAAAATTGTTTATTTCAGAAAAAAAAATAGTTATCATGTGGTGCATAGTTTTGGATATATGATCACTCTATATTAGTGTCCCTAGAGGTTTTTTTGGCCATGATGGCGTTTTTTTTTTTTTTTTACCAAAATGGGGTCTGTTTAAAAAAATTTACAAATTTAAGCAAGTCGTGCCAATTCGGCACGACTTCATATGCAGAAATCGTTCGAACTAGGCACAACTTCTGCCATGTCATACTGAAGTCGTGCCAACTTGGCACGACTTCTGCCCTGTCATACTGAAGTCGTGTTGCCTTGTCATACAGAAGTCGTGCCAAGTTGGCACGACTTCTGTCACGTCATATTTTTCTTTTAATTTTATTGTTTATATATTGGATAGTAAGTTATGTAATGTTAAAATTAATTTGATACATAATTTTTTAAGAGTGTTAGTTTTAAGGAACAAAAAATTGGATAATCGTGTATGGATCATGTTTGAGGATAATGTAATACAATAACCAAAACACGTAATGATGAGAATAAATTAATTTTTAACATTACATAATTTACTACCCAATATATAAACAATAGAATTAAAAATAAAAGAAAAAATTATGACGTGGCAGAAGTCGTGCCAAATTGACACGACTTCAGTGTGACAGGGCAGAAGTCGTGTCAAGTTGACACGACTTCAGTATGACAGGACAGAAGTCGTGTCAAGTTGGCACGACTTCAATATAACAGGATAGAAGTCGTACCAAGTTGGCACGACTTTAGTATGACATGACAGAAGTCGTACATAATTAGGACGACTTCTGCATATGAAGTCGTCCCAATTAGGCACGACTTGCCTAAATTTGTATTTTTTTTAAACAGACTCCATTTTAGTAAAAACAAAAAAAAATAACTATCATAGTAAAAAAAAACCATCCCTAGAATATAAAAGTATGGTTAGATTTAAAGTTTGAAGTGTGATTCTTAGCTCCCAGTCCTTTTATCTTAGGGGGCTAATAATTTGATTTCCTTTTCTTCCTGATTCATCATGATGTTATAACTCAACCTCTAAACAGATCACACACCATAACAGCCCCTTTTCCAGCAACTGCATTTTCTGGGACAAATTGATTGCAACTATGCACTTTGGCCTCCTACTCTCTTCTGTCTCACACAACTCATCAAACAAGATGCACCACCTTTCCATTTCCATGATAGCTATAAGAAAGATGCAACTCACCTTTTCTTTAATCCTACACACCTATCCATACCCAAAATAAAACCTAACCTCTTACCCCCTCTTTCATCACAACACTACACTACCAAGTAGCAGCAGCAGCCTCAAAGTGCCCTAAAATGAAGACACAACAAACTCTCTTCTCAGCCTCCATTTTACTAATTCTAACACTTTCCTTCTTCCATACCATTTCAGCTCAACTCTCACCGGTTCAAGCCCCAGTTTCATCACCCCCATCTCCACCACAACCATCACCACCCTCTCCACCAGCCACTGCTCCAGCCCCTGGATTCAACACAGTACCCTTAGTTCCCGTGACGCCAAGTGGAGCCCCCACTCCCACTGTCCCAAAAGCACCTTCCATTGACATAGTCCAAATCCTCCGAAAAGCCAAGCGATTCTCCGTCCTCGTTAGGCTCCTCAAAACCACGCAACTCATCAACCAACTCAACTCACAGCTTCTAACCTCAGGCTCAGGAGGGTTAACTCTCTTCGCCCCAGAAGACGGTGCCTTCTCTAAACTCAAAGCTGGGTTCCTCAACTCTCTCAGCGACAGGCAAAAAGTAGAACTCTTACAATTCCACACACTCTCTTCCTTCATTTCGATCTCAAACTTCGACACCCTCACCAACCCCGTTCAGACTCAGGCCGGCGACGACCCCAAACGGTTGCAGCTCAACGTCACCACCTTCGGCGGAAGCCAGGTCAGCATGTCCACCGGCGCCGTCAACGCATCCGTTACCGGAACCGTTTACACGGACAACAAGCTTGCCATATACCAGGTCGACAAGGTGCTTCTCCCTCTCGACCTGGTGCTTCCAAGTGAGGCTCCGGCGCCGGCGCCGTCCAAGGCTAAAGGGGCATCGCCGAAGACTGATAAAACGAAGGCCGGTGAAGGTACCGCCGGTGATGATAGTGATGATGGTGACAACAAGGACTTGCCCGCTGAAGCTTCCTCTGCGGGTTCCATGAGTTTGAAGTTTGGTGCGAAGGGAATATTGGTGGGTATTGTTATTGGAGTGGCTTTGATAGGTGAAGCCATGATGTGATGTGAAGAGGGTGAGAAAGGGCTAGTGTTTCAGTTCTGCTGTTTTCAGTTTTGAGTCTTGTGAGTGATGGATCCTTCTCATTGCTCTTCTGCTTTAATTGTTTGCATGTAGCATTGGATTCAAACCTATACACGCTCTATTTCTTTATCCCTCTGCATCAACATTGGTCACCGTAACCCAATTCTTTTTTAATCAATTCATTCTTTTTTACAAAAAAAATAATATATCTTTAAAATATATATATATATATATATATGTAAAACAAATACGTTTAATCTAAAATAAAATTTTGTAACTAGAAGTGTTTTTTTTTTCTCTTGTTTGAATATGTGGATGGAAAGTGTAGAAATATAGTGATCAACGAGAAAGGGATGGGAAGCATAAAAAACGAGACAAATATTTTAAAAATAAATAAAATTAAACTTTTGTCAAATTTTTTTATATATACAAAGATTTGAGTGAAAATGTATTAATTATCAATTATGTATTCTAATTTAATTGATTATGTTGTAATTACAATATAATATCACGTTGAAAACATACTCCATTTTGTCTTCGTTTTTTTTTTAACTTTATGTTTTTATTCATCATAATAAAATAATTATTTAATATAATAGAATTAAAATTAAAATAATAATATATTTTTCTTACATCCAAATACTTTTTTCTACATACTTTTTTTTTCTTCCCTTTTCACCATCATATTAGTCTATGAACTAGTTTGACACCCTAAAGTTCACTAATTGATTGCTCTAAAGAGAGATAAAGTATTATAAAAAATTAAACAAAAATAATAATGTACACCAAAAAAATCTAAATTTTGATAAATTATACACATTTCTAAATAAATCTTCCCTAATACAAAAGCTAAAGACTATATGCATGTAAGAATTAAAGGATATTTTTTTAGTACGAAATTAAACAAAAAGTGTAACTACGTGGATCAAGTAGTTAAACTGTGAATTGAAGAGATTAAATTTGATTGTACATATCACATCAGGATAGAATGTTAAAGAATCTCAACTACTGTAAATGATGTGATGATAATTCCTCAAATAATAATGGAAAAATTTACACATACAGTAAAATAACTATTCTTCTCCAACTATATTTAAATTTGACCTTTGTAATATATAATATATTTAATAAAATGCAAATGAAATAAAATTAAAAAATTAATCGGACAAGGAACGTGGTATTAGGGTACTCTTGTCCAATAATAAAATGTAACTGGTGGCCCTAATCCCATAAATGAAATTCTTAACAGTTGAAAACTTTGAATTATATAACATACGAAATTAAGATTATTATCTGGTCAGACCATTTAATAACTTAATTGCAGTGTCACACATAACGTAGCTCCTTTTTGTTTTAAAAGCTTCACTGAACAACATATATGGATCACAAAATTCTACGATGGCAATTTCTCCCTCCACCCTATCAATTTCAGCATGCACCCAATTAGTTCTAAAAAAATGACAAAAATATCCCACCCAATCAGTTCTAGAAAATGACAAAAATACCCCTCCTAAATGACGAAAATAACCTTACACAAAAAATGGGAAAAATTATTTTTGAAACTTTTATCTAAAATAATTTGGATTTCAATTTTCGGAACATATTTTTGAATTCTGAAATTTAGAATGTATTTTTAGTTTTGTGTTCAGAATTTTTTTTATTTTGTTATTTCTCAATTATAATTATTATTTTGGATTTTTTAATTTGAAATAAGGATAGTTTTGAAAATTTAAAAAATTGATATGATGGAGGTTAAAATTGATATGGTGCAAGAGGGTAGTTTTAGAAATTTAAAAAATTGATATGGTGCAGGAAGAATTTGCCTTCTACAATTTAGAAATTTTGGATCACAGGCCCATCTTTTTTAAACAGCAGTGAGTCCATTAAGATACGCAACTCACGTTGGTCCTATCCAATCCTTTCTAATTGCGGGCCGAGTAGACTGACTCATAATTTACATTTTCTCCTTCATATATTTGTTATGGGCTTTTAACCCAATAATCCTCTATTATTGGGTCGATTATGATTTAGCCGCCTAATCCATATATGCACGCTATTATTCAATTTTGTTGAAAACCTTTGTTATACTGTTATGAAATTTTTATTCAATTTCAAAGATTAAATAGTAGAAAAAACCTTAAACCAAAATTCAAGATGGTTGATAAAATGATATAAATTATATGGATCACAAACGTATTAATTGATGTTCATGTATTTGAAATTCGTTTATTATTTTTGAAACATAAATCTAATTTTTAAAAAATATATAAATTACATTATATGAATATCTCTATAAAATATAAAAACTATGTAACTAATTCAAATAGGATATAACTAATTTCAAATTCAAAGAGAAGGAGGAGACAACATTTATTATTAAATTAAGTTATTATTAAATTAAGTTATTATTAAATTAAGTTAATAATAAGATCAGATACAATGAAAAGGAGGAGAGTACTACCCTATATAAGATAAAGAAAACAATTCACAGTAGACACAACAAAACATTGAGTACTTTTAACTCATTTACACTATACTCAATATATTTTATACTCTTACTGATTTGAGCGTCTGAGTATCTTCTGCAGGTGGATACATTATCTAGGTTTGAGATTGTCAATACTATTGTATAGAAAAATTTCGTATTAAAAATGTTTTTTTAACAAAAATTTAATTTGAATAAAGTTTTGTAACTTATTTTGCATAATAGGTCATTTTGGTCATTTTATTTTAAATAGAGACATTTACTTTCTCTATTTTTATTTTTTAAATTCTGATTCAATTTTTTTTAGTTTATATTTATTTATAAATTCGAATGGAAAAAGATGACCGGGACAAAGAAGTAAAAAATATTTCTTTATTATAAAAAGTCTGCCAACTATTTTTTTTCTTCTTAAAAGTAACTATCTGATATTTTTGTAGCCATTTACATTTTTGAATTAAAGCAAAGGAAATGCTAATAAAAAGAGCTCAAAACGGTAGCAAATGCATCTATCCATAGTTACTGTTTTCTTGTGTGGTGAGAGGAAAAAGAAACATGTTGCATCGAGGAACTGCAAACAGTGTGGACCTTAAACTAAACAAATTTGAAATCATGATGGCCGAAGAAAGCAAAAACGGACAAAGGGTATCAGAGGCACTGACTGCTCCACCCACAAAGTCAAACCCAAAACCAAACACAAACACTCACAACTTCTTCTTCAACTATGCCAATAACATTATCTGAAAAAACAGCATTATCTTTCTGAAACCATGCCAATAACACCACAATCATAATTTCCTACAAAAGTCGAACCCATCTATCTACCTATCTTTAACCCTTTCCTTTACTCTTTCCCTGTCTCACTGCAAAGCAAAGCAAATCCAAAATGAATAAAAAAATAAAACGAATGGACTAGAATATGCATAATCAATCCGTCAAACTTAGAAAAGTCCTTGTCACGCAGGCTGCATCGAAACTCCTACTGGATTGAAAAATAAGAAAAGAAATGAGGAAAAAAAAGAACAAACAAAGTCTTAGAAATTTGATGGCATCTTCTTATTTCTCAACCCGTTCAACATTCTAAACCACACCCAACATAACCACCGAAACACAACAACTGTTCGTAGTCTTTCTTTCTTTTTCTATTTGCCGGCGGCTATAGTTTCTTTTCCTGGAAAGTTCATTATTTCACGCTCCCCCAGATCCGAATTTTCCGCAAGTTCTTATATTTCTCCTTAAACATTTCTGAGTTCTTAAAACTGCCATCAGGGTATCCAAGATAACAACATATTGAATTCCCCAAGTGTGTTTCAACGCGGAAACCCTAGAACTTCTGGAATGGCTTCAGGAGCAAAGTGACCCTTTTAAACCTTCCCCAAATTACTTTCTTTCATTTTCCGGTCCAGGAAATAGATTTTTCGCAAGGAAAATTATCTGCTGTCTCTTTCCCAGTAGCCGGAATCAGAATGATGAAAAGTACGCCTGAGAGTATGCTTCCTAACTTATAAATGACGTTGTTAATATTTTCAATTCTAACTTCTCTACATTAATGCGTACCTGCACTGTTTAAGTTTTGTACTTTCCTTAGTATTATGTATAACCATAAACTCAATTATAAACGGTATTTACTTTCTAAGTTCCTAGTTGTATAAATAACATTGCACTTTGCTATTTTTTTTTTATGTATGTTTCGGTTCATCTAAGATATCATAAATGACATATATCCTTTGATAAATGCATCTACAGATGGTAGAGAACTGAATATTGCTGTCCATCCTACAGAGCACTCACAATTACTGCCACCCGAAATAAGTTTCCCAGAACTGAACAGTATGATTTTAATTGGTTTATTTGTTGTTCTTTCATTCTAGAGTTATTTAAGTTTTAGTGACAACTTAATTGAGATCCAACAAATATATTAAAACAATAAAGATAAGGATATTTTATAATTTAATTTGGTTAACTAATCTTGTTATGATTATTTTTTTTATATTTTAATTTTATTTAAGTCTGACACTTTGAATAGGTTTACTAAAAAAAATATGTTGGATTGACTTTTCAAGTTGATAAAATTAATGTTTAATTCCGTCCAATTAGTATAATACATATTTGTTTGATAGACTAGAAGTGGTGCAAGAAGAAGTTACTGTTAGCTAGTTTCGTAACTTATTATAAGTTAGTTTTAGTTAAATTAGAAAATAAATATTAAGTTACAATTATTAAGATATATGGGGTACACCTATTTAGCACCATTTACACTTTTATTTCTCTAAATAGCACCTTTTTGTTTTTATTTCCCTATCTAGCACCCTTATATTTTTTATTTCTCTATCTAGCACCATTTCAAAAATAAATAAATAAATAATAAATTATATTTTTTTTTATAATTTTAATTTTGAATGCATTAAAAAATAACTATTTTTAATGTTTAAAATAGTTAGAAATATAATTAATGAATAAAAAAATGAGTTTTTACAAAAAAAAAAAATAATAATAATAAATTAAAAATGTCTAGTTTAAAATTATTTTTTTAAGAATGAAGAAAATAAGAAATTAAACCCTACAACAACATAAAAGTTGAATTTATAAACATAAATTAATATTTATTTTTATTATTATTGATGATGTAATCATGTTAATTTAAAGTAAAAAATACAGGACATAATTATAAAAAAACCAAAGTCAATTAGTATTAATTTATAATGGACACACAAATAATATTGAAGTGACTACCCTAAATGCAAAATCCTAAAAAAAAACTAATGCAAATACTACACTTAATGCTTAAAAATGAGAAGAAAAAAATGCAAAAATAAATAAGTATAGAAAATAAAAACAGCAATAATAAAATAAAAACAAAAATAAATAAACAATGGCATTAAAAAATAATAACTAAAAACATAAATATACAAGATATAAAAAAAAAAATCAAACAAGATAAAGATGAGAGATATAAGACAATACTAAATAAGTAGATGTTGATCATAAGAAGAAAAATAAATGAAAGATGATCATTTATTTAATATTTTCTTCAATGGTACATTAAATAGTTTGTGCGAAATGAAACATAATTAATGACGAGAAGTGCACAATCCAATAATGTTGGAACATGTTCTTTTTGTGTGTCATGGTGTTTGACAATATGAACATTTTTTTGTTCGATCATGTTATTCTCTTATGTCCATATCATTCCTTATTCGACTTGACTTAGGTCTCCCCTTTGAGGTTATTTTCATGTCGGGACTTGGGCATAGTATTTGACCAGTGTATGCAGACCAATACTCTTCATTTATGAGTTCCATCAAATAGTCTTTCGTAACATGCATGAATGAATATCCTGGAGGAAATAAAGATTTGTTGCAATGTTGTTGTTTTTATTTTCTATATTTATTTATTTTTACATTTTTCTTCTTCTCATTTTTAAGCATTAAGTGTAGCAATTGCATTAGTTTTATTTTAGGATTTTGCATTTAGGGTAGATAGACACTTCAATATTATTTGTGCGTTCAATATTAATTAATACTAATTGACTTTAATTTTTTTATAATTATGTCCAGTATTTTTTACTTGAAATTAACATGATTACATCATCAATAATAATAAAAATAAATACTAATTTATGTTTATAGATTTTCAACTTTTATGTTGTTGTAGAGTTTAATTTTTTTATTTTCTTCATTCTTAAAAAAAAATTAAACTAAACATTTTTAATTTATTAGTTTTTTATTTTTATTTTGTAAAAACTTATTTCTTTATTCATTAATTATATTTCTAACTATTTTAAACATTAAAAATACTTATTTTTTAATGTATTCAAAATTAAAATTATCAAAAAAATAATAATTTATTATCTATTTATTTATTTATGAAATGGTGCTAGATAGGGAAATAAAAAATAAAAGGGTGCTAGATAGTGAAATAAAAACAAAAGGGTGCTAGATAGAAAAATAAAAACAAAAGGGTGCTAGATAGAAAAATAAAAACAAAAGTGTACATGGGAAAATAAAAGTATAAATGGTGCTAGATAGGAAATTTAGCGATATATATATATATATATATATATTTCACAATTAGCAACAAAACTAACTTACGTAGTTGGTAGATGAAAGTTCTTTAGTTATGTTTGGAAAAACTATATATTCAAGCAGCTGTTATATGAAATGCATAAATTGGTACGTTGATTTGATCTTCTACATAAATTTTATTTATGATTTTTATTATTATTTGTAATTTTCTTTTCTTAACTAATTTTTAGCGTTTTAGAAGTAACTTTTATAAATTTAATTTTTAATTATATATATAAGGCAACCGTATAAATATTTGGAAGTGAGAATCTAATTTAAGATTAAAATAATGAAACTGTATACGGTATATAACTTCTCCTACGATCAAATGAGTAAATTCTCATTAATTTATAATTTGTTATATGAGTATTTTAATACTTCCTAATCATTTTAATAATTAATTCTCAAATTTACTTTGCTATCAAAATGTATCCTATATATTATTGCACGAAAGAGCAAGTGGCATAAATTTTATCTAATGATGAATGTTTTAAATAATCTAAATTTGAGTAATGTTAATTCTTTTCGAACCTATATAATATTAATATAACCAATCTATATAGTGAAATGTATCACCATCTCCAAAACTGTACCTGACTAAACTAATATTTAACTCATTTTCATTACCTTATTTTAAAATATTGGAAAATTATACTGAGTAAAGACTTTTTTTTATGGCATAAAATAAAAATAAGTTAAAAAGAAAGTGATCTAAGTCTATTACAAATAACACCGTATAATTAATTAAAGCAGGGCATACCCAAAGAATAACAGTACCTAAACCAGAAAAAAAAAAAGATAATACTCCTTGTATAGGCTCCTAACACTACTCTAGCAGCCAAAAGAGGGGAACATGACTAAAACAGCAAAACCAAAACCAGATTTTGATCCTAACCTCCCTTCCAAAGCATGACTGAGTGAGTTAGATTCTTGACCCCAAAGGAACTTTGCTTCGGTACCAATTTCCTGCATATATTATGAATGAAAAACATATATATAAATATATATATATATATGTATATAATGGTTGTGAACTGAAACCAAAAAATTATATTTGAAATTTATATATTTGCCAAAGTTGTACAAAAAAATTGATTAGAAAATGCATGAGATGCAGAAACGCAAAAAAGGAAAATATATACAGCAGCAGCTTCAGGAGATTTGAGTAAGGCTTCATCCTGTGATTCTGACATTCATCCTTATTGGTGGCGAATTCCATTAAACGATGTTGGAACAACAGCCCTACACGTTGCAATGAGAATGGAACAAACTGCTTTTGTAAGAGAGTTGGTGAAACATATGAAGCAAGAAGATTTGGAAAAGGCCTTTCGTTTGGCAGCGAAAACTGGAAATGTGAAAATTGCTGAAATTCTGCTTCTCAATCATGAAAGTTTGCTATGGATTAGAGACCAAAACGATATGCTTCCAATGCAATTAGCCTCTTCTGCTGGCCACATTCCAATGACAGAATTATTATTTGAAAAGACTTCAGAAGACTTATTAAAACAAAAGCTATCCTTCCCAGACATTAAGAACCTACTTTTCTTCACCATCAACAACAACATTGACAGTAAGCTGATGCACATTTCTTTCGCATATTTAACAGTAGTATGTTATGATGCCATTTTTTTCTTACGCATGTGTTCTTCAAAATTATGACAGCTGTGACATCAAAATTATTGAGAATATCAAAAGAGCTTGTTGACGAAGAGAGGTTGACAGCTTGGGAAAGGCATGCTCAATGTGAGTTCTCACAATCCTTAAACACTTTGTTTTTCAAGTTCCAAAATGTTAATTAGCTTCTGAATCTAATTCTAAAGCAAACAACCTATTTATCTTATATTAATAAAAATTAGTTAATGTTGTAAACTTGTATAACTTTATCATAAATGTGTTATAATATCAACCATTATTTTTTTTAATAGACACTTACTTTATCATAGCAGTAAAATCCTACTTTATAAACACCCCTTTTATACCTAGTTTGGTAAAAGAAATTAAAGAGAGGAAAATAACCTTTTTTTTATTCTCCTTCTTTTTAATGTATAAAAATGCAAAGTGTTAGAGAACTTACTTTTTTTTCACTGCAATTTGTATCCATTTGCCGCCCTCCAAGTCCTAGAAATATATACCATCTTCTAGTTTAATATCATAACTTCAAATAACAATATTTGACTAGTTGTGGAGTAATGAGCCATTCGGTATTATGGAGATTCATGATTTAGAGAATTTTATCTGCATATAACTTAGGATGTGAATAAAAATTTATTTGAGTTGGTTCATGTGGATAAAATATTACTCTAAAATTCATAAATAATCTTGATATCGATATATTTACTAGGTATGTTTTGTCTAATTACAACGAAAATTTATATTCTTCAAACTTTCAGATAAGTTCTTTAAAAACTACTCTTCCTATACATTTCATTGGAGTCTTCTTACTCATCATAACACATTATATGATAGACTTAGTTGTATTACATTGTGCTTTGACTGTAATCTCCTCATTTACCTAACAATGTGACTCACAATCAGTTCTCACCTTCGAGCACCTTTGTTGGATCTTGTAAGTCAACCAAAACTTGTAATTCTTGTTTCGATTCCAAAAACCATGTAATTCAAAATGACTGAAGATTATATTTATTATCATATGAATTAATAGTTCTATAGCCATACATATTTTACATTTGAATGTCCCAATAATATCTTATAGAAGAAAAAAAATCTTAAAATAACTACATACTCTATGTATTAGAAGAAAATATATAAAAAAAAGTATTTAGTGCAAAACTTACTTTTTATTCAACATAACTTACTTTAAATAATTTTAATTATTTTTCATTATATGTGTAATATATTCAAACAAATTCCTTCATAAATCTAACTCAATTGTGACCTCATGAGTTACTATCTAGATATTAATTAAGATGGGCTAATGTGTAGTAATGACTTTATTTGACTAAATAGCGTGTAAGTGAATGTGACGTATAATTTAAACTCAATGGCAGACCTTTATGAGGATACTGTTGGCCATCCAAATAGTGTAAGTTCGGTGTATAATGGAATGGAAAAGGAGAAAGATACTATCGGTGCACAATTGTCAAAAGCAATGTTCAATGCAGCAAAATCAGGAAACACTAATATTTTAACACTTCTTTTGGAGAACTATCCTGATTTGCTATTTGAAGTGAATTCCTGCAAACAAAGCTTACTTCACATAGCTATTCTGCATCGACAACAAAATGTATACAAACTAATATTAAGCAAGGAGGGTGCAAAGAATGTTCTGACAAAACTAGTTGATTCTGAGGATAACAATGTTCTTCACTTAGCTGGAGAGATGGAACAAGCTGAAAAACAATCCAGATTATCAACACACCACGTTCTAATGAGCAGTGAGGAGAAATGGTTTCGGGTACGTATATATCTACACAATTAGCATTTCTTTGTAACAATAATGTTTTTCCTCTTTACTTATTCTCTTTTTTCAATGCATTTATAATACTTTTTTTATAATTACTTTGCTAAGTACTTATGTTCTTTTTCTTCCTTATTACACTAATAGTCTTCACTTTTAACCAAACACAGACCGTGGAGAAAATAGTTCCACCTGCAATGAAAACTATGAGAAACAAGAAAGGTTTGACTCCTAAAGAACTGTTCTATAAGAGACATCAAGTGTTGCACAAAGAATCAATATCAGGACTGCAAACTGTGGCAAATACATTGTTAGTGGTAGCAACTATCGTCATCACCCTAGGGATCACCGCAGCTATAACCGTTCCTATTGAGGATATTGATGGTACACGTACTCCTTTTTTTCCAAGGAAGATATGGTATACGTTTTACTTTCTATCGCTTGCATTTGGAACATGTTGTTGTGCTTTGTCTATGTTCTTCTACGCTTCAGTTATTCTTCCTCAATATTGGGCAACACCAAAGGAAGCATCTATCCGATTGCAGCAAACAAAGTTGATACTTGGGAATATATCACTTTTCGTCTCACTTGGACTCATGTTTACTGCTATAATTTCCGGTTGCGTGTTGATCTTTGAATTCTTATCCAGTTGGATCATTTATTTCATTTATGCACTTGGTTTAGTGGCATTGGTTGTGCATCTTAAACTTGAGTTTAACCGATGGATTGCTGTCTTACACTCAGTGCTAGCTTATTTGGAGGAGGCTCCACCGAAGTGGAAAACAATATTTTGGCCAATCTGCAAGATAATTCATGTCTTCCTCACTTTAGCAAAGAAAGAAGCTTAAATGTGGTTCAATGAACTAAAATATGAGATTGTGCTCAAGAGTTTTGGAGGATAATAAGATGAAAAGTTTGCACAACCTTTCTTGTTTTAAGACTGTTTTTACATTTTAATATGGGGATTTCCTCTCTAAAGAATTGGTATTCACATGATCTTCATATTCTAAACATTCATATCCTTGCTAAAGTCAAGAAAACTTTGAACTATCTCGCAATTTTATCTAATTTGAATTATAATAAACTATTATTGAAGAATAAAGATTGAAGATGCATTCACCACCTCTTACATTATATTTGGCGTTTTCGATAGTTTTAATCCCCGTTAAGTACTTTACCTGTGGATTATTTTTTTCCTAAAAGATCCAGCGTCACTAACAGATTACTAGCAGTTTCTACAAGCGCCTGAAAAATCCGATACTCCTAACAGTTTTGAAACCCTCGTTATTGTCACCAATTTTGAAACCCTCTTTATTATCAGTGGTTTTGAAACCCCTGTTATTGTCGACGGTTTTAAAATGCTCGTTACTTCTAGGAGGTGCATATATACAAAATTATGTGACAAATAATAAAAATGTTGAACCAAAATAATCCAACAATTTTCTCAGACCCTTTGTTCTTCTTTTACCACCTAACACTAATACACTATTGTCTTTCTTTTTTTTATTTATTTTCCAAGGTTTCGTAATACTATATAAGTACAATTTTTTCATAATGAAAATATAGACACTGAATTATTAATGTAGAAAATATGTATAATATGTGATTAACACGAATTATATTGATTTTTCTCAACAAGTATACCGAATCAACTGTAATATAGTACATATAATACTCTTTAAAGTATGAATGTTGAATCCATAAGGAATAATTCTAATTAAGATGTTCTGTTATAAAACTCATTAAGTATAGAAAATAACAACTGTAGGAAATTATTCATAACCAAATTAATGCTTACAATAGTACGTAAACTAGAGATCATTTTAGAAACTAAAAAAAATGATTTCTAAATTAGTTTTTATTATTATTAAATAGTTTATAAATTGGTATCTAATTAGCCATCAATGTTTTAACTACCAATTATTTAGTTTCTACCATGTGATGATAATTCCTCAAATAATAATGGAAAAATTTACAAATACAGTACAGTAACTATTCTTCTCCATCTATATTTAAATCTGACCTTTGTAATATATAATATATTTAATAAAATGTAAATGAAATAATATTAAAAAATTAATCGGACCAGGAACGTGGTATTACGGGTACTCTTGTTCAATAATAAAATGTAACTGGTGGCCCTAATCCCATAAATGAAATTCTTAACAGTTGAAAACTTTGAATTATATAACATACGAAATTAACAAGATTATTATCTGGTCAGACCATTTAATAACTTAACTGCAGTTTCACACATAACGTAGCTCCTTTTTGTTTTAAACGCTTCATTGAACAACATATATGGATCACAAAATTCTACAATTGAGGAATTTTGGATCACTGGCCCATCTTTTTAACACACCAGAGTGGGTCCATTAAGATGCGCAACTCACGTTGGTCCAATCCAATCCTTTCTAATTGTGGGCCGAGTAGACTGACTCATAATTTACATTTTCTCCTTCATATGTTTGTTCTGGGCTTTTAACCCAATAATCCTCTATTATTGGGTCGATTATGATTTAGCCGCCTAATCCATATATGCACGCTATTATTCATTTTTGTTGAAAACCTTTGTTATACTGTTATGAAGTTTTTATTCAATTTCAAAGATTAAATAGTAGAAAAAACCTTAGACCAAAATTCAAGATGGTTGATAATAAAATTATATAAATTATATGGATCACAAACGTATTAATTGATGTTCATGTATTTGAAATTCGTTGATTATTTTTTGAAACATAAATCTACTTTAAAAAAAATATAAACTACATTATATGAATATATCTATAAAATATAAAAATTATGTAACAAATTCAAATAGGATATAACTAATTTCAAATTCAATTTAACATCTTCCAACATATTGATTATTTTTCTATCTATGAGAACACATTTTTCTATCTTCCCTCAGTTTTTTTTAATTGAAATAAATATTTAGAGAGCAAAAGGGCAAACCTACTTTTAAATTCTTGAAAAGGCAACATTTAATGTTTTATAGATACACACAGGTTTCAAATGAGATTAATTATTTGACATTGTAGGCATCTATTGAAAATTAATTTCATGGAAATCAAATCACTACTATTTATTTAAGTTTAAAAGGAACAGGTAGAAATAATATTGGTAACTAACCATACCTGTCTAGCTTCTAGTTTCCTCCTTCTCGTGATCCACATTAATTAGAAGAAGTGACCAATTTTGATTTCTATGTTTGTGGTGTACACTCTAGGAGCAGTGACATTTACACATATAATAGGACTTTTGCTTGCTTCCTTCATGGTAAGGAAAGAAAAATGTGTGATCTTAAGAACATGAAATTTTCCATGGTCGGTGATTTTCTTATGCCACAAAAAAAGTATTTTCTGGTGCCTTTGGGCACTGAGTTCGTCAAACCATAGCACAGCCTCGTGCTTTTTGATGTTTGTGTTTTTTTTGTTTCTTCTTAAAATAAAATTAACCACAAACTAAGCAGAGACACTTGCACTTTGGAGCTTTCGACGCTTGGCAAAATCTCATGCATGGATAGCCACTCATCTTCCTGAGGTTGAAAACAGTGAAACTAATTGGATAGAGATTGGAATATCAAGAATCGCGTTTTTCTTTTACTGTAACATTTTTCACTGTCAAGCCTAAATTATTTGTATGCCTTCTATTTAAATAAGTGTATGTTCAAATTTATTTTATATATTTGTGATATAATTAAGGTTTTCTATACCTACAAAATTTGGAATTGGGTGGAAAGTTTATAAGAAAAAAAGGGGATTAGACCAGTATCAAGAAAGGTTCTGACACATTTCTTTTTATTTGTTTTTTTGTAATAGACACCTCTTTAATTTTGACATATAAAAGGACAACCCTTTTAATTCCTATCTACTCGATTAATTATTGTAGGTGTGCATTTAAGGTTCGTTAAAAATAATGCCAAATAGATAACATGCTCACTTGGAGGTGGATGAATGTAACAAACATGAGTGAACACATTGAAAATTTTCATGTGAATTTTTTTATGAAAAATTATAAGAAAAAGAGTTTTTTCATAACATTTTATAAAGTGTTCTTTGAAGAAGAAAAATCATGAAATATTAAATTGAGAGATGAGAAGAATAAATTGGAAAGAGAGGGTAAAAGAATTAATATATAAATATAGTTACCTAAAAAAATAAAATATTAGGACTCAAATAACTGAGTATATAACACCACTAGTCTGAAGATAATAGTTTATCGAAAAAATGTAAGAGACAATATACCCAAAGTTATGCTTCGATTGAAAAAATAAATAAATTGAATTGATTAAATTAAAATGGAATAGCGTGTAATTATAATGTAATAAAATTTCCACTTCGTTGCTTTTGAATAGTTTATGATAAAAGAAACAAAATTACCTGTATGCCTTATTTCTTTAGAATTAGAGTGAATGAAAATTGGGATGAAATACGATAGATTATATTTCATTGTTTCTTCTGAATACTCTAATGACAAATAAAAAATCCACTTGGTATCTCTTTCATTTATAATTAGTATGTGTTTTAAATTAAGTATAATCTAATAATTTATTGGATTTAAAAAAAGTATACTAAAAATAGTTCATACATATCAATAAATCATTTCATAAGTCAATTTACATAAAATAAATATACATACTTTTTTTACCAAAAACCTTAAAATAATATATCTAATGATTTTTTTTTTCATATATGATCATCTTCTTCATATTTTCTTAATTTTGAGACTTTCAACTTCATACTTAATTTATAATACAGTTGATAACATGATTATATATGTTACATATTTTTATCCATTATATTTTTTTATATTTTTTAATATATATTATTATGTATTATTTAATTTAAACTTATTGACATGTTTTATTTATTGTTATGTTTAATTTAAACATAATATACTGTGATTTGTGAGTGAATTTTTATTTATGATATTAAAAATTTATTATTATTGTTATTTTTATCACAAAAAAATCATGAAATAAAAACTAATTTTAGAGATAAAAAATAATTAGTTATTATAGTAATTAAATTAGAGATATTTTAGAAACTAAAAAAATTGTAGTTTCTAAATTAATTTCTATTATTATTAAATGACTTCCAAATTAGTTTCTATAATTGTTAAATGATTTCTAAATTTAATTATAGCATCAATTTCTCCCAGTTAAATAATAGATGTCAATATATATATATATATAACTAAATTTTGAGATATTTCTAAAACTATAAATATATTTAAGTAATTATTGAAATACATGTGGCAATATTAAGTTAGGAGTACATAGAGAAATAAAACTTGAACGTAAAATACTTAATAACAGAAACTGAAATTATTCATTTTAAAAATAAAGTCCCGAACTTAACGAAAGTGTTATGAGAATTAAAATTAAATTTTAAACTATTTATGAAGTTTAAAAACATATTTTAAATATTTTAAAGAAGGTTGCCTAATTATCAAAGTAAGTATAGTTGACTTGACTTAATTTATTTAATAGAATGCATATGATATTTGGATATTAAAATGAAAAAAAAAACTAATTCTGAACCGAGTGAAAGAATTAGCACATTTTTTTCATGGAATGCACTTGATTTTTGGATATTTATTAGAAAAGGAATGTATATATTGTTAAGATTATAGTGTTTGATAGGAAAATATATCTGCATTGAAAAGGAAAGAGAGGGAGAAGAGGAACAAATATAAAAAGCACTTTTTAATGAACCGTTTAAAGTGATTTTGTTGAAGAATCATAATATGAGAACCATTTTTTTAAACTAGAATTAGTGACAGGTAACAACTAAGATCGTGTAAAAAGGGGCAAGAGATAGCGTGATTTACTCGCTCAAAATCAAAACATGTTTAGCACAGGTCAAAGGAATCCTACGTAAGCATCACATGTTCCTTCAACTATCGAATAAGTCCTGGATTGACCGTGCAACACGTGGCCTCTTTTTAGCTTTTGACTTTTCCCAAAATATGTGTTTGGCAGTGCGTCGTACTTAAGTTAAGTAACATTTTTGTTAGTCGGATTTTGAAAATGAGTAAAATTAATTTTTTTATTTTTTATTTAGTTTTAATCAATTTTAAAAAGCTAAACAGAATCTATTATATTAAGTATAAGATTAAATATTAAAAATTAATTAGTAACTAATAATATATATACACGTGTTCCTTAAAAGTTATTTAAGATTTAATAGTATTAAAATTTTAATGCAAAAAGAGAATTGAAAAACTAATCTTATAAAAAGAGATAAATAAATAAAATAATGTTACTATGTTCTCTAATATATTATAATACTATGATAAATTATTATTGGTGAAGATAATGGAAATATAATATAAGTGAGTTAAATATTCATCTTCATATTTATAATCATTTGTATCATATATAAAATTTGTATCTTATTTACATCAATCTTGTTCTCGTTCTACTCTTTCATATATTATTAAATATTTTTCTTATAAAAAAGTCACACTAAAAATTCAATATTTGAACGGACATGTACTTTCTTTTCTTCAATGTTAAGTTTTAAAAAAAGAATTATAATTATGTAAATTTAAAATGTCATACCAATAACAATAACATAAATATCAAAGTAATTATAAAAAAAATTATGTGTAATTTAAAATAATAGCTATTATTTTTATAAACATTAAAAGAGAAAATACCTTAAAATTTGAGAGAGTTAATAAGTATTAAACGAGTTAAACTAATGATAGAAAAAAGAAGAAGTAAAACACTATGTGACAAAAGAATATAGAAAAATATATTTTCACTACATAAACTTTTTACATATAACATGTGAACCCTTGCCACTACATCAAAACAACCTAAAATTACCTACAAAAATTTATTAAATAAAAAATATTTTAAAAATAAAAAATTAATTAATTAATTAAAATAATTATTAGTAGCTTAAAAACTTAATATTTAATTACATATCAAATTTTTTTATTAGTAATAAAAATTACTTTATATATTAATAACTTTTAATTTTTGAAATAATATATAATTAGTCAATATAGTAATTTTTTTATTTTTAAAATTAATTTTATTTAACAACTATTTTTGGTAATTAAGAAAAAAAAATTAATTATCATAAATAGCAATGAAAATATACTGGTGGTGTAAGTAGTTTAAATTATTCCTGTCATTTTTTATCCAATAAATATTATATCAACTTAAATTCACTCTTGGTTGTAAATGTGCAATATTAGTAATAAAAATAAATTTTTTAGTGATTATATATTAGTTTTTTAATATTTAAAACTAACTATTTTTACTTATTTACTAATGTGTTATCCAATCTTAATAAAAAATGTTAACATTTTTGTCACAAATAATACTAGTTACTTATTCACATAAAAAAATACATTGATATTTTTAACAATTAAATAATGTATTACTGTTAAAACAAAGTCTTTTAATTTTGAAAAATTGAAGAAGTATATATGATATTAATTTAATAATCGCTGCAAGTTTTTTTTAATTATTTGTATAAAATATTTCATTGAATGCATTTTAAATAAAAAATTAGTATTTTTTATGAATTTTGGAAAAATGGTTTTAAGAAAGAAACTACTATTTGTTTGAAGAAGCAGTTATGTGGCGTCAGCCTTTGTGCAGTTGGAAAATGTGTGTTGAGCAGTGAAGTTGGCGTTTGGAGTGGTGCCTACTGCTGCCTAGTTAAAGTGTTTCTTTGGTTAGTCAAAAGAGCCTAACTCCGCGTTTGCCTCCAAATTACAGCTAAGCATTAAGCACGCTATATATCATAATAATGCTCCCATCGCTTTTCTCAAGTCAACTCTCTTTCCCCATTTCTCCAAACCAACTTATACAGGGAACATGACGTCAAACTTTAATCCGCCTAAATCAAAATCTAACCAAATTTAACAAAATATTATTATTTTACTATAGTAATATAATATGCAAAACAATATTAATAAAAAAAAATAAGATAACACACGTAACTTTGTAAACTATACCTAATAAACCATAACATATAATAAAAAACTTGCACCAAATTAGACAAATCTAATAATACACATACAACAGTGACAAATGAAATAAATTAATAACTACAATGTTTTTTTAAAAAAATATATCTTTTAGCCATTTGACTAAACTCCTCAACTCACTAATTTTTTTTCCAATCATAACTGATTTGATCAATTTTAATTCAATTTGATTGAAATTCTATTTCTTAAAAGATTTGGACAAAATCCTGGGTCAGTTTTTGGTTCAACCAATTGAACCGGCCGACCTAGTTCGATTTCGATAAATATGTTTCATTTTTTGTTTTGTTATTATTTTGTATTAAAAATGTTTTTTAACAAAAAATTAATTTGAATAGAGTTCCGTATCTTATTTTGTATAATAGGTCATTTTATTCTAAATAGAGACATTTACTTTCTCTGTTTTTATTTTTTAATTCTGATTCATTTTTTCTAGTTTATAATTATTTATAGATTGGAAAGGAAATAGATGATCAGGACAAAAAGGTAAAAAATATTTCTTTATTAGAAAAAGTCTGCCAACTAATTTTTTTCATAAAAACTATCTGATATTTTTGTCTGTTAAAATAGTATGATAAAATCCTTAATAAAACACTACATTAGTAGAAAATAACAAATCTAATAATGACAATTATTACCCTCTATTTTTTGAAGTGTCATTTTTTATCCTATAGTTGAAGTTTTGACAATAATAATGGAAATTATATCTATTTCTATGTTATTGTAAGAAAAAAAACACGGCATTAACAACCTAGACGAAGATGGATGATGAAGGCATTTACATTTTCGAATTAAAGCAAAGGAAGTACTAATAAAAAGAGCTCAAAACGGTAGCAAATGCATCTATCCATAGTTACTGTTTTTTTGTGTTGTGAGGGAAAAAGAAACATGATGCACAGAAATCGAGGAACTGCAAACAGTGTGGACTTTAAACAAATTTGAAATCATGGCCGAAGAAAGCAAAAACGGACGAAGGGCATCAGAGGCACTGCTCCACCCACAAAGTCAAACCCAAAACCACACACAAACACTCACAACTTCTTCTTCAATTACCGTTTAAGCCTTATCTGAAAAAACAGCATTATCTTTCTGAAACCATGCCAATAACACCACAATCGTAATTTCCTTCAAAAGTCGAACCCTTCTTTTTGGGGTTGACAAGCCAAACCCATCTATCTACCTATCTTTAACCCTTTCCTTTACTCTTTCCCTGTCTCACTGCAAAGCAAAGCAAATCCAAAATGAATAGAAAAATAAAAAAATAAAACGAATGGACTAGAATCTGCATGATCAATCCGTCAAACTTAGGAAAGTCCTTGTCACGCAGGCTGCATCGAAACTCCTACGGGATTGAAAAATAAGAAAAGAAATGAGAAAAAAAAGAGCACAACAAACAAAGTCTTAAGAGTTTCAGTCCTTCTCTCTTTTCCTCTCTAACTCATACGCGGATTTCCTCCATCCTCATCGCATCTTCTTATTTCTTAACCCTTTCAACATTCTAAACCCCACCCGACATAACCACCGAAACACAACAACTGTTTCATAGTCTTTCTTTCTCTGTTTGCCAAGCTATAGTTTCTTTTCCCGGAAAATTCTTTCTCTCCCGCTCCCCCAGATCTGAAACTTCCGCAAGTTCTTATATTTCTCCTTGAACACTTCTGGGTTCTTAAAATTGCCATCGGGGTATCCAAGATAACAACATATTGAATTCCCCAAGTGTGCTTCAACGCGGAAACCCTACAACTTCTGGAATGGCCTCAGGAGCAATTTTCTCCTCGCTCAGGCGGAGGAGGTCGCCGACGTTGGACGCGTTTCTGGCCCCCGTTGACTTAAGCGACGTCGCTTTGGTTCAGACCCTTCTCTGTGTTGCCCGCGAAATTGTGTCTTGTTTTTCGAAGCGTTGCTTCTTCTTCCAGCGCAAGAACTCGTGGTCTCTGATCCGAAGAGTCGAGGCTTTCCAGTTGCTTTTGGAGTATTTGCATGATTCCGATTCAGGTTCGTCGTGTCTTCCACCCACGACGGTGCTTTGTCTCAAGGAGCTCTACCTCTTGCTCTACCGCTCCAAGATTCTCCTTGACTACTGCGCTCAATCGAGTAAGTTGTGGCTCTTGCTTCAGAACGATTCCATCTCTGGTCACTTCCACGATTTGAACCAGGAGATTTCGACCCTTTTGGATGTTTTTCCCGTTAAGGATGTTTTGTTGAGTAAGGATATTAGGGAACAGGTTGAGCTCTTGCAGAAGCAGTCGAGGAGAGCTAAGCTTTTTATAGATATGAAGGATGATGCTCTCAGGATTCGGTTTTTTTCCTTTCTTGACGAGTTTGAGAATGGAAGGATTCCTGATTCTGCTGAATTGAGATCTTTCTATGTTGAGAAGTTGCAGATTGTGGATGCAGATAGTTGTAGGACTGAAATTGAGGCATTGGAGGAGCAGATTGTTAATCACGAGGGTGACATTGAGCCTACTATTTCTGTGCTTAATGGGTTGGTGGCTATGACTAGATATTGCAGGTTTTTGCTTTTTGGCTTTGAGGAGGATGAACTTGGTCTGGAGAACAGGAGTCAGAAGAAGCCTAAGAAGAGGTTGATTACTCGAGAAATCGCTGAAACGTTTTTTACTGTTCCTAAGGACTTCTCCTGTCCAATTTCGTTGGATTTGATGAGAGATCCTGTAATTATTTCCACTGGTCAAACATATGATAGGAGTTCCATTTCACGGTGGATGGAAGAAGGGCACACTACTTGCCCCAAAACAGGTCAAATGCTTGCACACACTCGCCTTGTTCCGAACCGTGCTCTAAGGAATTTGATTGTGCAGTGGTGCACTGCACATGGGGTTCCTCTCGAGCCACCAGAGGTCATGGATGCGATGGGTGAAGCTTTTGCATCGGCTTGTCCCACCAAAGCTGCCCTAGAAGCCAACAGAGCCACAGCAAAGCTTCTTATTCAACAGCTTGCTGGTGGGTCTCAGGCTGGGAAGACTGTGGCTGCTCGGGAGATTAGGTTGCTTGCAAAAACGGGAAAGGAAAACCGCGCCTTCATTGCAGAAGCAGGGGCGATTCCCTATCTTAGGAATTTACTTTCATCACCCAATGCTATTGCTCAGGAGAATTCTGTGACTGCACTGCTCAATTTGTCCATTTTTGACAAGAACAAAAGTAGGATCATGGACGAGGAAGGATGTCTGGGATCAATTGTTGATGTGTTGAGATTTGGACACACCACAGAGGCAAAGGAAAACGCTGCTGCAACGTTGTTCAGCCTATCGGCCGTCCATGATTATAAGAAAATAATTGCAGATGAGATTGGAGCAGTTGAGGCCCTGGCAGGGCTGTTGCAAGAGGGGACTCCCAGAGGAAAGAAGGATGCCGTGACAGCTTTGTTCAATCTTTCCACACACACTGAGAATTGTGTTAGGATGATAGAAGCCGGGGCAGTGACAGCACTTGTAGGTGCTTTAGGGAATGAAGGAGTTGCAGAAGAAGCAGCCGGTGCACTGGCGTTGATCGTCCGGCAGCCTATTGGGGCCAAAGCAGTGGTAAATGAGGAAGCAGCAGTTGCTGGTTTAATCGGCATGATGCGTTGTGGAACGCCGAGAGGTAAAGAGAACGCGGTTGCAGCATTGCTTGAGTTATGCCGGAGTGGAGGTTCAGCTGCAACAGAAAGAGTTGTGAAGGCGCCGGCTTTGGCTGGCTTACTTCAAACCCTTCTTTTTACAGGGACAAAACGTGCAAGAAGAAAAGCAGCTTCACTTGCAAGAGTGTTTCAAAGATGCGAGCATGCATCTTTACCTTATGGTGGATTAGGTGTAGGCTATGCGTTTGCTAGCAATTCAACTACAACTAGGGATACCAGCTTTGCCGGTGATGTTTCAGTACCAATGTCCATTTCTGTTTTATAGTGGTAAAACTTCTGTGTTTACTAAGTTCCCAATTTTTGTTGTAACTCTTTACAGATTCTTTCATTGAAATTTAAAGTCATAAGAAATTATAGCAATATCATGTATCTAAGAGATCCACAAGTGTTGTGGAGCAGTTAGCCTCAACACACATGTAATGAGTTAAATTATGTAAGAACAGAAAATGCTCAACAAAAGAGACAGGGACCATTTCTGATATCATATTTGTTCAGTGCCACCCCTCCCATTTTTTTCTACTTATTTTCCCCACTCACGTATGCGATCATATCATATGTAATGGGTGCATCTACATCTTTGCGGATCATCTTATTACTTTTTACCACAAATTCACAAACAATGTACCAACTTACTAATTTGTCTTCATTTTTTTTATCTTCAAAAGTTTAGCGGTTGGACCAGCCTAGTGATTTGTGAGTATTGAATTAAAACTGCTACGTTGGACCATAGTGTGAACAACTAGAGTATTTGTGTGTTATAATTTAATCCAGTTTCTGGGTGGTCACATTTTGTTTAAGGTGTGTTTTCATAAATTCAATTTGTTCCCCAGTCAACGAAGGGGGTGTTCAAATTGAGTTGCATCTAGCTGGATATTATGTGGAAATGCCTGAAACGTGCAGCATGCGTGATTCTGAATTCTTAAGTTAGCACAGTCCACTAAATCTGTTCCTAGAAGAATCTAGAGTAGACCATGTTACCGGTGAATGTTCTATCCCTTTTTGTCATTGATACACTTTTTCTTGGCATAAAGTTAGAAGGAAGGTCGATCACACAGAGATGAGATGAGATGCTCTGTGCCTAGACTCCCTATGCTTTTTTATCCATACGTGGTCTCAGAAGCAATTGGACGTGCATTTGTATCGTGAAAAGGTACGAGGGTATTTTCTTTTGGACAAAATTCTTGGACTAATTTTATGAAGATCCTGAAAACAATGTTAGGAGGTAGATATTATTTCAAAGATGGATATTATTCTCCAAATTAAAGTAATTGGCCCCTTTCAGTGGTGCAGGATTGTCATCACACTCATCCTTATTCTTCCTTTCCATAATCATCACGTTGATGACCCAACCGGGTTTCCTCCACTGCGTAAAAACTTTATCACATCTTTGATTTGATTTTTTTTAACTTTTGTTTTCAATGCTAAGAATCACTATTTTATTTTACTTCTTTCAAATATTTGCACAAGAAATAATAGTTAGTTTTTTTTCTAAAGTTAGCAAAAGGATTGCTTACCAACGAAGAAGAAAAAGTATGGAATAGAATAGAATTTTCCATGTGAAGAATACGCGTTCAACGATTTGTTTGAAACGTTGGTTTACTCTCAACGCCTAATATTTTTTAAAGAAAATTCCTTATTTTTTATCTTCTGTTTACGTGTTTATGTATCTCAAATCATAGATATTTACAACAATCAAGAAGAAATTTCTTAATCCTTCGATTTAAACATTCAATGCAGACGTCCAAATTCCATGCGGTCCAAAACAATGCATGAAACTATGGTGATGACTCTGTTGTAGCTTGTTTCTACCATTACTTTTTAGGCAGCAATTGTAACCACACTTGACTTCAAAGTGTTTGACTAAGAACGTCTGATAGATGTAGACACGTTTTAATCAATAAATTATAATTATAATTAATTTGAAAATATATTCATTTCATTTCATAGTTTAAAGTTAATACTATTGTAATTATTTTATCTAACTTTAGAACAGTTTTCAGTTAAACAGATACATAGTAATAAAGCTTGAACATAAAGAGGTGATTGGTAAGGGTAATTCCATTATAGGCACAGTATTCATGAGATAAATGTTTTTCTTTTGCAGGGATTAGGTAAGGTGGGGTATGGCTTCAGGAGAGGACTATTCAGTATTGAAGACTAACAACACCGAGTTTGGATAGCATGATTTATTGTAGTTGTGGAAATGTAAGAAGAGAAACCTGAAGCACTATCTTATGTTTGGATTCATTGATTTGAGAAAAAAACATACCTAAAAAAAAACACAATTTACATTAGGTTTTGATAATTATTTTTTATTTTAATTTTTTCATGTGTCATTATATTGGTGTAGAGAATCATAATCGACTATAATCTAGAATACAATCAAGAAATATAATTTTTATTTTACATTGGTTTTTGGTTTGACAAAAAACCACCTGTGTCGTCTTAACCTTTAAAAATAAGAAAATTAAGAAAATATTTAAAAATATAATTTATATTATTCTAAAATTAAAAAAATTAGATCATTTAATAATAGTAATAATAATATTTTATATGATTAATTTTTTAAATTAAATTTAAAGATTTATTTAATATTATAAGAATATATTTTTAGTTTTATTAATTTCAAAAGTGGTATGATTATACTCTCTATATGTAAGAATCACATCTTTACCAAAGTGTAACTAATGCGAATAATTTTGAAAGATATACAAATATTAGTAATTTTACAATTTTTTTAGTAAATTCATTAGCAATCAGATAGAGTTGATACCTAAAACTATATTTTTAGGTTTCATTATCTTTTTAATGTTTTATTTATTTATTTGTTTATTTAGTTATATTTTAACAAAAATTTAATTATGTTCCCAGATTTTAGAAATGTGATCATATGTTTATTTTTTAAAACCTGATTGAACTTTTTATTAAGAGATCAAATTTAACAAAATAATAAATAATGAAGATTTTTTTTTTCTTATTAATTAATTATTATTAAAATGAAATAATTACATACATTATTAAAAAAATAACCCAAAAACATATTAATAATATTTATTATATTACAATTTTTTTTCCTTGCATTAATTCAATTGATTACATACTTTTATATAATTTTTTACTTATTTTTTCACATCTAAACAATCTCATTTTCTATTGAATTTCTCCTTGTTTCCTTCTTTTTTCAACTCCACTTTGATCCAATGAAAACATAAATAAATGGAAAAGAAAGTGGAGGACACATAAATGAAAAACAATTGGAGTTTCCGTCAGAAAGTTATAATGAGAGACATGGTGGTTGTTGGGGTTGAATAATATGATACAGTGGAGTAAGAGGAACTGCTTTATTCTTCCCAACTAATTATTACTCTTTGTTGCTCCATCGTTTTGTTCGACTAAGTTTATCTTGTGCATCAAAATGGATTTTTGTTAGAGTTGTTTAATCAAAATTATACTTTAATCTTACTATTCTGTGCTAATCTTCATTACAAATTTTAAATGCTGTAAAAAATAACCATTTTTTAATATTAACATTCAGCGTAGTAATGTGAAATTCCCTCCTGTTCTAATCGCAAAATTAATCTTGTTCAACAAGGTTGAAAAATTAAGTACAAATGTAGCTAGTGCGATGAAAGTTGAGTTGGGTATATTTCTTTGTAGTGTGTAAAGTCATTTCCAGTTTCCACGAAGAAAAAATAGAAAGAAATAGAGAAGAAACAAATTTAAAAGATAGGTAAAAAGAAAATTAATATTTAATTATTTTAAATTAGAAATAGGTAAAAAATATTTTGTTAAAAGATGTAATTTGATTGATTTAATAAAAGATAAGAAAAGAGATACATAAAATAGTAAAAAATAATAAAGTGAATTTCACTAATATTTTAAAAAAAAAAATTTCTTCTCTTCTCATCAAATAATCTAGTTAGTTTACTTTATTTCTCTAAAACACTTTTTTTAACTATTTTTAAGAAATTTGTATATACCTTATTATATTATTCTTACTATTCTTATTAAAGTCAATATAAATAATATTAATATATAATTTTTTATGATTTTAGTTTTTATGTGCATGTTTTTATATGTGTGATTTATTATATACTAAAATAATCATAGAAAATAATTTTAACGATAAAAAACAATTAGTTATTATATAATTAGTAAGATTTTATTTTATAAATTAAAAAATTATTAATATTTAAAGTAATTTTATTATTAATAAAATATGATAAATTAATATTTAAATTGATATTTAATATTATACTAGAATTTCAGTTATTACCTATTTTAATTTTTAAATTAATATTTTGACAAGTGTGACATAAATTAAAACATTGAGAGATTTAAGTATATAATTTAGGGGTGTATGTCTTCGTCCAGACTTATTTATAGAAATAGAAATAATTCTTATTAATAAAAATAATAGTTATTTGAGTAGTTATAAAATTTCAATTACATATAAAATGTTGAATGTAATGTAAACTTAAAATCATCTTAATATATATATATATATATATATATATATATATGTATATATGTATATATTAATTTATATATATTAGTGAGAAAGTGAAGAAAGAGAATTGCACTCTATAAATATCATTCACCTTCGAGCACATTTTAAAGCAATCTTATTATTATTTCTATGATAGAGAATTACATTACATTTATTATCATCTAATCAATTAGTTGTTCATTTAAAATAAAACATGAAACCGAGTAATTGTTTTGACTTAATCTTAGAGTAAATGAATCCCTTTTCTTTAATAAATATGATTAAGGTTAAATTAAAAAATATTTTTTTTTAAAAGAGATGAGTAAAACACGAAAATATCAGTTATATTAATATGGAATTTTGTAATAATTTGATTGTGCAGCATATGAGGGAAATAAATAATAGTCTTGAATGGAATCAGCAGTTGGAAATTAGGGTTATGTTTGCATTGTAGAGATGTTCCAACTGTTATCTCAATCGCTGTACATATTGAAAAGCTTGTCTTAGGCCCAATAAGCCTATCAATTTTTAAAAGTAATTGATAGCTATTGGGCTTTCGTTTAGAAACTTATTTTTATGATTCCTTTATTTCATTGACAAGTTGCCTTTGATGTTCCTGTTATTTTACTGTTGGGCTGGGCCCTCTCTCACAAAACTGTTGGGCTGAGTCCTCTCTCCTTTCGTTCTCCACGTGTGTATATATATGACTCAATGCATGCAACTCCATGCATGAAAAACGTGAAACATTACGTTAATAATAAAAGCTTTAGTATATTTCAGTTTCTCTCTCATTGTTACTGTTCATCTTCTCTTTCCTTG
>Ga0123342_1002307_pt1 | contig 31728 bp, 26 predicted proteins | sample Turbeawhitnodule_FD_89960 | JGI IMG/M metagenome (GOLD analysis project Ga0123342, IMG submission 89960) | Root nodule microbial communities of legume samples collected from Mexico - Turtle bean Mexico white nodule | ecosystem: Host-associated > Plants > Roots > Nodule | place: Mexico: Nepantla... | reverse complement strand
GTGAGTTCTTGTTCATAGAACCTTGATCCATTTCTATGATAAAGTGCCTAGCTCTTAGCCAACTCAAGATGATTCCTAAGAATGTCAAGAATCATTCTAATTGTGCTAGTGGAATCACATCACTTACCATCCTACCCTTGCTTCTTGTTTTCCAAGGCACCATCTCTTATAAATAGGTTATCTTCCTCCTTGTATTTTCATGTTAAATTTTATAGAAGAAGGGAAACTCTACACAAATTGTGTGAGGCTAGTTTGCTCCAAGCATTAGGTCTTATCTTGAGTGAGTTGAGAGCTGTCAAGTGGCGACCCTTTACACTCATCTTGGAGAACCACACTCCAAGTGGCATCTCCAACTCTCTTCCATCACCATAAGCATTATTCATTTCATCTTCTACCATTTCCATATGCCATTTTCATTTGTGTTTCCTATATTTGTTTCGCTTCATTCTTCAATTCGGTTTCCATCATGATATTGTGTTTCCTTTTTTCCTTTGGAAGTGAACCTTCACATTAACCACTTGGTTAAGTTCGTGTCCAGTGGAAATCTTCTTTGGGTCGCACCTTATAATTGCTAAAATTAAAAAATCATAAACAAATTTTCACCATAAAAATGTGCAACTTTAAAATCAACTCACATCATTTCCATTCTTCCCTAAAACCTGAAATTAACACAAAATTTGGGAATACAATGTTCTTATTCAAATAAAGATCATAAAATATGTAAAAAGTATAAATTCATAATTTAGGGATTATTTTATATGTAATTTAGCAATTAATACTCATAAGTTCCTATATTTTAATATGAAATATTACTAAAATTAGGCATTTTTCAGTGGATTTTTCAGAAATCACACAAGAGGGAAATAACAATTTGACTACAAAGATGTCAGAGGAAGAGGTAAAGGAGGCAGTTTGACAGTGTGAAGGATCAAAAAGCCCGAGGCCATATGGATTTAATTTCAATTTCATCAAAGGTTGTTGGGAACCCATCAAGCAAGATATTTTACAAGTTGTGCAAAGTTTAGAAAGCTCGGGGAATATCCCAAGGGGTTGTAACTGGCCTATGTCTCTTTTTTGTGCAATTTACAAGATTATCTCTAATGTTTTAGCTAACAGAATGAAAAGTGTTCTTCATGGAATTATAAATAGTTCGCAATCTTCTTTTCTCAGGGACAGGGGTTTGTTAGAAAATATTGTTCTAGCGAACAAAGTGGTGAAAGATCTTGGGAAGGGGAAGAAGTCTGAAATTGTTATAAAGGTTGACTGTGGAAAGGCCTATGATTTTGTGTGTTGGGACTTCCTGTACTATATGCTAAGCAGACTTGGCTTCTGTGAGAAATGGGTTAGTTGGATTAGAGGGTGCTTGGAATCTTCCTTGGTGTCAGTTTTGGTTAATGGTAGCCCATCTAGGGAATGTACTCCATCTAGGGGACTCAGACAAGGGGATATGATCACCCCTTTTCTTTTCTTGGTAGCAGTGGAAGGTTTGGAGGGTCTAGTAAGAAAAGTTGTGAGACTAAAGAAGATGGAAGGGGTAATAGAGGGTGTTAATCAGATAGAAGTTTCTTTGCTACAGTTTGCAGATGGTACCTTGGTGGTATGTTAGGACACAATCCAAAATTGTGTTCACGATGAAGACGATTCCCAAATACTTTGCATTAGCGGCAAGCTTTAGGCCTGAGTATCAAGGATGTTAGCAGCTTTAACAAAGCCTTGATTGCGAAATGAATGTGGGAAGTGAAAGGTAAATGGAGAGAGGTAGTCGCGTCCAGATATATAGATTGTGGTCAGAGCAAGTGTCTTTCATGGTGGTGGCGTGATCTATGTAACATATATGAAGAAGGTCAAACGGGAAGTTGGTTCAACAAACAGGTATCTTGGAAGGTGGTGAATGGGAAAGATATTCGTTTCTAGGATGATCCCTAGGAGAAGTTTTTGTGAAACAGAAATACCCTAGGCTACACCTCATATCAGAAGTCAAAGAGAAAAGAATCCAGCAGGTAGGGTTGTGGGAAGACTCCACATGGAAATGGAATTTGAGGGGGAAGAGAGTTTCTTTTGAATAGAAAAAAGATCAACTTATACAGCTGGAAACAGACTTAAGGGAAGGAGATTTACAACAAGGAGGTCAAGATAGGGTTGTTTGGAATAGTGAAGAAAGAGGTGTGTTATGTGTTAAATCAACATACCGCGCTTTGGTTTCTTTAGTACCCTCTGAAAGCTGTCAGGCAATGATTTACTATGGGATATCAGAGTTAGTCCCAATGCTTTAATGTTGGCATGGAAGATTGTGAAAGGTAAAATGTCATCATGAGTCAATCTCCAAAGAAGAGGGATCATTCTACCTTCCCTTTTATGCCCTTTATGCAACCAGACCGAGAAATTGGTCACTCATCTCTTTGGGGAATGTATGATAGCCTTTAAGGTCTTGTCGATGATTTCCAATTGGGTAGGGCTTACCAGTATACCATAAAGACCTGAAGCAATATTTATTGCATTTTGCTTTGTTTCAGTTCAATACAAAAAGGAATAGGTTCTGGAAAGGGGTGTGGATTGCAGTCTTATGGAGCATTTGAAATCATAAGAATGATTTGGTTTTTAAAGAAAGAAAGTGGATACTGAGGAAACTAATAGTTTGACACAATTACGAACGTAGACTTAGATGAGGAGAAAAATAAAAAGCTTTGCTTTTTCTTTCTCAGCTGAGCTCCAAACTCTGAGTTGGGCTTAGGTGTCCTTTAGAGGAGTTGTTATGATGTTGCAAAGCTAGCAAGAAGCAAAGGAAGGTACGAGGTCTAATGGAAGGCAGGCAGTTCTGGATTTGGAAGTAGGAATGGATTAGGTGTGAAGAGTTGATTTTATTGTAACAAGCTTTCTGAGCATAAATTAACCTTGCATAAGTGGAAACAAATTCTGGTGCAGAAGTGTTATAGGTGCAGCAGGTATAAGGTAGAATGAATGGATGGTGGCTTAGGAAAAACAGTGTATTTGTAACTGTTTTAGAATAATAAACAATTTGGCTCAACATGTCTGAATATCTTATTCTGCATAGATGCTCTTAAGTATCTGGTGGTTTGATGTAGTAAGGACAGCGAATCAAAGAACTCTTATGCAATTTAATCACTCTGGTGCATCATCAGCTATAATCAAGGATCAGTTTCGGTGCAGTTTAGTTCGGGGATAGCAGATCTTGCTCGTTGTGAAGGTGGTATAGCGGTACCTTTTCCTTGTCAAGGTCCCCAGCAGCTAAAAGGGGGGAAGTCAGCTAGTGGAGGAGAACAAAATAGGAAAAGGTGTCAGGGGAAGCTAACAGAAAGCAGGTTGTGTCACAAGTAGTGTAGGTAGGTTTGTGGACAGATGGTATTGAGCTGAAACATTTATCTTTTCCTGTGCTCTGTGAATCTGGAGCAGTAGGAAATGGATAGCTAAAGTGAAGACAATATCTATTGGGAGAATTTGGTGCAGTTTGTAGAACCTCAAAGCTAGGAACATATCAATCTGGACTTAACCAGACTCTGTGACAAATCTCATAGTACCACTCAATTGAACCGAATACAATATGTATTAGGAGGAGGGAATAAGCAATGTAGGGAGGAAAAATCAATGTAGGGTGCCACTTCTTGTTATGTTTTGTAGTGAGTTATTCAACACAAACCAAGCATATAAAGGTCACAATAACTAGGGGTGTAGCATAATGGCCCAGTAAAACATAGTTATGATGTTCCTCTCTTTTTCTTTCTGGTTAGGAATTAGCTTAGTTGAAGGTGCAGAATGAAGGGATATGGAAAAGTAGAATTGGAAGATGGAGTTATTGGTGCAGGGGTGGTATCATGCAGGTCATGCAGGAGCAATCTTGGAAGGGGCAACAGTGAGTTTTTCTCTGTTTCTTAGAGGTCATATGCAGAATTGGAGGTGTAGGTTTTGTGCTTTTACAGATAGCTTTAATTGGAATTATGCAGATGCTGGCTCCCAAATCTGGTAAGGTGGATGTGTGCGAATGTGAAGCTAGGATGAAGGATGCTATAGGTGCATGCTGAGTTGTTTTCATGCAGAATTGGAAAGTGGCATACAGGGACAGGATATAGCTTCTGAGACCTCTTAATTTTGGCATGTGAAATCTTCAAACCTTGGTGCATTTGATGGATGACGGGAAAGCAAGGTGTCGCTTTTGTTGCTGCACAATAAAAGATGCATATTTGTGCCTACCTACTGCATAATTGATAGATTTTGTTTTTTGGGTAATTTGTTTGGTGTGGAAATCTGTTATTTATTTCTTAGATTGAAAATCTGGACTTTGGCCTTTGTTATTGGTTAATGTAGATTGAATTGGTTTTCCTTTTAAAAGGGTTAAGACACCGTTGAGTGTCTTATTTAATTATATTCATTGATAAAAAAAAAAGTCATCAAACTAGTCTGCAACATTGCTTCATTGACATAGGGAAAGTAGGTTCAGTAATTAAGAATTATGAGGGAATGTCCAGTGTCACAATTTTTTATTACTTAATTCTCTCTGTAATGTATGTATAGAAGTACTTCTAGGTTAACCATGGTTATAGCCATGGATCTTCAAATGAAAATGATGACCTCTTAAACAAGTCTATTGTTATTCATGTGACTATATCAGTGTGTATCTGAAACATCAAATCCTATCTTACCAGTACTGGGTGGGTCTGTTACATGTATCAGTCATTAACAGGTTTTATGAACTATCAAATTTTCAATAAATTTATATAGAACAAAGTCTTTTATTAAATTATTTTTTCATATGGTCTCAAATGTTATTCTACAATTGTAATTGATTTTCTATTTGTTCCATATTATAAAATATTCAAAAAGGTTTTACATTGGCTTTTGGCTGCTGCCTAATTCAGCCCTACTCTTTCTTATCCAGACATGAAATGGGGGAGGATATATGAAGTTTGATAAAAGAAAAAACATACAAATTTTTCCTTGGTCTGAAAAAAATTGAACACAGACCATCATATTTAGAGGCTTTTATTGTTAATCTTGTCACAAATATAAACTCAATGAAAGTACGGTTCTATCCAGTGTTTTAAAATTGGGTTTAAACCAAATTGGTTGAACCGAAAACTGAATTTGTCTGACTCAGAAACTCATTCCACTTGGCTTTGATAATTTTAATAATTAATTATTCCTCTAATTACATAAATTTGTGGAATTCAACCGTGACTAAATGGACCAGTATCTCATTAACCCCATATAACTTGATCAAATTAACTACCTGTCTATTTTTATTTAAAATCACTGAATATATTTTATGAAAATAGTTAATAAAGAATTCTTGTAACATTTTGTTTAAATAGTTATTACACTCATTATTAACTTAGGAGAATACTTATATAGATTATTGTTATATATGATATTATTTTCTTGAAATGATGTATCAATCGTTTTTTGAAGAGATCCTATTTCAATGGATAAATTTTGGATAAACATGCCAAGAAATACACCTAGATATATGTAAGACTTGGTAGATTTTTGGACTAAGCATTTGCTAATAATTATGTGAGGGGAAAGATAATATGTCCATGTCAGAAGTACAAATTTAACAAATGGCAGTGTCGTGAAGTAGTGTATGAGCATTTTATTGTTAAACATTTTTCAAGTGGATATAAAGTCTGGCTTCTACATGGGGAGAGAATTGGAATAAATTTGACAAATGAAGCACATGCAATGCCGCAAGAAGATAATGAAAGAATTGATGTTACTAATCTGATGTGTGATATGTTTAATGATGCATTTGGGCATCATCAATGTAGCAATGACATGGTGAATGATAGGGAAACGGGTGCACAGTCAAGCCATACTGTGAATATTGGAGATTTTTTTTAGTTAATGCAAGATGGTCAAGAGAGTTTATATGAAGGGTGTGATAAATATTCTAAACTTTCTTTCTTGATCAAGTTGTAACACGTCAAATGTCTATGCAAAATAAGTGACAATGCAATGTCCATGATACTAGAGTTGTTAGTAGATGCCTTTGAACATGCTAAAATTATGCACTCATGAGGCAAAGAAAACCATTAACAGGCTTGGTCTTCATTACACCAAAATTGATGCTTGTTCGAATGATTGCATGTTATACTTAGGAGAACACGCAAATAGGGATTTTTGTAAGAAATGTAAAACATCTAGATGGAAGGCAAAAGAAAAAAAAGTACAATTGATTGTGTTACTGGTAACAAAGGAAAAAAGATTCCTGCAAAGGTTTTAAGGTATTTATTTCCCTTTGAAGCCACGCTTACAGTGGATGTTTATGTCTTCTAAAATAGTTGAGCATATGTGATGACATGCATGGGGAAGTACAGATGAAGGCATATTAAGGCATCCAAGAGATTCTGAAACATGGAAGACATTTGACTTTAAATATACTCAATTTTCCTCAGACCCTAGAAATGTGCGACTTGGTTTGGCTATTGATGGGTTTAATCTATATGGAAATTTAAGCACTAGTCATAGTATTTGGCCAATTGTACACAACCTTCCTCCTTGGATGTGTGTGAAACAAAGTGCATTCATTCTCTCTATGATCATTCCTGGAAAGCGAGCTCCAGAAAATGATATTAATGTGTTGTTTTTTATGAAACTAACAATGTACAACAAGGTCTAATGAAGCTTAGTGCAGAAGAAGATGAACATAATAAAATCAACCGGTTGATTCTGCGAAACAACCATTGAAAATCTGCAACAGTGTGAGCTTCCTAAAGAGTGGAGGATCCCCAGAGATCTCTCAGTAGAAAACATCATTGGGAAAATTAATAGAGGTGTATCTACAAGAAGGACATTAGCAAACTTTTGCAACCATACGGCTTTTGTCTTCAAATTTGAACCCAAATCAATCAATGAAGCACTCAAGGATGAACATTGGATAACTGTTATGGATGAGGAACTTAACTAATTCGTAAGGAATGATGTGTGGTTTCTGGTTCCTGGAATAGATAAGATGAATGTCATTGGAACAAAATGGGTATTCAGAAACAAGTCAAATGATACAGGGGTAATCACAAGGAACAGAGCAAGACTTGTTGCAAAAGGGTACAACCAAGAAGAAGGAAAAAAATATGAAGAAACTTTCGCACCAGTGGCAAGATTAGAGGTTGTGAGACTATTGTTGGCCTTTTCCTGCATGAATGGTTTCAAATTGTTCCCGATGGACGTGAAGAGTGCTTTCCTAAATGGGATTGTAAATGAGGAAATCTTTGTATTACAACCACCCGGGTTTGAAGACCATCTATATCCCAATCATGTATATAAATTAAAAAAAGCTTTGTAAGGTCTCAAGCAAGCGCCTAGACAGTTGTATGAAAGATTAAGTAACTTTCTTATGTCTCACAACTATGAAAGAGGGAAGATTGACAAAACCCTTTTTATTCAAAAGTCAAATTTTGTTGTCATCCTAGTACAAATATATGTTGATGATATTATTTTTGGATCAACTAATGATAGGTTGTGTGAGGAGTTTGTGACAACGATGCAGGGGGAGTTCAAGATGTCGATGATGGGGGAAATCTCCTTCTTTCTTGGACTTCAAGTCAAACAATCCAAAGATGGTCTCTTCTTAAATCAATCAAAGTATTGCAAGAAGATACTCAAACGATTCGAAATGGAGAATTGCAAAGAAGCATCAATACCAATGCCTACCAACTATTATATGGATGCTAATGCAGCTGGAATTTTTGTGGATCAAACAAAATATAGAGGGCTAATAGGATCCTTGTTTTATCTTACAGCTAGCAGGCCAAACATAATGTTTGTTGTGTGCCTTTGCGCTAGATTCCAGTCAAATCCAAAGGAATCACATTTCAAGGCTGCTAAAAGGATTCTAAAATACTTGAAAGAAACATCTACGGTTGGGTTATGGTATCCCTCTCATTCCCATATACAACTTGTTGGATATTCTGGTTCTGACTTTGCAAGTTGCAAGCTAGATAGGAAGTGTACTAGTGGAACCTATCATCTTCTAGGCTCAAGTTTGATATCATGGCATAGCAAGAAGCAAGCATGTGTAGCTCTTTGCACCGTTGAAGTAGAGTACATAGCTGCAGGGAGTTGTCGTGCTCAGATTTTGTGGATCAAGCAACAGTTAGAAGACATTGGGTTAAAAGTAAGCAAGGTTCCTTTATTTTGTGACAGTACAAGTGTAATCAACCTCACAAAGAATCAAGTTCAGTACTCTAGAACCAAACACATTGAGATTCGGCATCACATTATTCGTGATCATGTATCTAATGGTGATTGTGAGGTACAACTTATTGCCACTGAAAGACAGCTTGCAGACATCTTCACCAAACCTCTATCAAAGGATAGGTTTTTCTCATTAAGGAATGAGTTAGGAATCATTGATTCACAAACTCTACCTTGATTTATGTTGTTTTTATCCTTCTTTCACTCTATTTGTGAAGACAAATAAGGGGAGAAGTGGTTTGGGTTGTAATGTTCTTATTTCTAAACCTATTTTGCTTGAACATTGCCTTAACTATTTTTAAGCTACTGCTATAACTCTTAATTTTACTGGTTATTCCTGTGATTTAATCGATTGTTTTTCTGTTGCTTCACCTATGCATGTGTTGTTGGTTTTCACACTAATTTGGTTGATCTTCCCTTTTGGAAATCACTTAGTGGAAACTAGTTTGTGGTGCTTGATTAATCTGGAATACATTATATTGTGTTTCTGCATTTGTTTGTGATTGCAGGTTGTGCCAAATTCTAAATAGAACATTCCAAAGCATCCCAGGGATTTGTCTTCATAAAAAAGGGAGAGAATGTAGAAAATGAAGCTTTGATGCCTTCAAATCTATGAAGAAAGCTTGATGCATGTGCTGCTGTGTTTGGGGTTTAGTTTTAGGTTTTTTAGAATTTGTAAAGTTCATTCTTAAACCAATGCACAATTGAATCAATCTGTTTTGAAAAAGAAAAGTGTTTTTCTAAGCCAAGTGAAAAACAACCGTTTGATTTCTCGGTTTAGTCGGTTGTTTTACGCCCAGCTTGTTTGAGGGTTTTCAAAATTGTTTTTGACTTGGTTGACTAACTTTCAAAATCAATCCAATCGGTTAAAATGACATTTCAACCGGTTGATTTTTTATTTTCTTAATAGCTTTTCAAAAACCTGTTAAATCTGTTTTCAGTTTATTTGAATCTGTTTTAGCTTGTGTTTAACTTCCTAAAATGGCCAGATTGAAGAGCTATAAAACTGGTTACCCTTCATATTTGAAAACACACAAAAAGTGAGATTAAGAAACATTTTGAGGAAGATTTGATTCCAGCTTTGCTAGATTGCTTAAGGCTGTGCAATTGGTTCAAGAAGTGAATTAGGAACTCTGTGATTTCCTGTACACCAGGTGTAATCTGTTCCTTCTATTCTTGTAATTGTTTTTCATTTTGTATACTTGTAAAACATTGAATCTGTAAGGTCAGAGGTTGTTCTGACTGTGATTGTGTGAAAAGGCGAAGAGGGTCTGTGTTCTTGTGGGATCAAGATCACCTCTTTGTACTGTTGTGTGATTGTAATCTGTTGTTGGTTACTTAGTGAATACCTAGTGGTTTTCTGGAGACTGGATGTAGCTCTAGTAAGGAGTGAACCAGTATAATTGATTGTGTGATCTTCTCTTTCCCTCACTCATTTAAAATCTGATTGAATTGTGATTTTAACACTGCTACCATAAACAATCGGTTAAAACGTAATTTTAACAAGTTGTTTTTCTGATAGTTGGTTTAATAGTTATGTTTTCTAGGCTGATCTGATTCGTTTATCTGTAAATCAATATCAATCTTCATTCTTAACATATATTTGCGAAAAACGCCCCTTAAACAATTCAACCCCCCCCCTCCCCCTCTTGTTAAGGCCATTAATTCTTACACATTCAAGTTTTGATCCAAAAATTTGTTTTCATGACCGATAAACTACCTTTTGGGGAATGTGCATCTATTAATAGACCACCTATGTTTTGTGGTGTGAATTACCATTTCTGGAAGGTAATGAGGAAAATCTTTGTAGAATCAATTGATAAAGGAATTTAGGATGCAATTAAAAATGGTCATTTTATTCCTATGCTTGCAAATGATAAAGTGATTTATGAAAACCTTGGTCTCAATGGACTGAGCATGCATGCAAAAAGGCTCAATATGATTGTATTATGATGTGATTTGATTTTAGGATTGTTCATTTGTATGGTGACACTTTACTTAGATTTGGATTTTAAGACAATTATAAGTGAGAACCTAAGGAGAATTCCCACTGGAAATTAACTTAACCAAGTGGTTAAGTAGATGTGAAGGTTCATTTCACAAAGGAAAAACACAATTCAAAGGTGAGGATGATGACAATTATGGTGCGGAAATTTAACAAATACTAGGTGAGCAAGAGTATGGACCGAATTGAAAGACAAAGAAGCAAAAACAATTAACAAGACTAGAAAACCGAATTAACACAATTAAGATGGAGTGGATTAATGGAAGAGAATATGAAAGAAGAACTTATGGAAGTGAAGCTATGATGAAACACGCCACTTGATGGGATGGAATCACCAAGATGAGTGCATGGGAGGCCACCACTTGAGAGATCATTTTTCACAAGATCAATTTAGGAGGAGGTTCACTCACTCACAAATCACACAAAAATTGTGCAAAATTTCTTTACTGTAATTTCAACTGGTGAATACATGAGGTAGGCCTCCCTATTTATAGATTTAGGAGCCTTGGAGAGCAAGCGTAAAGGGTAGAATGGGAAAGGGAGAAGTAGTACGATTTTAAGGTTTGACTTTGGTCAAAATTGCACCATCCTACACATTCTAGAAACTAGGTTTTCCTTCTACCCTAATGGACTTCTTATGAGCCCATTCTTATGTCTTCAACTCCTAATTATGCTATTTAAACCTACTCTATGGAAATTACAAATAAAGAGACCAAATGATGCTCAGCTCCCATATTTTGTGCTCTGCTCCTTGTAATCCTCTGAGGTATGGGTGTTGAGATCATTGTTTGGGCTTTGTCTTCATCATGGGTAGGCGCCCTCTCTCCTTGGGTTTCATCATATTGCATAGAACATTGTTACATCTGCATTAAGTACTGATGAGTTTTTCAAGGTGTCTCAATGTGAATCAGCAAAGGAAATGTGGGATACTCTAGAAGTCACTCATGAAGGAACAAATGACGTGAAGAGAGCAAGGAAGCATGCTTTAATCCAAGAATATGAGATGTTTAGGATGCAGAAAGGGGAGACAATTGCTGAGGTATAAAAGAGTTTTACCCATATTGTCAACCACCTTGTGATTCTTGGGAAGATGTTTGAAAAAGAGGAACTCGACATCAAAATCCTCAAGTGCCTAGATAAATCTTGGCAGCCCAAGGTCACTGCTATCTCTGAGTCTAAGGTATAATATCAAGAAACTCAATGATTTTAACTCTAACAAATATACCTGCTTTGGTTGTGGTGAATAGGGACACATTAAAGTTGATTGCCCCAATAATGAGAACAAAGAAAGAGCACCAAGCAAGAAAGGTGAAAAGAAAGGCAAAGCTAAGAAAACCTACATTGCTTGGGAAGATAATGAAGTTTCTTCCTCTAGTTCATCTTCAGGAGGTGAAGAAGCTAATCTTTGCCTAATTGCCAGGGGAGAATTTGTCATGAGCATGTTGATCAAGGATGATCTTGAAGCTTTGATGTCTCCAAATCCATGGTGTTTGATGGAAGGTTGAAGTTGTTGCTTGTGTGGGTGGGATCTGGTAGATTTATGTGTAATCCACTCTTTGTTTGAATCTAAAACTGTTTGAAATCAAAACCCTTTTGAAAAAGACTGTTTTATAAAGAAGTGGAAAAACAACCAGTTGTTTTATCGTTTCAATCGGTTGTTTGACACTTAGTGGTTTCTGAAAAGGGTTTGAAGTTGTTTGACTTGGTTGACTTTGCTGTCAAACCAATTCAATCGGTTGTTTCGAAAATTCAACCGATTGTTTTTTGAAAAACCCATAACAAAATTTGTGTTAAGTTTACAAATCAGCTTTAAATGTTTTCTAACTGAATAAGCTCCTACTTTAAATGTTTTTAACAAACCTTTGGAGTATTTAAAAAGGTTGTTAGACGCTTCTAATAAGAGAGAACAATTTAGACATTTATGAAAGTGTGAAAATAGATTTGAGTTTTCAAGATTTGCATTCAAGCTTTTGGGTTTTCTCAAAGAAGTGGAATATGATTGTTGTAATCTTTTGATTTGATCTTCATCAGGTGTAATCCTTTTTGTATCTCTTGTATTTATGAATATTGTTGTGTAAGTGCAGAATTAGAGGGTGTTCTAATTTCTGTGGTGATTGTGTGCCAAAGGAAGTGTGTGACTTGAGGTGTTCAAGGTCACTTCTTTGATGGTGTGTTTGTAATCTAGATTTTGATTGCATAGTAGATACCCAGTGGTTTATGGGGACTGGATGTATTTCTTGGAATAAGAGTGAACCAGTATAAATTGCTTATGTGATTTTTTCTTGCCCTGAACTCATTTAAATTCTGCTTTTAAGTTGTTTTTAACTCTGCTGATAAAAACAACCGGTTAAATCGCAAAAAAAAACCTGTTGATTTTCTGATAATCAACTTAAACAGTTTTGTTTGATTGCTTTCTGGATTTCTGTAGCTATGATTCTGCATTGAACTTCATTATACCTTCAAAGTTTGCGAAAATCTTTCATAAACAATTCACCCCCTCTTGTTTAAGGTCATATATTCTAACATAGTAGTGTAAGTTCTAACATTTCAATTAACTTTGAAAACTATAGCCAACTTTTTTATGCTTTCAAAGAAACTCGTGAAAAAGCAAATAGATTGGCTCTTTTGCACAATTGATTTTAAGGCTTGAATAATTGGTTGGAATTGATTTTGAAAATTTGAAATTGATTTACAAAAACTCTTCTGGCAAGTGTGATTCAAGTGTTTGTGAAAATTGTGAATCTCTTGAAAAGAAGGTTCACTATCTTGTGAAAATTGTGGATAAGCTTTCAAAAGGAAAATCAAACTTTGAGACTGCTCTGGCATCTCAAAATTGTGTTTTTGAAATATTTGGATTGGGTTTTAATCCATAGAGCAAGAAAAGTGGTGTTTCCTAGCCTTATTCAACCATCTGGCAAAAACAACCGATTGAAAAGTCGAAACAACCAGTTCTTTCATGCTTTTACTTATGAAAAAAGGGGCATGTTCTCGTCAGTTGACTCAGCCGTTGTTGACTTCAAAGGCAGATGGTGGCTCCTCCTATTTCCTAGTGCTTTTCGCTCTCTCATTGGGTAGATGAGAGTGGTTCCGTTGAAACAGAGGGTGCCATGCTTGTAGTCTTTCCCTGGAAACCCTAACCCTTACGGGCCTTAGCGCCTCTAGGGAACACTTGCTTGTGTCATACCTGAATGTACTATACACACCCCATGCATGATTCTCTCGTGACTTAGGTTTTTCTGGTATATGGGTGTTAACTCATACTATTTGTGGGGCCTAGCTTACGTGGCCCACTATTATTGTCGAACCACCGAGGTCCGATGTCAACATCTGATGTCGACCTCTTCTTCAGCCGATGTCCGAGGTCTGGCCAGTACACAAGCCCCCAGGCTCGAGCTGTAACTTATTTCAGCGAAGAGGCTTAAGTGATCGCCTGTGGCACTGGAGTGATGGGACGTGAACAGTGCACCAAAGTGACATTTCACCATACCTTAGAATTAGTGTACATGTGGCAAGATCAATGACCAGGGCTCATTGCCGCTTCCGCTTCTTCGTATACGTTAAACCCTTCAAACCCCTACGTTCCTTCACTGTTTCATTACTTCTCTTTATCATTTCTCGACCATTTTCTCTCAAAAACGCTCTCTCTTCTTCCTCAACCACTGCGACCCTTTGAACCCTAACTACTAAAAGGTATGTTATTTACCTTATGATCACCCCTGCTTTATGATTTCGATGCTCATGCTATAACTATTTTGGAACTGTTTATGTTTTCTGCACTTTACATTTTACACTTTTGGTTCGCGCATTCTCTGTTTTTCTGGATTTCCTGAGTCACACCATCTTCTTCCTCTAAAACCTTCGTTTTTTCTTCTTCTTTTTCTCCTCTCCTTTCTTAGCTTTTCCTTTTGAGATGGCTAGAACGAAAACTACACCGAACCCACCTCCCTCCATCGACTACAAATCGCTATACCGTTGGGCTCCTGATAACCTTCTGGCAGAAACCTCAAACATCACCTCGTTTAAGGAGGGCGAGTCCAAAGAAAAATTTTGCATCTTCGGGAAGGAGCACGACAGGTTCGTGAAGGTCCTGCCTTGCAAGGAAGGCGTACCTGTGTGCGCTAATGACCATGCGGACCAAACAAAACCCTTCTTCTTCGCGTACTCCACCATCTTTAAAAGTCCCAAGCTTCGTTTTCCATTCACGGGGTTTGAGCGTGCGCTTCTCACCGAGGTCAACGTGGCCCCTGCCTAGCTACATCCCAACAGTTGGGCGTTCGTCAGGGCTTTCTCTATTCTCTGCAGCCACTTTGGCCATATGCCATCAGTGGACCTCTTCATGTACTTCTTCAAAGCGAAGAATCCAGGAAAGAAGTTGTGGGTGAGCTTCAATGGAGTTGCTGGGAGAGTTCTTCTAACTCTCTTTCAGCAGTCATACAAGGGCTTCAAAGGGAAGTTCTTCAAGATATGTTGCAGCAAGTTCGACCCTGCCCTGTTGGACGAATTTCCCCTCTATTGGGTGGAGAAACCATGTCTCAAAATGTCAAGGTGTCTTGAGGACTTGGCCCCACAAGATCGGGAGGTATGCGAGTTCTTCTCCAATTTGGGGGCGGTGTTTAGCACCATGGAGTTGATCAAACTCGATTACAGCCCCAAGGCTCTCAAAGGCTATATTGGTACCCTCTCTGTTTCTTCTTCATGTGTTACTTTTGACTTGTGTGCTTTGTGGGTTTGGACTCTTATGCATTGTTGTTTTCTTATGCAGGTGTGGTGCTTACTGCTGAGAAGAGGAGGCAGTTAGCTGAGGTGGCCCTCCAACGCAAAGCTACTCCTGGCCCTTTTGATGTCGATGCCTCGGCTCTAGCTTACGCCCCTACTACGGCTACTTCTACCCCCAGGCCCTTCTGCTCCAACCCCTGTAGATCATAGACAGAAGGGGGTAGCTGAGGCCACTACCTCTGAGGATGAGGACATCTGTTCAGGCCTCGTCTTTAAGAGGAAAAGGAAAGTTGATGTTGCGGTTCCAGCGAACTCAGCTTCGGACAACCGCGCCCCCTCCTTTAGGGAAAACCCTCCAAGTTCCTCTTCTCCTCGCGACATCGTGGTACAGGAAGGTGGGGTGGAGAGTGCCTCTGAAGGTGATCATGGCGTGCCTCCTGCTGACCTGCCTGCCTTCCTCCAACGGGCCCTTCAATCCTTCCAAGACCGAGAGAGAATGGAGAGCATGGACGAAGTTCCCTTGCAAGAGCATGTAGCCAAGTGCCTTGGGGACTTCCTTGTTGCCTCTAGCCTTAACCTGACCAAAATGCACTTCAGATCAAGGAGCTCAAACGTCGCGAAACTGCTCTGTATCTGGAGGTCTCAAATCCTCATAAAACTAATAAGGAGACCAAGAAGCTTCTATTCGAGGAGTCCCAGGAAACTCTGAGGGCTCACGCAAAGGTCTTGGCTCTCCGAAATGAGATTATTGGCTTGCAGGAGAAGGTAGAAGAGTCGCAAGCGAAGATGACTAGGCTTGAGGAAAGGTCAAGTCAGCAAGAGAAGCGGCTTGTCCAGCTGGAGGAAGAGCTAGCCCGCAAGGACGAACTCTTCAAAAAGACCAAGGAGGAGCTCACCAATGACGTTGTTGACACCTATGCTGCTGGGTTTGAGGATGCCATGGCATAGGTTGCCTGCACGCACCCTGGGGTGGATCTTTCTCAAACCGGCTTGTCAAAGAAGATTTTTGGTGGGCTGCTGGTCAATGCCAAGGAGTGACTTCTGTTTGTAATTATTTGGTTGTCTGTCAAATAATTGTTATTTGCAAATATATATATATATATATATATATATGCTTCTTTTTATATTTGTTTCCTTTTGAACTGCCCCTTTTGTTGTTAGCTGTTTTGCCTGTCTTGCTTAGTCTAACATTGCTTTAGGGCCTTTCTGACTTAGGTAGCACGCTTCTTTACCGCTTGCTTGACCTTAGCCTTTCTTCGTTGTCTTAGGGTAGACACAGTGCTTACCCAAGCTCTTACTTCGCCCTATTCTTTGTTAAACAAAGGTAAGGGAGATGTTGCTCTTGTCCTTGGCTCTTAAGGGCAAGTGAGATCTTTAACTAGGAACCGCACTGTTCTCGACCTTGTCTTAAGACAAGGGAGAGGTTCACTTAACTGGACTCGACCTTTCCACACAGGGGTAAGGGAGATGTATAACTGGGAACCATACTAACCTTGCCTTACAAGACAAAGAAGAGGTTCTTCTTTCTGACCTCGCCCTAGCCGTATAGAGGCAGGGGAGGATTTTAACTGGTGACTGTTCTGTTCTCGACCTTGGCGTTCCCGCACAAGAGGGAGGCTCACTAAGAACCATACTATTCCTAGTCTTTGTGTTTCTAACCGAAGGGAGATGCTTACTTTGCGTACTGACCTCGTCCTTGTCGTATAGAGGCAAGGGAGGATTTAAACTGGGGGAACAATGCTCTTATCGACCTTGGCGTTCCCACTCAAGAGGGAGGCTCGCTAGGAACCATACTATTCCCAATCTTGGTGTTTCTAACCCAAGGGAGAGGTTCATTAACTGACCTCGTCCTCACCGTATAGTGGCAGGGGAGGATTTTAACTGAAGGAACCTTGCTGTCTCGACCTTGGCGTTCCCACGCAAGAGGGAGGCTTACTAGGAACCATACTATTCCTAGTTTTGGTGTTTCTAACCCAAGGGAAAGGTTCACTCTCTGCACTGTACAAAATGTTGGCAAACATATCTCTTTAACTGAATAACTGAAATTTTATTACGTGACCTCGTTAAAAAACCCTTATAAGGGAAAAAGAGTGTCCCCTAAATTGATGTGGAAGGACGAATGGTGCGCTAGGCGGTGGAGCTGTCAGAGTTCGATGTGCAATATGAACCCAGAGGACCTATCAAAGGCCACGTTTATGCTGATTTCGTAGTAGAGCTCTCCTCGGCAGCCACGTACCAAGAGGAAGCAGATTTCAGGTGGATCCTCTCCGTAGATGGATCCTCTAACCAACATGGTAGCAGAGCTGGTGTCATTTTGGAAGGACCAAATGGGTTGCTGATCGAGCAGGCCCTGCAGTTTGCTTTCAAGGCCAGTAACAACCAGGCGGAGTATGAGGCCCTAATAGCTGGAATGTTGCTAGCTAAAGAGATGGGGGCGAAGAGTTTGATGGTGAAGAGTGACTCCCTGTTGGTAACAGGGCAGGTTATAGGAGAGTATCAGGCCAAGGATCCCCAGATGGTCGCATACCTACAGTATGTTCAGATCCTGAAGGAGACTTTCGCGGTGTTCGAGTTAGTAAATGTCCTTCGAAAACAGAATGCTCGAGCTGACTTGCTAGCAAAGCTCGCCAGTTCAGGCAAGGGGGGGAAGGTAGAGGACAGTCATATAGGAGACCTTGAGGACACCTCGAACCACCACAGACGTCACAGTGGAAGTCCAACAGATAAGCACCTCAGAAGGTGTTAAGAGAAGTCACCGGTCGTTGACTCAAGAAACCCTGAAAACACCCAAAATAAGCACATACGCGTTATCAGGTGAACCTGGATCTACTAGATGAGTTCAGGGAAGAAGCAAGAATCAAGGTTGAAGCCTTAAAGAGAAGAGTGGAGTACAAGTACAACTCCAAGCTGAGACCTCGGCAGTTTCAGGTCGCCGACCTGGTCATGCGATAGACCCACCCATACCAGTTAGAAAACAAGTTGTCTCCCAAGTGGATTGGTCCCTTTTGTGTGACAGAGGTCCTTGGGAATGGAGCATAGAGGCTCGAGACCTTAGAAGGTGGAGCAATCCCTCGTAGGAAGAACGCGGTCAACCTTAAGTTTTATTTCAGTTAAGTTATTGCATTGTACACAGTTTTAGGTGACACTCTTTTTGTGGGTGCTCTAATTATTCACGTGTCATGCATGCAGTCTTTCCCTGGAAACCTTAACCCTTACGGGCCTTAGCGCCTCTAGGGAACACTTGCTTGTGCTGTACCCGAATGTACTATACACACCTCATGCATGATCCTCTCGTGACTTAGGTCTTTCTGGTATCTAGGTGTTAACTCATACTATTTGTGGGGCCCAACTTACGTGGCCCACTATTATTGTCGGACCACCGATGTCCGATGTCAACATCTGATGTCGACCTCTTCTCCAGCCGATGTTCAAGGTCTGGCCAGTACAGGTCAATCTGTTATATTCTATAAAATTAGAAAGATTTATGTTCCCAAAGGTATTCTTAAATGGGTTCCTAAGAATTCTATGAATTCTAAGGATACAAATGATTCCATTAAAGCCAATGGACCCAAATTTGTTAGGGGGGACCAAATCTTGCTACTTGATATTGTTTTTGTGTAGGTACTCTTAGAAACCAAAAATCACTGGATTAAAGGATCAAGTCACAAAAGGAATTATCAGAATTAGATTCTGGAGTACAACTCCTAATTGCACACTGATCTTGAGGGTCTTGCAAAATTTATTCTTGACTCATGTACTATGGTTCTGTAATTGAAAACATTCTTCAAAAAAGCTATAAACTTATTCCATTAAATTTTTTTATTTTTGTTCATTGTTGTTAAATAAACTCTATTTTTCATCTTTACACAAAAACATGTGTGTGTAGCATTTTGTATTTTTATCTCTGTGAAAGCTTTTGAATTGTGAAAAATCATAATTGTTATCATAGGAAAATAACTGATTGTTTCCATGAAACAACCGATTGTGTCATCCTTGACACCATTTCATTAAAGTTGTTTTAAATCTCTATGCATTGTTTCAGTTGTTGATTCCTTCCCAAAGCTGTTATGAGTCAAAATTGCTTTTATTATGGCCTTTAACTCAAGTTGTTTGGAAGTTATTTTCATCATTAATGGAATATATTCCATATCTTGAAAATTTAAGAAATTTAATGACTAGTCAAATATGCATGTGTTGGTTCTTTGCATTTTGTTTGAAAGATGACGTGTATCAGTATTCTTTATGAACTAATTTTTTTTTCTTTAAAAAACAATTTTGTTGGCTGCTTTTATAGCTTATATAATTGTGCCTATTTAAGTTGTTTTGTCTCACAGAATCAACCCATTATTTTCTCTGCTCCCATTCTGAAACTGTTGTCTTCTTCTATCTCTCTAAAATTTTCTCCTTGCTCCATGGATTCAACACCTCCTTCCTCCAAAATAATGAAAACCAGTGGAGTGAAAAAGGGTGGGCGCCTTGAAAGCTGGTTTCCTGAAGAAGATGAGAATATTGAAAATACCTACATGAAACAAGTAGAAAGGTTATCAACAATTCGAAGCTCATTTTATTCAATTGGTTAAAAGAGAAAAAATTGTCTAAAGTGAGAGATTTCCTAAAAGAACAACAGCTAAAAAGGTTCCTATAAATGTCTGGAAATATCTATCCAGACCTTGTGAGGTATTCTACACTAATCTTCAAATTGTTGGTGAAACCTCTGCTCACATGTGAAAGGGGTTAATTTAGAGATTACTCGCGAAATTTGGACTGTCATTACTGGACCGAAGTATGTTGGATTGAGGATAAATAAAGGGAATATTGAAGTGGTTGAAGAATTCAACAAAATGAAGTCTATAGAAGCTGTTTGAAGAATCCATAATGCAAAGTAAGAAACTTCTTTGTGGGGGGCTTGAGGCTAAATGAGAGGCTTATGGCTTTCATTGTTACATGGATGTTGACTCCACGAGGAAGCAATCACTCTATGCTGACTAAGGATGGTCTTGTTTTCATTTATTGCATCATGAACAAGGTCAAAATAAATTGGATCCACATCATAAAAGAGCATATGCTGAAATCAATGAGGTTAAGTGATTACCACTACACTTATGCTATCCTTATTTCTAAATTTCTGCATTACTTTGAAGTTGATCTTGAAGAGGAGCAATCTGAAGTGGTGAAAACATCACATGAAGTCAACAATGGCTCCCTTAACAAGATGGGTTTCACCAAAATTGGTGGAAAGTGGGTTAGCAAGGATGGTGATCAAGCTGGATCCTCAAGTGGGGCTCATGCTGAAGATGGTGGAGAAGAGAAAGTTGATATTGTTGTTGCTGGTGGTGATGTTGATGTTGGTTTTCAAGTTGGAGATGATGATGTTGGTTCAAGTGTTGAAATCATGGGGGAACGCATCACCTATATGTCTCCATTTAAAAGATTGATGCTGAGAATGATGGACAATTTTGTTGATGAACAAAGGAGTCATCATGAGTTCTTTGTGGCACGTTTTCATAAACTTGATGAGCAGATTGAAGTTGTTCAAAATCAGCCTTTTGAGCTACAATATGGCAAAGATGATTGAAGTCTTTTAGTACTTTACTTTTGTATGTTGTTTTAATTTATTGAACAATTGTTTTAATCCCTTCTTCTACTCTATTTGTGAAGACAAATAGGGGGAGAATTATCTGGTTTGAATATGGTTTGTATGTTGATGCATATCTATTTAATCTGGTTTAAACTTGTTTGGTATGTTGTTGCAAAAAACTTTGATTGTGCACGTCATTTACATTGGTTTTCACACTGATTTTGTTGGTTTTCTTTATAAAAATCACATGGTGAAAACTTGTTTGTTGGTGCTAGAGGAACCTGAATATAATTGCTCTATGGTACATTCATTTTGCCTATTTTGCAGGTACTTTCAAATTCAAACAGAACAACACAAGCAAACCAAGAATTTGTCTTCATCAAATAGAGGGAGAAAAAGACTATAAAAGAAATAATTATTCTTATGAAAAAGAATGACCACATGATAAAGATAAGGATAGGGCACAAGCTAAAAAAAATGCAAATAATTATGTTTCTCCTTCTAAAAAAGTTAAGATTAAATAAGTCCAATGCATTCAGTGTTTGGAAAAAGGACATTATGCCTCTTAATGTCCTCAAAAGAAAAACTCTTATTTTAAAAGAACAAGACATTCAATTGAGACTTCATCTTCTTCCTCTGATGAAGAAGAAGCCATATCTTCTGAAGAAGAGATTCAACCATTTACAGCTGATTTATTAATCGTTCAAAGACTTCATCAAAGTCGTCCCCTAAAATTAGATCAGTCACAAAGAGAAAAAAATTTCCACACAAGATGTAAGGTTCTTGATAACATTTGTTCTTTAATTGTGGATAGTGGTTCTTGTTGCAACTGTAGTAGTTATAGGTTAGTTCAAAAATTATCTCTTAAACGTATTCACACCCAGCATCATACAAGTTATACTGGATTAATTAAGATGATGGTGTAGCTGTCAACCACTAAGCAAGTGTGCAAATTCACAAAGGCAATTACTAAGAAAACATTTTATGTGATATTATTCATATGGAAATTGGACACACTATACTTGATCGACCTTCAATACTTTCCATGAAGGCCATTCAAATAAAATCACTTTTACATTTGGAGGCCATAAATTTAGTTCATGCCCTCTTACACCTAAGAAGGTACAAAAGGATGAAATAAAACTCAAAACAAAAAATAGAGAGTGAAAAGAAAACCAGTAAAAATATCATAAAACATTAGAAGACCAAAACCCTAAACCTTATAAACCTCTTTGTTTAATCACTCCATCTTTGGACAAAGGTATTTCTTCTTAAAATTCTTCTTCTATTGTTTATATTTTTTTCTTCAAAAACAAAAGAAACTACACATTTCTTATCTTTTAACGAAATATTTTTGTTTCCTTACTTTGTTTTTTTCTTATTCAGGTGGAACCATGAACCTGGTGGATGTCGACTACGGTGTTTTCAAATAAGGCGACACCCACAGCCGGATCAGATGACATGTCTTTTTTGAAGGGTGGAGACTGGTGGAGGACCATCCATAAGTTCCAAGTCACCAAGATATAGGACTAAGAGAAAAAGAATGTACATTATAAATATTTGTCTTAGTCTGTACAAAGTAGAATAACTATTTTAGATCTTGTATTTATGGACAATTTTCTAGAGTATAATTATTTTAGTCACTTGACATATGTAAAAAGGGGTTTCTAGAGAACAAGAGAATAAATTATTCACGACACCTCCATTAGTTAGAAGCTCCAAAAGCTCATCATGGGTTAGCAAGACTAACCAAGGTTAAGGTAGCTTAAACCTTAAGCTACCTTGATAAGTGTCATAATTATGTAATATTACATATAAAAAGATAGACACTTATGGATTTTAATTGATAAAATAGTTATAATTCAACCCCTAATATAGGAATTTAAACCAGTTTACATATTTTGTGATTATAAGATAAATAAAAACAATTTATTCTAAAATTTGTGTTAATTTCAAGATTCTGGGGAAAATGGAGATAAAAAGGCTAAAGGAGAATAGACAAGATGAAAAAGAAAAGTTGGAACGTTGGAAAACTCGGCCAAACTTGCCCAAGCAAGATCACTCCAGAGGAAATCGCCCAAGACTTGCCCAAGGCTTGGCCATTCAAGTTCATTCTAGTGAAGTTGGGCTTTTTCTCGTCAAACTCGCTTAAGCAAGTAATATCTTGCTTAAGCGAGATGTCACTTAACCCAAGACCAACTAGGTTAAATAGAAGTTGTGAGGCATAACCTTAGAAATCATTAGGAGAATAGAGAGAGATAGAAAACCATAGAGGAGGCAATCATCAAGAAGAAACATTCTGGATCTTCTTTTCTTGTTTTCCATGCTTGTAATGGCCAACATGAGTGAGTAATTTTCTTCTCTTTGGGATTGAGAGTAATCTATTCAAACTCTTATATATTGAAGTGATATTTATCTATAATATTTAGTTCTTGATTGATGATTGATATTATCATTTTATTCTCAAAGCTTGAATCATTTATGATTTTGATCCTTAGATTTGACTGGAAATTACTTCTAAGCATCTGACCTAAATGATAATGTTTAACATATTTAAATGCGAGGAATAGATTGGAAATTTTAATTATTTTGTAACATTTGTTCGTAATGATAAGGAGTTTTTATAAGGAGGGGAGCCTGACGAAGGATCATCCAAACCATCATATTCAAGAATAAAGACAAAACAACTGTCTGTATAAATAGTAGAATACTATTGTATAAAACCTATATTTTGAACTAATTTTAAGAGTAATTTGTAAATAAATCAAAGACACTCTAGAAACCCTCACTTGTCATACAAGCAAGAGTCTATAGAGCATCTTAAGAGGACCTACACGATACTTTCTTAAGCCACTAAACCTCACTATACTTATAGTTAAGCTTGCTTAACTAGAGTTATGGTAGCTTAAGGAGCAAACTACCTTCATCATATTCATCTATAAATAGATCAAATGAACACCATGTATTCCAATTTGCATTAATTGAATGAAGTATTCATAATTGAAACTCTTTATCTCCCAAATCTCCTTTTGCTAAAGAGTCTTCTAGGCTTAGTGAAAACCCTAAAAAAAGTTGGTCACACCTCTTTCTTCTTCCTAGCACCTATATCACCCTTAAACCTCACCAATTCCCTATCATTTTTGGTGCAAACCTTCGCTGTCACTCCATGAGTTCACCAATCTACATGCTTGGATTGCATCAGACCATCTAATAGATGTAATACTGCAAGATTGTCTAACAAATTTAATCTCAATAGATCATCTAGTGTGTTTAACCTCTCGTAGATGAATTTTTTTTTTCTTCCTTTTCTTAATCATTTCATTTTATTCAACATGAAGACGTGAAAACATGTCTTTTACTGATGTAGAACTCTCAAATTTTCCTAAGTAAGAGGATTCGAGATTGAATAAATAATACTACTTTAGCTTTTCTAGATCAAGAATTCGAGCTTTCATGACTCTGAGACTTAATCCTAGCTTCATTTGGTGCATGTTGAATATGTCAAAAGAGGGTTGATTCACAAGTACCTATCCTTTTAAGACTATATCTTAATGAGTTGAATTGTCTAGATTTTTTTAGAACTTGTGGTAGACGCCTTGCTACCAAAAGATTCTATTAAGAAGTGTAACATATTGAATCTTTCTTGTGTCGCCCTTCTGGCTTGAATGATCCTCAAAAAGTTAAGATAATTAAATGGTATATATCAGCCAACATGTGGTATATCACAAACTTCTTATACTCAATTACATTGTCATTTGAACCCACCTTTTGTAGAAAAGACTTGTTGTAAATTTCTTGGCTTTTAACGTAATTTTTCTAAAACAAATCAAGCTCTTTTTGCATAGTTTTTACATAACTTTAATCATCTAATTCTTCACTAGCACTTTTTGTCCTGATTTTAGAAATCAATGCAAATTGATCTTTGTAAGAAGATCTTGTTCTTACAGTTTTTTTTATTACCTATAATGGCATTTGTTGGATGATTCTTTACTAGTTGTGAGTTACGACCAATTGGTTATTTTTCCAAAATTAGACCTTTTACCAAATCTTCATAAGCATTATGCTTATTTTTGTCTTTGCAGTTGTTTTTGCAATTTGCAAAAGAATCATCTAGCTCTGACAATTCCTTATCAAACTTAAACTTATGGTCATTAAATATCACATGACTGGCTTTTTCAATGATGACGTTATAAAGTTATAGACTTTATAGGTCTTAAATGTTTCAAAATATTCAAACAAGATTAATTTACCACTTTTAGAATTAAACTTTTTCACTCTCCTTAGTGTTAAGAATGAAACGTTGAATTCCGAAACAATGAAAATAAGAAATGTTCGATTTCCTGTCGTTACACAATTCATAGCGAGTCTTTTTGTCAAAGTCTAATGTAAATTTAATTTTTGTAAATAGCAAATCCTATTAACGACTTTTGCATAAAAGTATTTAGGTGAAGAGTTTGCACTATACATCATTCAAGTAATTTCTTCTAAAAATCTATTTTTCCTTTTCCCTACATCATTCTTCTGAGTTCCCTACATCATTCTTCTGATGTGTGTTTAGAGTTGAAAATCTTATCCTTAGAGTTCAAGAATTTTATCCAATTCCATCTAAAATAATCATCTACCATTACTAGATTTTATTTTGTGCCACTTATAGACGTAATCTTAGTGAGACTAAACAAGTCCAAGAAAATAAGGTAAGAGGTCTTCACTTAAAAACTGTATTAATACTTTTAAAAGAAATTTCAACCTAATTGCTTTATATTGTGCCTCACAAAGAAGATTGGTTTTTAATAACATCACTAGCAAACCCCCTTGAAAAGGTTATGTTTTTGTTTTGCAATTTTGGGAGTATCAAACTCGCATCGTCCACACTTTCTTTCTCAAATCCAATGATTTTATTTGACAGTTATGAAGTATGAGACTTTTTTAGTAGTAAATAATTAAGTCTAATTAATCACTTAAACGTGATATTATTAGTTAATATCAAAATCGTCGACATCTTAAGCAATTTTTTACATATTAGTTAATGTCAATCATGTAGAAATTACCTTATCCATTAATAGAAATAATTGAGTCTCATTAGTCTTTTTCAAAAGCAATGTGACTATTTACAAGTACACATTAGTCTTTCTGTAAAAAGCAATGTCACAATCATTATCACATAAGACTCGTCAAATACCTTCATGTAGTGCAACTAGAGCTTGAAAGTAAGATGTTTTATTGATCTTTTAGATTTGATATTATTAGTTAAAATCGAAGTCATGACATACAATCAATCTTCTAATCCTTCATTCCCCATATGTTTCTTGTATTCTACATCTTCAATGCATCCCCCTTCTCTTTCTTATCCATATTCACCAAATATTTTTAAATTATTAAATACTATTTTATAAATTTAATAATTAAAACTTTAAATAAATAAATTTCAATTACATTACTCAAACAAAATATTTAAAAATTAATACAAGTTGAAATTAAAATAATTCAAATTCAATACAAAATTTTTGATAATTTATTACTGAAGTTAATCCTAAGTTAAGCAATTCAACAAACTAATTCATTGTTACATATACTAAAGTTAACTTACAATTATTTCCTTCTATTTTTCACATTATAAAAAATAACTCTTACAAACATATCATTAGTTTGTCTTAGTTTATTTACTAGTTCACACTAGATCTTGATAAATTATCCACTAGTACTGTAAACTGTTTTTCATGACTAAGCAAATTCCTAGAAATAAGTAGCAGTAGCACCAGCAATAACTTAATTAAAGTAGAAAATGTGGTGAAACTAAATAAATTAATTACATTAAGTACAATAGCGCTATTAGTAATAATCTAACTACAGCAGTAGCAGCAACACAAATATTCCTTGCACAGATTATGATCACAAGGAAAAGACATTGGCTTCTTGTCAAGCTTCAACAATTACATTTACAATTACACTCCCCCTGAAGAAGCCTTTCCCAGCCCCTTAAAAATATCTGAACGACCGAATTTTTCCTTCTTTAGAAGGCTGGCTTGTCATGTAGATTTAGCATCCCTCCCAGACACATACACTTCGTAAGCATTTTCTGTAACATCATGTATGTTGTTGTACGTCAACATATTTGTCACCTACCTTCTAAATTACAGGCTAACAAATTTGTTTACTCGGGATATCAACTTCAATGCTTTTCTATCTTGTCAAGACCATGTTCCACAGCACCAACAAGCTTCGTTTATCTCATTTGGTGGAAATGTTTTTATCTGCAACAAGTTGAGAAAAACAATCCATTCAACAAAAACCTCAATTTTGAAAACAACAAAAAATTAAAGTTTAGTGGCAGCTAAACACACTCATTTCAGACAAAGAGGTGAGGCTAAGTTGCCCGTTAGAGCTAACACGTAGGGATTCAAATCATAAAAGGAAGTGAGGGGGACACCACTTGGGAGACCCAAAACACAAGAGGAACAACTAAACAGACAAACAACAAAAGAAGTTCACTTCTCAACTTTCTCCAACAGCACAATTGAAGATAATAACCTCACTTTGATTGTAAACACCATGGCAGAAGCTCTCATACACAATCTTGTGATTTTTCCTTGTAAGATAGAGAGGTAGAAAGAGAACAGAGAAGAGGAATGAATAATATTATTGGTGATGACAAAACATTACTAATAGAAATAATAGTAGTAAAAGCTTCTACCCAAAAAGACATAGGGAGAGGAGCACCTGTAAGGAAAGGAAGACCAACATCAACTAAGTGTCAATGTTTTCATTCTATAGACCCATTTTGTTCATGGGCATAGGGGCATGTAAGACGGTGTTGAATACCATGCTCCATGGTAGTCAAAATCGAGATCTTACTCAAGATCGGAAAGATAAATATGAATCGTAAATCAAAAGATCGTAACACGGATAGTAAGATCCTACAAATTTTATGAAAACTTATATACACACATAAAACTGCACTTTGGAATGTTGCATGTGCAGTGAAGTTAAATAGATGAAGGAAGGAGAAGGGAGAGCGTGAGTCATTAGTTTTTAGGAGTTTGTAATGGTTCAATGAGTCATTTGGTTCCCAAAAAAAAAGTGTGGTAACTAATGAATGTTTTCCATAAAGTCATGTTTACAAAAAATATAACCGTGGCATGAGTAATTGATTGCCTCCATCCAAATCCAATTAGGTCATTTAGCTATAACACCCCTTTTCTAATTGGGCCATGTGTTCTGCCTCCATCCCAGTAGCCCATAAAAACCCTAAAATTGATATTAGGGATATGAAAAACCCTAAAAGTAAAATTGGGAGTGTGGGAGTGAGAGAAGAGCGACGCCACTATAGGCATCACCGTGTCGCCGTGCTACCGCAACACTCTCAGAAGTGCCACACGAGAATCGTCAACGTTGTGAGGATATCACGAGAGCAAATGCCGCTATGAGGAACACCGGTGAGTTACGCCACAAGAGGCGTTGCCTCGAGAACCGCCATCGGTGCCACCAAAACTATCAGTTCCAACATCGCAAAACTCATCGCTTCAATGCAAGTTGCGATTTTAAACATTGATACCACACGATCTACTGGAATTGCACTTTTTTGGTGATCGCAAATCAGAGACAGGGATAGAAATCATAAATCGTACAATCTTACAATGAAAATCACGATTTTGACTACCTTGCCATGCTCGGTTAAAAAGGATTTAAGACACAAGAACTCACAAGCATTATCAGTTTGAATGCTTTTGAGAGAAAAAAAACAGTTTGTTTTTTTTTCAACATAGATGTTAAATGATTTGAAAACAATAGATGATTGTGACTTATAATGATTTAGATAAAACCACACATACTTAGAATACGCATATAAGAAAACAATATAATAATATGAACCATTGAACGCAGGCATGGGTGATGGACCCCAAAAATCTATAAAGGCAAGTTGTAGGGGAGCAGTATTAGACGGTAGTAGAATATTGAAAAGGTAATTGATGCATTTTGCCTATTACACAAGAATCACAGAAACTAGGTTTTGTAGTGTAAAGCACATTACAGTATCGCATTATTCTATGTATTACATTGCCATTAGCATGTCTAAAACAATTGTGCCATAGAGTATATGAATTTGAAATTGATTAAGGAGAAGTGTTGATAACAAAAAAAAAATGAAACAATAAGAAATTTAGGAAAATCATGTAAGCCATCTTTAAGATTGCCTTGCAGAAGAATCTCCTTTCTTACATGCTTTTTGACATAACATTTGTCAGGACAGAACTCAAAAAAGTACATGATTATCCTTGGCAAATTTTGAAACAATTTTATAGAGATAATAGGGACATGCAATAATTGATTTACAGAAAATAGAGTGGAGGAAGAATTATCAATGAAGGTGGCAGATCCGATATGAGTTATTTAAAACCAGAACCATGGAAATGGGACAGTTAGCAACATGTAAAGAATCTATCATCTTAATATCAACAAATGCAGATATCTTGCGGTCACATTTTTGGAGATGAAGTTGCAATTTGAGCTTCCTAACACGAGCCTAGGTGAGACACATAGTAGGTATGAAGAGCATTCCAAATTTGGGCAGTGGAGGAGAGTCCCACCATCTTGGTGAGAATCGAAGGAGACATAGATGCAAGAAGCCAAGCAACAATGGCTTGATCTTGTTGTTGATAAGAAAGAAAAGCAAGATTGGTAGTACACATTGATTCAGCATCGACAGAAGCAAAGCCAGGAGGTATGGACAATCCATCCAAGAATCACATGAGATTGAGGTTGTGCAAGGTTACATGCCGTTGTTGTTTCCAAATTAAGAAATTGTCATCATCCAATTTGAAGGTGATGGGTGTTGTGAAGATGTGAGGTATGAAGGTAGCAGAAGAAGAAAAATTTCTAGTCTATGTAACAGCAGAGAAAAATGAAGCCGCAAAGGAAGAGGAAGCCATTATGGCTCTTGATACCATGTAAGATTGAGAGAAAAGGAATGAACACTATTGTATTATTGAGAAAACTGATAGAATCACATATATACAGCACATGTGGGTCTTCTATAGGACCACGCATCAGTGTAACGGTACATGCATATACGTATAAATATATCCTACGTAATATTCCTTCTTTTCTTAAAACCCAAGATTTTAGATAATTACAAACACAAGGGTAGTTATTAAAAAGTTTCAGCTGGGAATGTCAACGTGACAAATCCCCTTATTTTTCAAAAATAAAACTATCTTAAAACTAAAACAATGACCAATCTTTTACACTGCATAAAAATGAATAAGATCACCTAATACCTTCAGTTCCAGCAATCTTGTCTATCTCGTCCACTACTTTGCGTTGGCCAACATCAAAGAAACGGTAGAACACAAAATCAGCCTTTGCTTCATCTGACAGTTGCGAATTTCCAAAATTCTTCGAAATGCAAACGACATTGCATTTTCCAACGATAGCTTCCTGGTGCAAACAAGCAAAAACTCAAAACAACAGAAAAATATCCAAAAGCACTTAAATCTACACAAAATATGCATACTCAAATGACAGAAAAAAAAGGATCTGAAACTTTCTAATGGATTGAAATTTCCAAAACAAATCCTCAAATGACAAAAAATAGTCGAAAACCAAAAATGATAGGGAAAACAGCCACAAGTACTCAGTACGGTAGAAAAATAACGACAAGAGAAAAAACTTAGAATCCAAAAGTTAGACGTTTGCATAGCAAATAACCTAAACAACAGAATATTAGCCAAAACCAAACAATAAAGATAAGTTTTAGAATCCAAAACTTACCAAAGGATTGATATTTGCAACACCTATACTCAAAACGACATAACAACAGCGGATAATATTCAACACGATAAACATAAAAATAGCCATGATACTCAAAACGACAGCAAAAACATTCAGAAACCGAAACTCAGAAACAACAAAAATAATGAAAACGACAGCAACATAGCTAACGATACCAAAACCGGCAGAAGAATATTCAAAACGATGGGGAAAGGATTCAGAATCGAAAGCTTACGAGTGGATTGACATTGGCGAAGCCCTTGCCGTCACCGCACGCCAAGAACAACTCATTCTCCTTGGTTTGGATCCCTTCCAAGAACTTTCGAATCTCGCCGGAGCGGAAGAACCACTGCACCTTGACTTTCCTAGAGTTGTCGCGGTTCTCCCAGATCTTGATTAGCTTTCCTATGTGAGGCACGTCGCAGCTTTCGTTTTGGAGACAAACAGCATCGTTAAGAGTGTACTGCACGCCTTCGAAGGTGAAGGACTCGTAGAACTGCACGTCCTTCTTCTTCCCACCCATGCCTCGCTTCTTGCCCCACGCGAACTCGTACATCAAATCGTCTTCATCCATTGGCGCCGCCATGGATTGTGACGGAAAGAGAAGGCAATGGCCGCACAGTGCACAGAGGAGAAGGTCTTAAAGGAGTTTGAAAAGAGCAAATAAAGACCTAACGCTTGTTTGGAAAATCTTTTCCCAAAATAAACTATATATTTCTTAAAAGAAATACACAAATAAACTTCCCATTTTTACTCAAATAAACTATATGTTTTTTACTCAAATAATATTTTTACTCGGTATTCATCTAACTTCGTTTAACTTTTTTTTAAAGAAAATTTTTTTAAAAAAAGAGAAATTAAAATAAATAATTAATAAGAATTAAAAAAATTCTTTTATGATTTTAGTTTTTATTTTAAATAATAAATTATTAATGAAAATTTGATAAAATACAACAAAAAATAATTACATTACATTATAATTATTCATGACAAAAACGTAAAATAAATATTTAAAACTTTGTAAAATGCTTTACAAAATATATATAAGTTACGAATATTATTATTATATTTTAATTAATTATTAAATAAAAAAAATTCTTGAAGAAACTTAAAAGTTAATATTATAGGAGTAAAATAAGTGATGTAATTGGGCAATTTTATTAATGTATATGGATAATTTGATAAATAGTTGTACTTGACAGGAATGTTGGGGTAGGGATATGAAAGGTAATTAAGATAAAAGATAAAAAGATATTTTATTTGTTGTGACATTATTCTGAAGATGAAAGATATAATTGTTGTTGTTTAAATTTATTATCATATTATTGTGAAGATAAAGAGATATTTTATCTCTTAGTGATAATATACAAGTTATATATATATATATATATATATATATATATATATATATATATATATATATATATATATATATATTTTTTTTTTATATTTTTTT
>Ga0123342_1002306_pt1 | contig 31733 bp, 26 predicted proteins | sample Turbeawhitnodule_FD_89960 | JGI IMG/M metagenome (GOLD analysis project Ga0123342, IMG submission 89960) | Root nodule microbial communities of legume samples collected from Mexico - Turtle bean Mexico white nodule | ecosystem: Host-associated > Plants > Roots > Nodule | place: Mexico: Nepantla... | reverse complement strand
TGTCAATCTCACTCTTAGTCTCCTACCTCTCTAGGATAGACAATTGATCTTCAATCCTTCACTCTACCAAGTGAGATGGCCTCACCACTCACTCTCCACACATGACATGCACCTTCAAGGAGTTCACACCTCTTAGGAGATCCTTGCACGCCTCATCCATAGCTTCTGCCACCATCAATTTCAAGTTTCAAATCAACATGAAGGCACTCTTCCATCATGCGATCTGGCCAGATCAACCTGGAAACGATCCTGGTCGACTCTGGACGCTGCTACCGCCTTCTGAAGGGCGCGTATGGTCTCTATGAGTTGTTGCATGGAGACGTTGTCTCTTCCTGAGGGTGCAACAGATCCTTGCCTCGTACTCCTCATATTGTTGGTAGACTCCTAACACGATTGTGAGTGGGACCTAGTTTTATCGGGCCCCACGGTGGGCGCCAAATGTTCTCGTCGGTTGACTCGAATGGTAGTCTCTAACCCGCCTGTCTCCACCTGAGAATCGAACTTCCTTGGGTTGAAGAACTTCTCACCTGCACAGACAAAGGGGCGCCTTGGCGGTCGTTTGCACTCTGACGCTCAAGTCAGTACTGGGGCAAAGAAACAGTAAGTGTATAAAGTAGTTTCAGTCTTAGAAACGGTGTACCTTGCTAGGGTTCTTACCACCCTTTGTATAGGTTGTAACTAGGGTTACTTCTGTTTTGTTACCATATCTAGGGTTCCTGGGAGAACGTCCTTGCACCGCTATTACACAATCTTAGCGTAATCTGGCACATAAGACTTCCCTTTACTGGAGTGCAACGACTAACAGTATGGTCGCCAAGGTACCAACTCGTGCACCAATGTTGTGGGGTCATCTGTTCTATGGGTGTCCTAAGTATTCACGTGTCATGCATGCAGTCTGCCCTTGGAAACCCTAATCCTAACGGGCCTTAGCGCTTCCAAGGGCTACTTGCTTGTGTCGCGCCCGAATGCACTATACACCTCACACCCATGGATCCCTCGTTACTTAGGTCTTTCTCTTATATCTGGGTGTTTAACTAGTAACTGATGTGATTTATGGGGCCCTCCTTATGTGGCCCACCATTACTGTCAGACACCGATGTCCGATGTCTGATGTCTTTCTCTAGCATCGATGTCTGAGGTCTTTCTCTGGCATCGATGACCGAGGACTGGTCGGTACAATAACCTTATCACTGTATCTAGCTTCTTCTATAGAGCTGCAAGATAAACAAATCGAAGATAAACATTGATGTATAGCATTGAGAACACTGTGTTTAAATTTATTTTAAAAGAGTGTATGAATAAATAGCAGGACCAAAGTGATGTTTGGTGATGTTAAATGGGTAATAAATGTGTCCATGCCCTTGGCATGAACTACATAGTTTCAAATTAAATTGATTTTGCCACTGTGCTTGTAAGAAAATTCCACACCAAATTGAAAGCCATGGTGAACCAAAGCTCTAAGGTTTATACATAGCTGTCGTATTCAGCATGATGACATGAGTTTTGAAGTGTCACGTATCTAAAACCTTGACGGTGCCAACAAAACTCTACCACTTAATTTATTATTCCTCTTCTAAGACTTCCCCCATAGCATAACAAATTTTATCTTTCATTTCTCTCATAAACTTATAAATTTCTTTATGTATTTTACTTTCACTTTTATTTATTGAATTTAAGTTTAAATTAATTTTATAAATAAATTCTAAATTTTTTAAATAAGATCAATTATAAATAATTCTAGTATTACATTAAAAATAAATTTTAAATTTAATTTAGTTTTATAAAATAAACTTATAAGATAAGTTTGAGATTTGTAATCATATGAAAAGTCTATATCTATAGTTGAAATTTTTAACACTTATCTCTAATATTTAAAATTAAAAATATAACTCTAATAAAAAAAGTTGGTGTAAATTTTTTTATAAACTTTTAAAATTTGAAAAATCTGATTCATTTTAGAATATGAACACACCGATTACAACATAAAGAATATATAAAACATAACTATGAATTTTGAGAAAACTAGTGTCTTTATAGTAAAATCAAGATTAAATTTCTGATATAATTATAAAATTTATTATTATTTTTCTCACTATGACAATGTTTAAAACATTCAAGAATTAGATAACTCGATAGAAGATATGATTAATTAATAATAACGTGTGGAAGTTTTAAGCAAAACAGATAAAGAACCAAAATTCTTATTGAAACAGATAAAGAAAAGAAGATTGGTATTAAGACAATGAGGGTGGTAACAAAAATTGATAGTCATAAACATGAGTGTGGTCGTGTGCATGATACTAGTCATCACCCATTCATTCTCAGTGAAAATAAACCAGAAGTGGAAGCGGTGGTGTTCTGAGTCACTGCTCATGCACAGTTTTTATTCATTTATTGTCTTTACGTGAACTTTCTGTCTTGCATTATTTTGTTGATAAATGTTCTTGGTTCATCATCACATTTTCAATTTCAGATAACAATATCTGACTTTGGTGCATTGGAAAAGAAAAATTCACAGCCATTAGCCGTTCTATCAAGGTCTCGTAGACTCACCTTAGAGTTCTCCCATTTTAATATGATACGCAAAACAAAACCAAATTTCTAACTATTTGGTTGAGGTTGGTGCTTGCATGATATCTTACAAATATAACTATATTGCACACAACCCAAATCAAATACAGCCACATATGTGTGTGTCCATCAATAATATTGGATCAAGTTATTGATTATTGTGTTTTGCTATGTAACAAGGGACATTGGTGAGACACGTATATAATTATTTTTTGTATGGTAATTATTATCGACCACCTACGAAACACAATGCGTATATGTCGTGTTTTGACCATCTTAGTTCCTCTGCACTTCTTCAATGGAAGGGAGGGGTAAAGAAGCTTCACACTTTACACGATAAAACTATACCTAAATCAAAACAAACCTAACTTTGAAACCATATGTATAATCAAAGTAATCTTCGTTAGCAAAACTTAATAAATTAACTGAATTAAAGGTTCTATATTTCACAAAGAGTGAAGGATATAGTAAATTTCAATTATTAGTGAATATCTCTGAATTAAAATCTTCATTTCATTTTTAGCAATTATGATAAATATGATTAATTTTTTTTTAATATTGATTCAATCTATTATTAAATATTATGGAGATTATTTGGTAAGTGATTTTTATATTGTTTAAAGCACTTAAGATTTTTTTATAGGTATTCTTCATCATAGAACAATATTATTGTGTATAGAAGCAAAGATTTACAATAAAATATTTAGTAATCAATTTTAACTATCAAAATAAATTAGTATCAAATTATGATCAAAATAGTGTTCCAATTGAAGCTTAAAAATTTTAAATTATTAATCCGAAAAGTATAAAATTAAAGCTTAAAAAGTATAAAATAGAAGCTTAAAAAAAATTGTTTGACAATTTTAACTACTTTAAAAATGAGTTGGGAGTGTTGTGAATTATGTTTTTTTTTTCTTTTCTATTTCTTTCTCTTCCTTTTATTTATATATGTAGAGAGAAAGAGAAAGTGGTAGTGGTATGCTTGTTCTAACAGGTTTTTTCTCATTAGTTTTATGAAAATTTTCACATTTTTTTTCTATTCTTTTTCTTTGATCTTAGGATCATGTATTGTAAATACTTTTTTAGGTGAAATATCATATTCAATATGGTAGGAGAGTAGGTTAAAGTCTACTTTGCTTGTTGTCATTTGTCTTTTTTGTCCGATGTGGCTTGTGTTTCTTTTAAAAAAAAAATTGGTTTCGTGAACTGCTTTTCTATGTGTGTATATCTTCTTTTCTCACTTGGTTGTTGTGTTTCATTCTTAAAGTTTCTTCTCTTCCAGTTCTTTGCTTCTCTTTTTTTCTTTCGAATTTTTGTTTTCTTTTGGTTCTTCATTCTGGTTCATTCTTTTATGCTTTTTCTCGCATGGAATCCTCCACAGCCAAATCTCACAACATGGATCTTGTTACAAATCCTTCAAGTCCTTATTATCTACATTTCAAAGAAAATTCAGGGATGATTCTTGTTTCACCTCAACTTAGTGAAATCAACTACCACTCATGGAGTAGAAGCATGCGTCGTACCCTCCTTTCAAACAATAAATTGAAGTTTGTTGAGAGTAACATCAAGATTCCTAAATGGACAATCCAACCTATATGAGGGATGGGAGAGATGCAATATGATGATCTTATCCTAGATAACTCACACTCTTTCTCCACAGATAGTCGAGAGTGTTGTCTACATTGATGTTGTGAAGGTTCTTTAGAGAGATTTGGAGAGATTCTCTAAAGGGGACACTAGTACAAAATAGTGCATTACCGGCGGTTAAAAAAATCATATAAAGACGGTTCGGAAACCGTCGTTATTACGGGTGTCGTTATAAATCAAACTATTTATAACGACGGTACCGTCGTTATAAAACCACATTAACGACACGTGTAAAAAAAACTATCATTAGTTTGCCAAATAAAGGAATTTTAAAAAAAATATATATATATTTATAACGACGGTTCTAGAATCGTCGTTATAACCCCAGAAATAGTATTTTAAGACGGTTCCATCTGGAGCCATTGTTATAAATAATTTTTTTTAAAACTAATATTTTATTATTATATATATACCCTAATCCTGGATAAAATATCAAATTACCAGAACAATAATGCATGTAAAATCATAATTTAAATATGAAAGTCTACAAAAAAGTTCTATAAATATATGAAAAAAGTTTTATATCATTCTAAAGTGTTATACATGCCTTAAGGTGCATCCAAGTGAGTTTCTTTGCATTTGCACTCCTCCCCCACTCAACATGTTATATCCAAAATAAGCACTGAAATAATAAGATAACTGTTATAACACACACATAACATTATGTAATATAATGTATGAGTAATAAATTTGTGAATGTAATATAATCATAATGGTTTGATAAATCTCTAATTTATACGAGAAAACATTATGCAAAATTTCATAATTTTTTGTGTAAGTATGAGAACTAAAACCTCAAAATACCTGAAAAATACCAAAATAATACTTAAAAATAAAAAAAATAATAGTAAACGATAGATTTTTGGAATTTTGATGGACCCCAATCTCCTTTGGATATTGGCCACGTGATTCATTACCTCGTTTCAAGCAACTTTCATTTTTACATGTCTCCATTTGACTTCTTTATCAAAAGTTATAACTGCTTGAAGTTTCTTCATGCTAATTTTTGTCAACTCCAAATCTATCACTTTTCTCTTCAATGTAAGGGCTCCTCCATCAAACCCTAAACTATTAACTAAACAACACATACATTCAAGTATTTATTAAAAAAATTAAAAATCCTAAATCCTAAAAATACTAACATTTTGTACCCAAGTCCGTAGTGACAGCGTGTGGTGGAGGTGTTGGCGATGTGCAAAAGGTGTTGGTGGTGTGCGGAAGGTGTTGCCAACGTGCAGAGGTGAAGGGTTGGCGCACGAAGGTGGTGGCAGCTGTTTGTTTGTGCGCACAGAGGAGAGAAGAAGACGCTTGGCGTGTTGGGGGAGCTTCGATGGTTGGCACATTTTGCACCGATGTGTGTTGCACGGTGGAGGGTTGGACAAGGTGTGGAGCGGCAGGGCTGGAGCTGGAGGACGGTGCACAACTTTTAGTATATTGGAGGAGATGACAAGAATGAGAGAAGAAAAGTGAATGGAGGAGGGGCTGGATCTTTGAATGCAGTGGAGAGTGAGAGGCGAGAATGGGAGAAGAAAAGAGAATGGAGGAGGGTGAGATCTTTGAGTGAATGAGAGGCGCGAATGGAAGAAGAGGAGTGAATGAGAGGTGCGAAAGGGAGAAGATGAGTGAATGAGTGTGCGCGGGATGGGTTTATATTTCATTTTTTAACGACAGTTAAGTGCCGAACCGTCGCATTTTTTACATGGAACCCATTTTTAACAACGGTTCATAAAAGAATCGTCATAGCACGCAAGACCATTTTTAACGACGGTTCAAAAAGAAACCGTCGTTATTTTGCTGTGAAATTCACCGCGTTTTTTCCAACATGGATTTCGGTCAACTGTCGTTATTCAATGTCATTTTTAAGGTTTTTTATACTAGTGGATTACTTTTAAAAAAAATTATATCCTACAAGAGATTTACTTTGTCAAGCAAGGGGAACGATATAACCCAACTTTACATTAATTTAAAGATTATTTGGGAAGAGTTGGAGTTTCTAAGGCCAGTACCCGATTGTTTGTGAGATCCCTTGTAGTTGCTTTTTATCTAAAGTTATTGCAAAATATAGCGAAGTTGAATACGTCACGTGTTTCCTTAGGGTTTGAACAAGAATTACAACACGGTCAAGACTCGGGTTCTTCTTATGGATCCTCTTCCTAATATAAATCATCTTTTTCAACTAGAAATACAGTTAACCGATATTATCTTACCAGATACAAAAATTGTTGTGAGCTCTGTGGATAGGCAAAGTAATCAGAATAATGATAAACAAACCAATTAAAAACCTTAAGGAAGAGGAGGTGGTTGGAGGAGTCATGGAAGAGGTAGAAGTCGTTTTATACTCAACTTTTACTAGTTTTAAAAATGAGTTGGAGGAGAGCAAGAAAGAAGGATAAAGAAGGACAAGAAAAACTAGAAAACTCAATAGATAATAAGAAAAAATATTTTTTTTCTGTATATTTTTTCACTTAATTTATTTAAAAGATTTTTTTTTTTTTTATAGTTGAAGACTAATTATTTCAAGGTATAAAGATCATTCAAGCAAAAGTTTATTCTATATACATATATGTAAAAATCAAACTCCTAACAATATGTATAACGAAAATAGTCTAACAATCTATTAATTGTGGAACTTTTTTTATAGCTATTTTGTCTAATTATTTCTTATACATATAACTTTAGTTGTTTTTTTTACTCAAAGCTCATTTGAAAAGTTTTTAAAATGCAAAATCATTTTCTGCCTACTTTTATTTTAATCAAAGTAGACAAAATTTCAAGAGATTAAATAGAAAAAATGTTCTATTAATCTTGAAATTATTTTTATTACATTTTTTTTAAATAATAATAAAAACTAAGAAAAAATATGCAGTAATTTTTTGTTGAATAAAATAAAATAAAATATGCAGTAATTTTCATCATAAAATAACTTTAAACTACTATTAATTCACAAATCACCGTGTATTATAAATTTGTTGAAGTTTGCAATAAAATTACTATAGATTATATTGAAAAATGAAAATAAATGTTAGTTTTTTATTAGTTTATTTGATAAACTCAATTCCTCTAATATTAATTAAAATTATATTTAAACCATTCTAAATTATTTATATATTTTAGATTTTTTAAATAAATTTATCATTTTAGATTAATTTTATCAAATTATATTTTTTTTCATTATTTTTTACAAACTAGCTTATGGACTTGTGAAAACACTTAGTGGACGACCATCTTGTTCTGGTTCTTTTCTATAAGATGATTGAATAAGTGGAGTGATTTGTTTTTTTAAAACTTAAATTTTTCTTATTATTTTATTGATTTATTTATTTTTTACTATTATGTCGATTTAACTAAACTTTTCATTACTTAGGAAAGGACAAAGCATTTAATGTCCAAACCCTTCCACTTTACTTCCTTCCATCTACATTGATTTCCATATAATCACTTTTTTCTTTCTTCTAGACTTTTCATTACTTAGGAAATGACCAACCATTTAATGCCTCAACCCTTCAACGTTACCTCATTCTATCTGGTGTTACCTTCTTCTCTTTTCACTTTAAACAATTGTTATGTTAATTCAAAACTAATTTATTAAACAATTTTTTATGCATGTTTTTTTGGTAAAAGGGTAAGTGGTCCCCCTAATTACAAGCTAACAATCTAGTTGAATAATGAACGTATGTATTACCTATAAGAAAAAAAAATTAACGGGTTATAAAGGATTATTTTGCTAAGGTTAATATAATTTTAGAAATTTATTTAATTAAGAGAGGTTTTTTTAATCTTTGTTAAATTTTAAAGATTATTCTAAAATTTTGAGTAAAATAACGGATATTTTTTTAATTTTTGTTAAATTTTAAAGGTTTGTTTTAAAATTTTAGCAAAATAATAGATGTTTTTTTTAACCTTTGTTAAATTTTAAAGGTTTATTTTAAAATCTCAACAAAATAATGATGGTTTTTTCGTTAAATTTCAAAGATTTATTTTAAAATCTTAGAAAAATAATGGGTTTTTTTTAACCTTCATTAAATTTCAAAAGTTTGTTCTAAAACCTCAGTAAAATAATGAAGATTTTTTTCACTTTCGTTAAATTTCAAAGATTTATTGTAAAACTTTAATAAAACAATCCAAATTTTTCAAAATTTAATAAATAAATTAAATTAAATTTATTTATAAATAAATAATTAAAAATGCATCTAATAAATAATTCATTGTGAAAATGATAAGTGATAAAGTTAATTTCTTCTTGCAATCTTTAGCCAATAACACACATGACTTTGAAGCCCACATCTGATAGATAATTCAATTATTTAGGATATATAAAGCAGTGATAAACACCAATTGTTGTTGAGTTAAATAACAGTGGCTTGTGACCCAAGTTTGGGCAGCAAGGTGATGGAAAGAAGAAAATGGTGTCTTATTTAGTGTTTCTTCTCCTTAGATATAATAGACATAAGTGTGGTTGAATTATGATTCCATGTTAGGACTGTTGCCCATGACCATTGAGCTTGTGCTAAAAAGCAGTGTGTCTATTGTAAAAGAGAGAAATCAGAAGGATTGTTAGAGATGGAGGAAAATGGGGTTGAATGTTATTTCAAACGCAAGTCATTTTACGAAAATTTTGAAACTCATGGTATTTTACGGATGTTATTAAATCCATAGTATTTTACAAAAGGTTTTGAAACCTATGATATTTTATGGAGGTTCTTAAACCTATGGTATTTAACAGGGGTTCTGAAAGACTTTTTCTGAGGTTTAAGAAACCCCGGGGAACACCTTCCCCAGGAATGGTTTAGTGGGAAAACTGCAACCTTGGATAAATGACTTAATAGAGGTTTTAACTTTGGTTAATGTAAAAATAAACCCCTGATAAAACCATTTTTTCTTGTAATGATTATTATACCCATAAACATTTCAAAAAATAATATTACTAAATTACCAACTTACAAGACCAGTTGTTGCATAAAAATGTCACCAAGTACATATAAAAATGACTTTATAAAAATGATGTTGATGATACAAAGTTCATAAAAATGAGGCAGAAGTCATATAAAAATGACATGAATGACATATATAATAATTTATATAAGTAATGTCCAAGATTAATATTTTTCTTCAGGTTTCAAAACTATTATCTCTTTAATTGATACACTTGGTTATCCAAATTTTCCTATTTAACGTATTAGTGATATTTTATCATTTCAAAACTCCATTCTTAACTCCTATTTTGTTCTCTTTTGGTTGTGTTCTCCATTAGTTTTAGTTCTTTGCTTTTGTTGAGCTTTATTTCATGAGTGTGAATGGATTACTATACTTTATATTATTGAGCTAGCTTACACATTGTTAGGGAAACCTCAAAGTATACTTCTATTAAAAAGTTAAGCACTTTTAGAATTATTCAAGCCCTTAGCAACACTAGGGTAGAGGCGAATGTGGATCTTAAAGTTTTCGTATCGAAAAACCCTATGTGTAGACATTCTTAAGATGATAACTCTTTCTATAGGATGTTTGATATTTAAATGAATCGTGGATACAATATTTTTTATCTTATTTAAGTTTACCCAAGTAAGGTGTATTTATGACTATGTACCTTATCGTGAACGTTGATAATTGTTGTTTAACAGATAAATTTAAAAGATTCCAGTATAGACCGTTTAACACAGTGATAAATTATCAACATCAAATGGATGATAGTACACACAAGGTCACATGACCCCAAGTCATCTTCCAACGAATCCAATTACGAATCTAGTGAAACAATGTTCGAAACCTATCTGCAAGCAATGAAAGTCAGCAATAACAATAAAGCAAATGGGGGTTGTAATTGTTCAACGGGAAAAAATAAAAAAGATGATTACAAATAGTAGAGAATGCATGTTGATTCCCAAATTTATTCATCATGAATTCCAAATTGGTTTTCCCTAAGATTTTCATTCTTCAATTTTCGCATAGATGTCAAACTTAATCAAGCAATCTTCAATCAAATTCAATAGAATCTTATCAACAAAACAAAAATCTACTGATGTATTCAATATCTCACCAATTTCAAGTGTCTACTCGAGAGATGTTTATCTTTTACCTCTAGAACTAAGCAAACAACACATTGATTAGAACTAAGTGCACTAACCAAGAAATCTAATTAAAGAAAAGAACTAAATTTTCAACAAGCATTCAAAAACAATTCCCTTGACTGAAACTAGATTTCAAAATGACCAAAAGTATAGCATAATTTGCTTTGAAAAATTGAAGAGCAAAACTTTATTGAATAGAACCTCATATTTCACTAGAAAATCACAAGGAAATCAATCCAAAAGGATTTGACCTTCCATACGAAAGCAAAAACAAGAAAAATACAAAAAAGGAAATAAAATTAGGTTTAGAGTGTGTTATGCAGTTATGAAACGCGATGCAAAAACTGATCTCGTTCTTCCTCTGACGTCTCTTATAATCCTTTTTTTCTTTGCACAAAATTGAATTTATAATCTACATCTGAATATTGTTTTACAATAATCAAATGTTTTCTTTCCATGTTTCGAATTATCAAGCAAATATCTTCTTTCTCGATCAGCTCCATATCTCATTCTCGCTTCTCTTTCAAATATTTTATTTCTAAACTTTGTTTAGATTTACGCATTGATTATAATTAAACTCGGCATTGTTGCGAGATATATTTGAAGAAGATTTACTTGAATAATATCTTTGAAGGAAATTTGCTATGTTTTTGTGTGTGTTTAATATGAGATTTTAAATTTTAGAAATCCGAGAGAATATCCCGAAGAAGATTTACTTCCGATTTTGGTTTCGAGATATTGTAGATTTAATTCTCTAACTCTTTAACTCATATTTTGTTTCCCGTTTTGATTCAAAGAAGTAAATTGAAATTTCATGTGATTCGGCCCACTCCAGTGGTAGACACTTCATTCAAACTGTCTAGTCAAATGCTTTTATTATCGATCAAACCGTCTATTGTGAATACAACACAAGATTAGTAAAAGTAACAGTTGAGGACAAAATAAACTCAATTAGATGAATCTCAATTAAAATAGTGGATTTATTTATTATTATAGTCCAATAATATGTAATTAAATCTTTAAAGTGAGAATAAAATTATATACATCAAATGTCTTTTGGATATTCTCCTTCATTGAGATTGTCCTTAACTCTTTCACGTGTTCCCCTAAAAAGTCTACCAAAATATCTACAAATGACTCCAAACTACCCTAAGTTACACTAAGATCCACAAAATTATTCAAAAAATAGGACATCTACCAAAATCTCTTAGTTCACCATCACCCTATGAACATTGTGGCTTTTCATTACCATCGAGACACCACCAAATCATCTTCCTGTGGTATAACTCCTTGTTAATGTTCATTTAAAAAACATAACATTTACATTTTGTTTCCCTTATGAAGTGTTGATTTTGTGGAAACATACATGATTGACTTGCTATATCTTTTTCTGATGGAGATTATGGTTCACCCTTTAGAAAAATATTTTATCATTGTATTGAAATTGCCCAATGTGATTATTTTATGCCCCTTATGATTTTTTTATTTATGTGATTGCCTTTTGCATTAACGTTCATACCCATTTTGCTTATGATAATTCCCAAAAATCCCTACTTCTTTAACAACTTAAAGAAAAATAATTCTTCATATCATATCCAAATGCCCTTATGAAAATGGCACCATGTGTGTTTATCTGCTTTAACCTATATGTGAGTCCTGAGAAGGAACTAGAGAAACCATGTAGTATTTACATTCCACAACAACTCCTTCCTCAACACTATGCACCTCATTCGTTCAAAATCCAATTGATCAAATTCCTTTGTTCAAAGAATCATTGAGTCTCATAAGCTTGGAAATGTTTTCCCTCTACTCTTAAGTGCAATCCCTTGCAACTTCCTATAATTTAGACCCCCTTGTCCAAGTTGTATTGATTTCCTTATTTCTTCTCTCCTAACCTCTTCTTAATCATCACCTTTTTAACCTCAATATGTAAGGATGTCCTTAATCTCACATCCATAATATTTTTTTTTTTTTTTTCATTGGATCAAAGATTTTGCTAAAAGATTGAGCTTGAAGTCGTTTTATAAATGCATCCTACATATTCCTTTGTTTGGATTCATCTTGAAGATTGCTAAACTAATTTAGGGTTGTGTTCGACAATGTCCCACTAAATATTTTATATTGAACACCATCTGACCCTTCATTAGTAAAAATTAAGCTCAAATTCTTTTACACAGGGACCATGGTCTTTTTTCTGGTGAAAATGTCAACTTTGGGTATGTGACACCGCATACCCCTCCCCCCTTTTCACTTCTTCCATTTTTTCCCTCTCTCTCTCTCTCTCTCCCTTCTCTCTTCATTTTCTCTTCCATAACTCATCTATTTCAAAATTTGATCACGCCATATTTTAGTTGAGGAGCCATGCTACATTTCTACCTGATCAGATTTTCAAACAGAGTAAGTTCATATTTACTCTAAAGATCTCTTATTCTCTGTTTTTCTTTATGATTTAGTCATCAATATTAGTGGGGCTAGTTGAGAAAAATGTTTTTCTCAACTTGATTAAGCTCATACTAAAATTTGATGATGTTTGGATAACTTGCTTTAGGTCCCTAGATTTTATAGTGGTTCCCATACTTGAACCAGAATTTCCTTGGGTTAAGAAATTACAGGTAAGGGAAACTAAATTTAATTTTTAATAGCACCCTAGGCTACAAGATCTGAATGAGGAAGGGACGTGGTCCCAAGTTTCATTTTCTCCTGCAAGGATGTTATTTGATAAAAATGTTTGATTTTATTTTATGTTGTGTGAACAGGTATAAATATTAGATTTTGATAGTTTGGAAATTAAATATTATTTTTTATGTTAGAAAGGTTCTTGAATGTTATTCAATTTTTAGTGTTATGTGATTGAATGATATGTATCATATATGAATGATGAAAATGATATGGAATTGAATTCATACATTTGAGATGATGTATGGATTGATGTTTGTTTGTGTATTAAGTATTGATGCCTATGTGGTAACAGAGATCTCCAAGTTTCATTGATGATCTAAGTCACATACACTAAAATATCAGGTGGTGAGAAGCTGATGGGGGAGTTCATGCACATCGTGACATATGAGATGCACGACTTGGGTTGTATTAAACTTACCCTGATCCTTTATATTGGATTCACTGATAATCTTTGGATCATGTCTTAGTCTTTGTTAGGACTTACTTAATACGGGTCTTCCAGAAGGCGTCAATTATTATTCTATTGTTGAATATCCTGGATGTATAGATCCATGTGAGGTCTATATGATTGTTTTTATGTTGGTATTTGAAGAAGATTGAATAATTGAGAAATTGATTCATGTAATTTGGTTTGTTTTTTTATTGTATATATTATAAAACTTTGTTTTCACTAGCTTACCTTTGTTTTTCTTGTTGTGTTTGAACTGCGATGATTGTACTATGTACACGAGCATATGATCATACAGGTGCAGGAGAGCCTTAAAGGCTTTAGAGTTTTGTTTTGAGCTATGAATTTGTAAATATTTGTATTTCTATAAGTCCTAATCATGTGTTAGGAATGTTTCAAAAAACTCTAAACTTGTATAAAAATATGTAGAACACATATTATAATAGTTAAATGTATTTTCGGGGTGTTAGAGGATATAACATAATAAGGTGTCATTGGCTCATTCAATATTTCCATTGAGAAAGGTTGAAAGTCTTGATTTATCTCCACCTCCACTGAAAGTTAGGACTTGGGGGTTTGTAGTAATTTTTCTTTTCTTTAATGATATTGATCTTGCACATGCAATGACTCTTCTATCATGTGCTGAGACTCATCATCGTCCCTCTACAACTCCTCCTAATTTTGTTGAGACTCATTTACCCTCTGTTTCGCCTTTTCATTTTACTTATACAATTCTTTTATCCTCACAATGAGGTTTTGCAAGGTTGGGGGTTTGCTTCCCCTTTCTTGTGAAACTTTATTTCTCATTTCCCTTATGTCCCCTCTTGTAAAAAAAAGTAGTATAGGAATTTTTTACTTGACTTGGTGAATACCAAAATGTTCTAATAAAAATATTCAATATGAGTTTTTCATTCTTGAGTCTTGGAGCTCCTTATTTATAATTAATTAGTGTTAGTGTTAAAATTAAGTTTTCTTGATGAGTGTTCTACAATTAGGAATGACAATAATCAAGAAAGTATCTACCAATTCCATTACTTATCAAGTAGTCGCATCCAATAATATTCACTTTTTTTAAAATTTATAAGAATTTTTAAATAACATGTATATATTTTTTAAAACAATTAATAAGATTATTTAGAAAATAATTATTAAAATAAAAACTCAAATAAGATTTTGATCTTGAAGTTGCATGAGAAAGTATTAATACAAATAAATCTAGTATTTTAAGAAAACAATTTCATATAAAATTACACCATAGAGTACAAATTTTTGAAAAAATAACTTCTTAAAAATTATAACTTTGATTTCATAAGTCTAAGTAAAATATAAATTTATAAAATGAAAGTTTAAGTAATTCTTCATTTATTAATATTTTTATCAACAATAGATTTATTTTGATCGTTTAATTTTTAAAATAATATTTAAATAAAAATGATTAACCATAGATAGTAATTATTCATTCACATGTTGAGTATGGTGATTTGCACTTGTAATCTATGGTAATTATTAACCATAGATAGTAATTATCCATTAACATATGGGTAATTAAAATAAATGTATCCATACACATTCCATATTGATTAAAGGTATCATTTAGTACCCATTGCTATATTTAAATATTTAAAAACAGTTATTTGGATAAGATAATCTTAATAGTGAAAATGCATTTTACAACTAACATTTACCAACGAATAAAGATTTTAAAAAAAATTAGAATTCATAATGTATATTTTCTAAATTTTAATACTCTTCGATATCGAATTTATCGGTATATATACATTTATGAGTCTCAAGAATGAAAGGAAAGTGTTTGAGAATACTGAGTCACTTATATAACCAATATAGAAGTTTTGAATTTGAAGTATGAGGGAAAATATTATCATATCGTAGATTACACGCTACCATAGTGGTCCACATCAAACCTACCTGTATAATATAACTGAATTGAAATAAAAAGAGATGCGTTGTTATTGACTGAATTATAAAATTTGGTTTTGAGTATGAAAGTTATTATAAAAAATTATACTAATAGAGTGTTGATGGAGAATTAATTTGATTTGATTTATTGAGAAATGAAAAGGACGCATGTCTGTTAGAAGGTTGTAAAAGAATAATTAATTTTGTTGCGTTAAAAGTTGCATGAGGTGTTGTCTTGGAGTGTAGCATTGAAGTGGTAGTGGTGGGTATGGCGGTGGAGGTTTGCGCAGTGCATGTGGGAATGCTTCAGATTCCATTTCCTACCGCTCCCTCTCTAACGGTCATATTCTTTTAGCCGTTGAAACCCTTTTCAAATTATCGCCTTTTTGTTATCCTCCTTTCAATACTACTTATTTTACAATTTTTCTTTATCATCACTTAAATAAATTACAATCTAAATTCTCAAATATAATATATTTTATATGCGAAAAATAAAATAGAAAGAGACTTTAGTCCTGTAGGGTCCAGAGGCAACAACAGCGTTTTCCCACAGCTTCATCTCACGGTTGAAATCGCATCACAGACTCCTATAAATACCTTCCTTTCTCCACTTTATCAAATTTCCCAGCAGTGACAGACGGTAAGGTACAGGCGAAGAAGGTAAGTTGAGAAAAAAAAAAAGGAAGAATGGGTTACGTTTCTGTGAAAGTGGTTCTAATATCGACGGGGGTTTTATCAATGGCAATGGGTTTGAAACTCACACTCCCTTTCCTCGCGCATTTCTTCCTTACTGAAGCCCCACACATGTGGACCTTCTTCCTCACCTGCTTCACTCCTCCCTACCTCTACATCCTCCTCAATTTCATCATCCTCACCATCCTCGCCTCCTCCAAACTCAACAACCACCTTCACCACCACTCCCCGCCGGACAACACCCTCCTCCTCCCCTCCGACTCCCCAATCTACCACCGTCCACTTCCTGCTGTACAGATCCCCGCTCCTGACACCGTCCACCTCTCCGCCGACGCACAAGAGGACTACACCGTCTCTTCTGACGAATACCTTTACCAGACCAAACCGACGCTGAATCACGATGCGGCCAGGGAAGCCAACGCCTCTGTCGGTTGCGTTTACGACGAGAACACGCCCGTCAAAGCGGCGGTTCAAAATGACGATGCCGCTGCCGTTCTCTCTCCGAGCCTGCAGAGTAAAGATTCTTCGGATTTTTTGTTCGCAGATGAGAACGAGAAACCGCCGGTTTCTGCCAGATTCAGTCACCGGAAAGCCTTCAGAGCCAGTCCCGAAGGTATCGTAATCGTAACTACAACAGTGGTATTGTTTATCTGTTGATTTTTGTATTTATTTAAATTTGAAATTGAACAATAATAAAAATAAAAATAAAGTGAAGTGAAGTTGTTTTGAAAGATGTTGAGCAAAGCATGAGATTGCAGATAGATGCTCTTAATCGCGTAATCAAAGGTGTGTGTATAATAAAGAGACTATTACGTAAAGTAGTAACATAAATTTCAATCCTAATTTGGAAATATTTGTTACAACAAACTTATAATTAGAATTGAAATATTGCTGTATGATGAGGTGTCTGAATTGGTTTCGGTTATGATGTGGTGGTTTAGGGGGGAAGGTGTTGGGAGTGGCGAAGGCGAAGAAGCAGGAGACATTGGAGAGCACTTGGAGGACGATAACGGAGGGGCGAGCGATGCCGTTAACTCGGCATTTGAAGAAGGCGGAGACGTGGGAGACGCAGGGGACGCCGTTGAGGGATTTGAACGGTGGGCCTGTGATGAAGAAGTCGGAGACATTTGCCGGGAGGGAGAAGAACGCGTCGACGCGGCTGAGGAAGGAACCGTCGCTGAGTCAAGACGAGTTGAACCGGCGAGTGGAAGCGTTCATCAACAAGTTCAACGCGGAGATGAGGTTGCAGAGGCAGGAGTCGCTGAGGCAGTACAGGGAGATGATGAATCAAGGAGCTCACTGACACACAACAACACATTTTGCTTTGCTTCACTCACCACTGCAATTATCCAATTTGGGGTAAACGAAGAGAACGATGCCTTAAATAGCTTTTCGAAACAGATGAAAACCAGAGTGTGATTAAACAAGTTTTTGTGTGTTGCATTGGTTTTTTGTTTCAGGCAAATGAAGGAAACACAGTTTGGAATAGAAGGAAAATTGTAGTTTAGTGTGAATCATGGAAAATGTTTTGGGGATATTTTTCAATTTCCATCAATTGGATTATTATTTTTTTGGTTCTTTATTATGTTAATAGTAAAGTTTCATCTTGTGCTTTTACCTGAGGCCATAACAACCGAAAGGTTTAATCTTTTTTAGCAGAACTTGAGAAGGTTTAATCATGCTTTGTTAACTATATTCGTTTTATCTTAATTCCCGATTTTAGTATATGAAAACTCTATTATAATTTATACAACTTTTTATGCTTTTAGTACTGTATAACAAACTAGTAGAGGTAAAAATGCCATCAATTTCCAGAATATGGTTTGAATTCGAATGGATAATTATTTGAATTGGAATTTATGCTAATTTTGGAAGCTATAAATATAATCAAACACCTCTTAATGTAAAAACTGTGTATATAAATGTAATTAGATGTTTGCTTTCACCATTGAATGATGTTTAGCAAGGAAAAGTTTCGAAAGTAGTATTAATGAGTAAAAACCAAACACAAGCTTATTAGTTCTCATTAAACACGAAACTAAGTTTGAGTGTAGATTAAACTATGTATGTATGGATCACCACATTTTTAATATAATGTTGTTTTAAAAAAGTGTTATTAATGAATAAAATTAATTCTCATAGTTAATTACTCTTATGATTACCGTTTAACTATTCATTAATATGATCAGAAAAGCAAATATAAAATTATATAATATCTTTAAAAAAAATCTTTTTTAAATGCACCTCATACTTAAAAGCCGTAGATAATGTCCAGTATCCATTACAGTATTGCATATATAGAATAGAACACATAAATAAGGTAAAACAAATATATTATCATATATTATTTTTTATATTATATATTACGAAAATTCGTTATTAAAAAATGAAAATTAGTTTTATATACCAATAGCGTAATTTATAAAAAAATATTTTTTTTTTCTTTAGAAACAGTTTTTTTATTAAAAAAACACACTTTTATGATAAAAAAATAAATAAGGCGTAACCTATCAAGTTATAAGTCATTATTACAAAGCAACGTAACCTTCCAGCAAACATGTTATCACATATGTTAACTTCTATTATATCATTTTTTATCCATTCACAATAAAAAAATAAATAAAACAACTTTTGCGTTAAGAATGTAAATTAAACTCTAATTATGTTCAAACTAGTTATTTTATAAAAAAAGTTATATAAGTCAATCAAAAATCATTTTGCAAGCAATTTCTAAACTAGTTAGTTAAGTTTAGCGTTCAAAATATGATTTCTTTTTCTTATAGTAATTTTCTTATATAGATTTTTTTCACATAAAAAAACGAAAAAACATGGGAAAAAATCAAAGGTCCTTAAGAGAAATCATAAGAGATAAAAACCTTAACCAAATTACTTTATAAATGAATGAAGTATTATACAAATGGTAGATAGCTAAACCATTTATATATTCATACATATAAAAGAATAATTATGAAATGAAAAAAGAATATTTAGTGAAAAAGGAAAAAAGCTTTTTTTAAAAAAAAAAATAGTATCTAATTTATGCGGAAGTGCGGTTAACAAGTTGTATCAGATTATAAATAAAAATAAAATACTTTTTACTCAAATATAAACTCACATTGAAACAACTTTTACTGTGTCAAAAGTAATATTTTCTTTTTTGGTTTACAATAGGAAGGTAGCTTATGAGAAAAATGGATTTGTATAATGCAATGAATCATGATGAGAGAGAGACAAGCTCTGTTTTTCAAAAGCCATAATGCATGGTTTCTGAAGAATGTTGTAAATTTCTCATTCACTAATTTGGTCAATATCACATGGAAAAGAAGAGTAAAATTGGAAGCAGAAAACAACAAGGTTTGCCTCTTGGCTACATGATAAAGCAGTTGCACACAAACAGAAGCAGCCACATTGCTTAGTTTGTTGGACACTAAAGAATCCTCCACATTCTTCTACTATCATCAAACTACTTCTCATATTCAAAACTCACATCATAATGAAACATCACATTATGGATGTAACCTATAAACAAAGAGAAAAGAAAATAATGCATGAGTTATGTTGGAGATTGCAACATTCCAAAATGAGACATAATGAATAGAATTCTTGCATTTATTTCATCTGTTGGGGAACTACCTAATCAATGGACTTGCATCTATTGCACCACAAGTTACATATAATGGATCTGAAAACCTTTTGTCATTGAAAAAAAAAATTCTGTTTTTGATATTTTCAAAATAACTTTCATTTTCTAAATTTCTAAAATTTAGATAAATAACTGCATTGAAGTTAAGAAAAGCATACCAGCAAGATGTTGTTATTTTTGTCTCTTCTTTTAAAATATAAAAAATGCAAAAAAAATTGTTCATTTAATAAAATAGGTACGATTTTTCAATCTTATAACTTACCTTTTTTTCTTCTTTTTTTCACATTACAAAAAATACATAAGAATGAATTACAGTAATTAAAATTAACTGAAAATAAGAGTAGAATTAAAACAATATTAAAAGTAAATCTTATAATAAAATATTAAAAACTTTTTTTTAAAAAAAGCGAAGATAAAAAAGGAAAGAGTTACATTACAAGTAAGTTTTTTTGTATTTATTTTTAAATGTCACATATTTTAGATTCTTTTATTTAATTTTCATTTTTAAATTTTGGGATGATATTAATATTTTTTTATTTATATCTTTGTATTTTAACCTAATTTTTAGTTAATTTGCATATTGTGATGTAAAATTAAAAAAATTATTAAAGTTAAGAAAAAATAACCCTTAAAAACCTTTTTCTCTTTGTACGGATACTGCTACACTAGGTATAGAAACTACCGTCCTCCCAAGAGAGTGGTCCATTGGTGAAGTGAAAATGTTAGGACAATGTGTGGGTCCCATTAATTATTTGGCTTTGTTTGGACATTTTGATCACTAATTAGCATTAGCTTGTGTGGTAGGACAAGGGTTGTGTATCTTTGAACAATGAGATTGCTTGTAGAAAAGTAGCATGAGTGAACTTTCAAAACTACATGCATGAGACTAAAATGATATTCATATATTTCCTCCTTTCCTTTATAAAGAAAAATAATAACTAATTTGTTAAGATAAATTAAGATAATGAACTTTACAAAATGTTAAAAATAACAATAAAGACAAAATGGTGTTGAAATTTTTATGCAGAAATTTAAGATAGACGAGTATAAAACAATAAAGAAGGCATGTTGACTCTCAAGTTCATTGAGCAGTGAATTCGTCATTGATTATTGTACCGACCAGTCCTCGGACGTCGTTGGCTGCCAGTAATGGTGGGCCACGTAAGCTGGGTCCCACAGGCGGCATGGGCCAGTGTCTCGCGAGCGACGCGAGCTAAGGTGTCGAAGAGTAGTCAGTCGTCGATCACTAGGATGTGCTGATGTGTCCTCGACAACAAAGTGAGGGCGATGTGACATCGAGCATCGGTGACTCAAATAGCAGAACTGGGCCACGAGAGGTGGATCCCAGACAACACACCAGTTATCAGTAGGGTGAAGCCTAGATCACGAGGGGTCCATGTGTGTGGTGTGAATAGCGCATTCAGGCGTAGCACAAGTAAAGAACCACTGGAAGCGCTAAGGCCCATGAGGGTTACGTTCCAGGGGTAGGCTGCATGCATGGCACGTGAACAGCTAGGGCATTCCCAGGACAGATGGCCCCGAAGATTAGGTGCACAAGTTGGTACCTAGGTAGTCATCCCGTCAAAGGTTGTACTCTAATAAGGGAACCTTACGCGCTAGATTGCCCTAAGAGTGGGTGATAGCGACACTAAGGCATACCCTTAGAAACCCTAAATGGGGGTAGCGGAAACAACGGAAACCCTAGAGTATATAAAGGGAAGTAATAAAATTAACAAGGTACGCAACATTTACGCGATACACACACAGTTTACATAAAGCTTTTACGAGCTAAGAGTTTTGGTGTTTCCTAGCCCCAGTATTGACTTGAGCGTCGAAGTGCAAACGGCCTCTAGGGTGCCCATTTGTCTTTGCAGGTTCAGGTGTTTGATCGAAGGAAAACACGAACGAAGGCAGAGAGATTTGGGCCTGTGATCGTTGTAGACGTACGAAAGCAATTGAGTCAACCGACAAGAACATTTGGCGCCCACTGTGGGGCACGATCTAAAACTTTGTCCCATTCACAAGAACAGAGTGAAGATCCATCAAGATGAGAAACACGAGGCAAGGATCCGTTGCACCAAATGGAGGCGAGAGCCTCACCCTGCAACAGATCATGGAAACGATGCATGTTTTCCAAGAAACGGTGGCGGCATCAAGACTGGATCAAGAACGCATCCAGATTGATCTGGCTGCGTCGCAAGCGAGAAACGAAGAACTGCACAGAACCAATGAGGAATTGCGCACGAATTTACAGAATCAGGCAGGGGAACGAGAGGTGGAAGAGCAAGAACCTGCCACGCCCCCCAGGGCTTTCCCAATGCCATTTTCACAACCGGTCATGGACGTCGTGATACCAACCACGTTCGTGGGTTCTAAAGCCACCTTCACAGGTGTAGAGGACCCAGAGGCTCATCTCACGGCCTTCCACACACAGATGATGCTGGTTGGGGGCTCTGACGCAGTGCATTGCAAGCTGTTCATGAGCACGCTGGCGGGAACGACGCTAGATTGGTTCATCAGCCTCCCTGATGGGCACGTGACGTCGTTCGCGCAGTTTTCTACGCTGTTCAGGGAGCAGTACATAGCCAATCAGGCTCCCCCACCGGTCTCTTACGATCTTTTCGACATAAGACAGTATTAGGGAGAGTCCCTGAAGGAGTTCCTTAATCGTTTTGGAGCACAAGTGGTGAAGCTGAACACCAAGGATGAGACCATGATGGTGCACGCGTTCAGGAAGGGGATCGTGCCGGGACCCTTCAACAAGTCGCTCATTAGGAGCCGCCCCAAGACTTGCGAGATCAGGCGTCGAGCAGTGGCTCATATTGTCACGGAAGGCGAAGTCAACGAGAAGCGCACCTACGTTGTCCCCACACGCCCGCGACGACCAAGTCGACCTCAGCCCATGAGGGTACATGAGGCAACGACGGAGAACCCAGGAAGCCCCAAACTAGGGGGCTCACGAGGGAGAACGTGCCACAAAAGCACAACTTCCTAGTGGAATTGAAGGAGATGATCGCCGTACCCAACATAGCGGAGAGATTAAAGATGCCCGGAAAGACTGACAAGAGGTTGGAACCAAACAAGAACGTCTGGTGCGAGTTCCACCAAGCGTTTGGCCACCCCATACGCAATTGTTTAACGCTTGGACACTAGCTAGACGAGCTGGTGAATAATGGTTTACATAAGGACTACTTGATGGAGTCACAGAGAGCCCAGGCCTTGACAGCGCTAGGAGGAGATCAGGGGCACGAGATGCCCGTTCATGGCGAGATTCACACCATTTCGAGGGGTTTCTCAGGTGGAGGGTGCACCGCTTCACCGGGGAAGAAGTACGCATGAGCGGTGATGACGGTAGAGGCAGATCAGACCCTTGACGTCGTCCTCACCTTCACCAAGGCTGACCTCCGAGATGTCGTCCCCCATGACAATGACCCAGTGATGATCTCAGTAGTGACCATAGGAAGAAAGGTACACCGTGTCCTAGTGGACCAGGGAAGCTCAGCCGACGTGATGTTCTAGTCGACTTTTAACAAGTTGCAGTTGTCTCTCGATCAATTGAGGCCTTACACTGGCTATTTGTATGGTTTTGCGGGAGACCAGATGGAGGTGCGCGGGCACTTAGAGCTGAGAACCACCTTCAGACGGTGTTGCCTCCCGCATAGAGAACATCAGGTACCTCGTCTTGAACGCCCCCTCAGCTTACAACATACTGTTGGGCAAACCCGCACTGAACAGGCTGAGGGCAGTAGCATCGACGAGGCATATGAAGATGAAGTTGCCTGACTTGGGGGGGAACGGTGATCACCATCAAGTCAGACCAGAAGGAGGCTAAAAGATGTTACGAGAATAGCCTCAAGACAAAGAGAGGGGTGTTCACAAACACCACCCGGGCACCAAGTGAAGAAAGGGTCGCCCAAGCAGAGATCGCCCGCGCAGAGATCGCCCGGGAGAGGCGACATGAACAAGCAAGAGACCTCTTGGAGCGGGAGATTGGAGGCAGGATGTTCAAACTTGGGAAATCACTAGGCCAAGGGACGCAGGACCAGATTGCCAAGGTCGCAACACCTGGATGCCTTTACATGGTCCGCCTCGGACATGCCTGGCATCCTATGCCATCGCCTTACGATGGACCCCCAGGTCCGACCTGTCCGCTAGAGAAGAAGAAAGTTCAACAAGGAGAGGCGGCAGGTCATTAAAGAAGAGACGACGAAACTGTTGAGCGTCGGCCACATACGGAAGATTCAGTACCCCGAGTGGCTGGAAAACGTGGTCTTGGTGAAGAAGGCCAACGGGAAGTGGCGGATGTGCGTGGACTTCACGGACCTTAACAAGGCCTGCCCGAAGGACTCTTATCATCTGCCAAGCATTGATGCCTTGGTGGATAGCGCCTCGGGTTGCAGATTGCTCAACTCCCTGGATGCTTTTTCTTGGTATAACCAGATTAAGATGCATCCCAGGGACGAATGCAAGACAACATTCATGACAAAGTTTTCTTGCTATTGTTACACAATGATGCCCTTTGGGCTGAAGAATGAAGGTGCCACCTACCAGAGGCTGATGGGCAGAGTGCTCACGTCCATTATAGGGCGAAATATGCAAGCCTATGTGGATGACATGGTGGTGACCTCACAGATGAAGGATCAACATGTCGCTGATTTAGAAGAGCTATTTACAACAATAGCTAAGTATAGACTAAAATTGAACCCCGAGAACTGTGTATTCGGGGTGGAAGCGGGTAATTAGTTCTTGGGATTCCTACTCACTGAGCATGGAATAGAGGCGAACCCCGAGAAGTGCATTGCAATCCTCGCAATGAGGAGCCCGATCTCATTGAAGGAGGTGCAGTAGTTGACAGGGCGGATTGCCGCTCTATCTAGATTCGTATCAGCTGGAGGAGACAAAAGTCACCCTTACTTCCAGTGTCTAAGGAGGAACAACAGGTTCATCTGGACCAGGGAGTGTGAGGAGGAGTTCCTCAAGCTGAAGGAGTACCTGGCCAGTCCCCCAGTATTTGCAAGCCACAGCTGGGTACTCCGCTTCGCCTATATTTCGCAGTGATAGAACGGGCGATCAGTTTGGTCCTCGTGCAGGAACAAGACCAAGTGCAGAAGCCAATATACTTTGTTTGCAAAGTATTGCAAGGGCCCGAGGTAAGATACCAGGCCCTAGAGAAGGCAGCCCTGGCAGTGGTGTTCTCAGCAAGGAGACTTCGCCACTATTTCCAGAGTTTTATCGTAGTGGTGATGATAGACCTGCTTATCCGCAAAGTCCTACAAAAGCAGGATGTGGCAGGGAGAATGGTACGTTGGGCAGTGGAACTATCAGAGTTCGACGTCCAGTACGAGCCCAGAGGCTCTATCAAAGGCCAAGTCTACGCAGATTTTGTGGTAGAGCTCTCATCGGCAGATGCACACCAAGAGGAAGCCAACTTCCGGTGGGTGCTCTCTGTAGATGCGTCCTCTAACCAGCAAGACAGCGGAGCTGGCATGATCTTGGAGGAACCGATTGAGCTATTGATCGAGCAAGCCCTACGATTCATTTTCAAGGCCAGGAACAACCAAGTAGAGTATGAAGCCCTAATCGCTGGCATACTATTAGCTAAGGAGATGGGCGCACGGAGTTTGTTAGCCAAGAGTGACTCCCTACTAGTCACAAGTCAGGTAACGGGGGAATACCAAACCAAGGACTCGCAAATGGCGGCTTATCTGGAAAATGTCCAAGTCTTGAAGGAGTCATTTGCGATGTTCGAATTGGTACATGTCCCTAAAGAGCAGAATGCCCGAGCTGACTTGCTAGTTAAGCTCGCCAGTTCAGGCAAGAGGGGCAGAAAGAGGACAGTCATACAGGAAACCCTAAAGACACCTCGAACCTTCACAACAGATAATCTGGTGGGGGTCCATCAGGTTAGCACGTCGAGAGGAGGGAAGAGGAGTCATCGGTCACTGACTTAGGAGACACTGAAAACCCCCAGGATAAGCACGTATCCAGTTCTTGGGGAAGAATCATTGCAGCTCTACCTGGTCGAAGGAGGAGAAACTTGGATGACGCCCTACAAGCGCTATCTGGTTGATGGGATACTCCCATTAGAACCCACAGAGACCAGAAAAATAAAGAAAAATTTTGCCAAGTACACTCTCATCGACGGAGAGTTGTACAGACACGGATTCACCCACCCAATCTTGGTATGTGTAAGCGGCGACCAATGCGCAAGAATAATGGCAGAGGTCCACGAAGGGATATGCGGGAGTCATATCGGTGGTCGATGTCTAGCATCGAAGGCCATTCGTGCGGGATACTATTGGCCAACCATAAGGGAAGACTGCACGAGGTACGCACAACGGTGCAAGACGTGTCAGCAACATGCTAACTGGCACAAGGCGCCAGCAGAAGAGCTCAGGTCGATTTACAGCCCCTAGCCATTCCATACCTGGGAAATCGATATTCTGGGAACCTTTCCTTTGGCGATACGACAAATGAAGTACCTCGTGGTCGCCATAGAGTACTTCACGAAGTGGATAGAGGCTGAGCCAGTGGCTCAGATTACGGCCTACAAGATTCAGCACTTCGTGTGCATGAACATAGTCTGCTGCTTCGGGGTACCGAAGCGTTTGGTGTCTGATAATAGCACACAGTTTGCAAGCCAACAGTTGGGCAAGCTATGCACAGAAGTTGAAATAAAGCATGTGTTCGCATCAGTCGAGCACCCCCAGACGAATGGGCAGATCGAGTTTGCCAATCGAGTCCTGCTCAGAGGTTTGAAGAGAAGGCTCGAGAAGGCCAAAGGGACTTGGGCAGAGGAGGTCCCTAGAATCGTGTGGGCTTACTGCACCATTCCCTAGTCCACCACCAGAGAAACACCCTTCAGCTTGATGTATGGGTTGGACGCGATGATTCCCGTAGAGATTCAGGAGAACTCGCCACGCTTCCAGAACTTTGTGGCTGAAGAATCCAACGAAGAGAGAAAGGTCAATTTGGATCTACTGGATGAAGTAAGGGAGGAAGCAAGAATCAAAGCTGAAGCCTTGAAGAGAAGGGTGGAGTACCAATACAACTCCAAGCAGAGACCTCGCCAGTTTCGGGTCGCTGACCTGGTGATGCGAAAAGCCCACCTGTATCAGCTAGAGAACAAGTTGTCCCCCAAGTGGACTGGTCCTTTCAGAGTGACAGAGGCCCTTGGGAATGGAGCATACAGGCTTGAGACGTTAGAGGGAGGCGTGATTCCTCGTACATGGAATGTGACCAACCTAAAGTTTTACATCAGTTGAACAATTTTTTTTTGTACATAGTTTTTAAGGGATACTTTTTTTCCCTTCCAATGGGTTTTTTAACGAGGTCACCCAATAAATTTCGATTGAAGTATATTCTCAAATATTTGTACAATGCAATTACAAACCATTCGCTTGGGTTAAAAGTCTCGAGAGCGGGAGAGGTAGGTTCGCAGAGAACACCTCCCCCTCGAGTGAGAACGCCAAGGCTGAGCAAGTATGGTTCGCCAGTAAAATCCTCTTTCACCTTTGAGCGAATATGAGGTCAGATACGAATTGTTCACTTGGGTTAGAAGTCTCAAGAGAGGGAGAGGTAGGTTCGCAAAGAACACCTCCCCTCGAGTGAGAACGCCAAGGCTGAACAAGTATGGTTCACCAGTGAAATCCTCCTTCGCCTTTGAGCGAGGACGAGGTCAGTTATGAGATGTTTGCTTGGGTTAGAGGTCTCGAGAGTGGGAAAGGAAGCTTCGCAGAGAACACCTCCCCCTCGAGTGAGAACGCCAAGGCTGAACAGAGTAGTTCACAGTTAAATCCTCCTTTGACTTTATACAGCAAGGGCGAGGTCAGTTCAGAACCTTCCCCATGGGTTAGAGGTCTCAAAGGTGGCTAGGATGGTTCGTAGAGAACGCCTCCCTCCCCCTTTGAGTGAGAACACCAGGGGAAAGAAGTAAGGTTCGCCAGTTACATCCTCTCTTGACTTTATACAACAAGGACGAGGTTAGTTATGAGTTTCTCCTTGGGCTAGAAGTCTCGAGACTGGGCAGGACGGTTCGCAGAGAGCGCCTCCCTCTCTCGAGTGAGAGCGCCATAATGGAGACAGTGTGATCCAGAGGGTGAACTCTCCCAAAACCCATTGTGGACAGATAGGGGACAAATCCAGACTTCTCCTTGGACTAGAAGGCTCGAAGCAGGATAGCGCGGAGTGCGCCTCCCTCTTGAGCGAGAACGCCAAGGCGAGGATAGCATGGTTCACCAGCATCATCAGTTAAACACCTCCTTACTCAGCGAAGTAGGGGCAAAGCAAGTCGATGGGTCTCTCTCTCTCCCTTATCTTATAAAGCAGTTTCGAAGAGTGACTAGAACGAGTCCCTCTCCTTTGTGTTACGGAGGTGAGTTCAGCTGAAGGTTCGTGTGCACAGCACCGCTGCCTTAAGCCATAATGAAAAGAGTAAGGAAGGGCGGGGATGGATAGGCGTGCTACCTAGAGTATGAATTGTAGTCTGAAGTGTTGTTAGCAGAAGTTCGTGCGAGCCACGACAGTTAACGACCAAGACGAAGAAAGAAAGTAAAGCAAGATAAAGGCGTAGCAATTAACAGACCAAAATCGAGAAAGCAGTTAAGGTCAAACAAGCATTCATAAATATAAAGTAGAGTGTTCATCAACAGGCCAAATACAAGTTAAGAAGGAGGGGCCCTAGGCACAAATTGCCCATCTACGACCCAATTCGACGTCGCGAAGGGTGGGGTGTCCATCTCAGGATGCACGCAGGCAACTTGAGCAAGGGCATCCTTGAACCTTGCTGTATAGGCATCGGCGGCATCTTCGATGAGCTTTGCCTCAGTCTTCTTGAAGGCTTCATCTTGTTGGGTAAGTTCACCCTCCACCCGACCATGTTGCACTTCTTGGTTGGTGGCCCTCTCTTCAAGCTTGGCCATCTTGGCCTTAGTTTCCTTCGCCTGTTCCTCCAGCTCGATCACCCTGGTGCGAAGGGGCAGGATTTTTGCCTCCAGCTGGACAGCCTCTTGACCCTTATCGAAGAGTTTCCTCTTGGTATCTTTTTCTGATTGGCGTAGGCTGCTCAGCTCTTGGGTCAGGGCAGTTTCACGGAGGGCAAAGACTCGAGCCTGCTGGGTCAGCTCATCCTTCATCCTCTTCTCCGCCAGGGCCAGCTCTTCTTTCATCTTAGCCTCCAGCAAGGCAAGTTCCTCCTTCCCTCTCGCCTCTGCTTGGCTCACGAGGACGCATGAGTTGACGAGGAATTCGTCGAGGCCGTGCGCTCCCTCAACACGCCTTCATCCAAAACCTCCACTGCCCCTTGCTCTTGGAAGCTCTTTAGGGCGCATTGGAGGACAGCGGGTAGCTCAGGGGCGGCTGGCGTTTGGTCATCCCTAGGGGCACTCTCCCCACCACCCCCGAGCGCGAGAAGTCCGCAGGGGGTGGAGGCACTGGGGGGATGCTCCCTGAATGAGGCGGGACGGTTGTTGGTGGCGGGGTGTGAGGTTGTCGTCGTAACCACCCTTCGCCTCTTGAAGACGACGCCCTCCCAGTGTCCTCGTCCTCCGAATCAATCTCCACCACCCCTTTGCTCTTCTCAAGGGGGGTTAGAGTAGGCGAGGCCTGGGCAGCGGCAAGAGGAACCACAGCAATAGGAGCAGAAAGTGTTGAGGCACCCGCACCACCAAGTACCCTTTGACGGCGGGCAAGCGCATCAACCAGGCTAACCCTTTTCTCCTCGTTCAGTACCATACCTACACCAAGATAAGAAGACAGTAATGCATGGTCATCAACTAGAGAATACAATAGGCCAGTAAATGCATAAGCATGAAGAAACAAGATATACAAGCATAAAAGGTTGGTAGCAGATATGCACAATGAAGTGAAGAAAGAAGTAGAAACAAATCGATATAGCCCTTGAGGTCCGAAGAGTTGAACTTGTGCTTGATCAGTTGGCTAGTGTTGAACACTGCCCCTAAACTTGCAAGGACCTGGCACAGTTCGCGATCGGGAGGGGCCATTTCCTCAAGGGTCTTGGGCTTCTTAAGCTTCAACTTCCCCACCCAATAAAGGGGAAACCCATCCAGTAGGCTGGGGTCGTGCTCGGTGAAGCACACCCTAAAGAACTTCCCTCTGAAGCTCTTATAGGATTGCTGGAAGAGTGTGAGGAGGACTCTCCCCGCCACGCCACTGAAGCTCACCCAGAGGTTCTTCCCGGGGCTCTTAGCCTCAAAGAAATGGAGGAAGACATTAACGGAGGGAGGGTGCCCAAAGTGGTTGCATAATATAGCGAACGCCTTCATGAACGCCCAACTGTTGGGATGCAGCTGGGCAGGGGCCACGTTAATCTCCATCAGCAGTGCCCTCTCGAAGCCCGTGAATGGGAGGCGAAGCTTAATTCGTTTAAAAACGGTGGTGTAAAGGAAGAAGAAAGGTTCTCTTTCGTTGGCGCGATCATCCGCGCACACGGGTTCGCCCTTTGCGCAGGGATGAACCGAGACATAGGCGTCACTCTCTCTCCCAAACACCCGTCCCTTGCAATCAGGCTCGTCGTCCCAGTGCTTCCTCACATCCTCGCTGGAGGTAAGAGTGGAGGTCTCAACGAAGAGTTCAGTGGAAGCCCAAGGGTAGAGGGCTTTGTAATCACGTTGGGAGGAGTGTTGAAGATGGTTTTTGTTCGAGCCATTTCAAGGAGAAAGCTAAAAAAGAGAAAAAAGAAGGAAGAAACAAGGGTTTAGTGGAAGGCGATGGCGCGACTGGAAAAAACTCAGAAAAACAGAGGAATAGAGGAAAAACAAAGAAAAACCCAAATGAAGAAATTTAAATAATCTCATAGCAGATTATCGCATGTATGAGCAGCAGAATCGTAAGAGAAGAGCAATCAATGGGTAAAGATCATACCTTTTGATCAAAGTGGTTGGAAGTTCTGAGCTTTGAAGAAGGAAAGGTGAGAGCTTTCGAAGAGAAGATGAAACGCTCGAGAGAAGTTTCAGTGAAAGTGATGGAACAGTGACGAAGCGCGCGTTTTTGAATTCTTAACGTAAATGAGGGAGCGCAAGCGGCGTTAAGTCCTGGCAGTTGATCTAGACACGTGTGCGCATATTAAAACATGCACAGAGAAGTGTCACTTCGGTGCACTGTTCACGTCCCGTCACACAGAGCCACGTAGGTCGCCACAGGGGAGGACTTAGTCTCTTCGCTAAACAAGTTAACAACTTGAGACTGGGGGGCTTGTGTACCGACCGTTGACTGCCAGTAATGGTGGGCCAGGTAAGCTGGGTCCCACAGGCACATGGGCCAATGTCTCACGAGCGACGCGAGCCAAGGTGCCGAAGAGTGGTCAGTCGTCGATCACCAGGATGTGTTGATGTGTCCTCGGCAACAAAGTGAGGGCGATGTGACATTGGACATCGGTGACTCAAATAGCAGAGCTTGGCCACGAGAGGTGGATCCCAGACAACACACCAGTTATCAGTAGGGAGAAGCCTAGATCACGAGGGGTCCATGTGTGTGGTGTAAATAGCGCATTCATGCGTAGCACAAGTAAAGAACCACTGGAAGCGCTAAGGCCCATGACGGTTACGTTCCAGGGGTAGACTGCATGCATGGCACGTGAACAGCTAGGGCACTCCCTGAAGATTAGGTGCACAAGTTGGTACCCAGGTGGTCATCCCGTCAAAGTTGGTACTCCAGTAAGGGAGCCTTACGCGCTAGATTGCCCTAAGAGTGGGTGATAGCGGGGCTAAGGAATACCCTTAGAAACCCTAAATTGGGGTAGCGGAAACCCTGGAGTATATAAAGGGAAGTAATAAACCTAACAAGGTACGTAACATTTACGCGATACACACAGTTTATGCACTCCTTGGCTTGTAATTGCTCTTCTTTGTTGTGTTCTCCAAAGTGTATGTGTTTGTATTTGTATTTGTATTTACTGCAGCTCCTCCTTGCCTTAACCTCTTATGATTAAACAATTAAAATCTCCAAAACAGTACCTACTAAGTAGAGATAGACTCACCACAAAGTCAATTCCACTTAACAAGCACCAATTGTATTTTATCCACCAACAATTTAGAGGTCAAGAAATGAAAGC
>Ga0123342_1002305_pt1 | contig 31749 bp, 17 predicted proteins | sample Turbeawhitnodule_FD_89960 | JGI IMG/M metagenome (GOLD analysis project Ga0123342, IMG submission 89960) | Root nodule microbial communities of legume samples collected from Mexico - Turtle bean Mexico white nodule | ecosystem: Host-associated > Plants > Roots > Nodule | place: Mexico: Nepantla... | reverse complement strand
TTTGTTCCTTATTTTTATAATCATAATAAAAATTTATACAATAAATTTGAGTTTTTAGAAAATTATTGTATTTATACCTTTTAAAATTGTGTTAGAACCGTGTTAGAATTTTCAAAAATCCAATAAATATTTTTTGAATTGAACACTTAATCGATAAGTGCCCTACGAGTGTCGACACCGATACATGTGTCCGACACGGATATGCTCATTTAAGAGAAGTGTCAAAACTTCATAGTATAATAGTAATTTTTAGGGGATGTCTTTTAATCATATGTGCAGAATTAACTAAATGCATTAAGATAAAATATTTAAAAATAAGAGTAAAAAATTATTTACAAAAAATCAATAACACTAAACAAAATATATAAAATGAAAAGATGGAGTAAGTAATACGAAAATGAAAATCTAAACTTAATAAAATGACATAAGTTAAAAAAAGTTAATACTAATATTTTTAATTGATAATAATAATTTATATTTTACAACGAATTATTTGTTGTTAAAAATCTAGCTAATTAATTTTTTAAAAATAATATTAATTTTAATATGATATGAAATAATATGAATAATATATAGTATATATTAATTCATTTAAATAAATTCAAATAAAAATATACACAACAATAACCAGTAATCAATATATAATTATGCATATATATAAATTAAAGTAACAAAATAAATTCAACTTGGTAGGAACATAAATAAAGGTGTTATTATGTGCTAAAATACTCTTTATATATATATATATATAATATGAGAATAAATCTTTTTAATTTTTTTAATTTAAATCTACTATAAATTTGAATAAAATATATCAGAATATACTAACTTTCCAATTAAAAAAAAAATATATATCATTGCGCTATCATCAATTAGAATGTTGAAAATAACAAAATATATCATAAATAAATGCAATGACCTGGTAATTATAAAAACCATTTCATAAACTTTAATAAATAATTGCTGTAAAATTTAAAATAAAAATTATATATAAGATATGATTTAATCAATTCAGTTAACTTTGATGATTATATATTTTAATGAAAAAAATAGTTAAATAAAGAGTCACATTTGAAAGAAAAAAAAATCAGTAAAGTATATTTGATGGATAATTTGATTTTGTGATAATTTTTTGTTACTATAATAATATAACATATATATAGTTGATTACTACATAATTAAAAATAAAAATATTTTAAAAATGTAATATTACACTTTTATGTAATTTTGCATTAATTATGAAAAAATTGAGATATTTTACATTTTTTCTATAGAATGAGAATTTCGTGCACACTAAATAATGACATATATTGTGTTAAATCATTCCTGATTTAAAATGATTATCATGTATGTAGGCATTATATTGATTCCCTCTTCACTTCTCGTATGTAGAACTAGTATATAAATAAACTGAATATACAACTCTTTTTTGTCATAACTAACTTTTCTATCAACATTTTTCTTTTTTAAGGTCTTCAGAGTCAACTCTTCTACCAAAATCTTCTTCATACAAAATGATGTGGACAAAGCAATTTACCAAGAACATGTTCATTCTCTTCTTTTTTTCAACAGGAGTTTTGGCAGCTATCGACCTGGTTGATGGACACCACCGTAGACTTCTTCAAGTGGGTTATACCTATATCCCTGTGGCCGCTGATGCTCCTGTGAATGATCAACCTTTTGATATATCTCATTTGACTGGTCTTATTGTGTTCATTTCCTGCGGTGCTGTGTTTGCCTTCTTGTATGTCATCGCTTGGATATGTGGCTCCAATATACCTTACTACTCATTGACCAAACATTGATGCAATGCATAAAAATTTCACTTTTAGAACCATTTTAGAACCATTAGGTTATTGTTTTCATAATATTTATGTTATTAGTGAGGGTAGTTTATCAATTATTTGCTTATGATTGTGTAATATTCATTATTATTAAAGAAATAATATTTTCAGTTTTTTTTATACCTCTAAGCTCTTACGTGTATAAGCTCTTTTATTTTATCTATAAAGTTGTTGACAAGAAACACTTCATGTAATGGTTTGATATTGATTATTGGAAACTTGAATTTTCATGGAAGATTGAATTTATTGAAATTAGATGGTTTGAAATTGATATTTGATGTTCAGCTTGAAATTTGGATGGTTTCAATATTTTTAGAAATTTAGGTGTTTACTTATTTTTCTCCAAATTACAATTTTCTTTTTAAAAATAACATCAACTTATGCGTAAGTTTACACTATTTTTTTTATATTTTTTTATAACAGTATATTTTTTTAGGAAAACTCTCTTTTAATCATATAGGCAAAATTAACGAAAAATATTAAGATAAAAATGTTTAAAATATTTTAAAAATAAGATTAGAAAAATATTTTTTTAGAAATATAAGGGTGAAACTATAAAAAATAAATATATAAAATGAAAAGATGGAGTAAGTAATGCGAAAAAAAAATCTAAACTTAATAAAATAACATAGGTTATTCATTAAAAAAAATTAAATAAAAATTATTTTTAGAAATTAAAATAATTAATTACTATTTTACTATATTAAATATCATCTTATAAATTAAAAAAATTATTAATATATAAAATAATTTTTACTATTAATAAAAATTTATAAAATAACTTTTATATTAATATTTAACTATTATCTACTAAAGTTTTAGTTACTTACTATTTTATATTATAAATTAATCTTTATTAGTTTTAATATAAAATTAATCTCTATTAATCTTGTAGAGATTAATTTATAATCTAAAATATTAGTAGATAAAATATTAATAACTAATTTAGATACTAATTTAAAAGTTATTGTATAAATTTTTATTAATAATAGAAATCACTTTAAATAAAAATATATTTTTTTTTTTAAAATAATATTTAATTTAGTTAATTATTTTTTTTATTTCTAAATTTGATTACTATTTAATACTATTTATATGATTATTAACTTTTAAATTGTACGAAGTCATTTGAATTATTTAATCTAAAAGTTAAAAATAACTTATAATGTTTTCAAAATAATTTTCTAATTATACAATTTAAAGTTATTTTTAAATAAAAAATATCTATAATTATATAACTCAAATAGCAAAATATTTTTGGATTATAACATTTAAAAGCTATTTAGAATTCACATTCTAAAAGTTCTTCTTTAACCCTGGAAGACATTTTTTACTGTACAATTTTAAATATTAGATGGTTAATCACAATATTCAAATGAAACGAAAAAAACTTTGATTAAATCTATATCAATATATATACAAAATTCTTAACAGATTCTATTATATACATTTTATATTTCTATTTATATTTTTAGAATTAAAAGAAAGTATAATAATTAGACTCTTCACATATTTCATATTCTTATTTTATTTTTAATTATATTTTAAAATTATACAAATTATAGCATTTATAATTATAATTATTATATATGGAGGGAGATCGTCCTCTCGGTGTATATACATCTTATATTCTTATTATACACTTAATTCTATTTTAAAATAAAAAAATCTATAATAATAATATAATATATAAATAATATACAAATTTAATATTCTCTATTTACTTTTAATTAGATTTCAAAATAATAAAAAATAAAAATAAAATAACTAAATACTAAAAATGAGTATTGTGTAATTACTTATTGTTTTTATATATAACTATCATTATTAATATACATAAAACAAAATCAAAATCATCAATACAATTATGATTTAAGATTTTTGAGAATCATACATTATAGACATATTAGGATAAAATTAAAAGGTAATATTTTCATGTTTATTAAAATATTTAATTTTTTATTGTGTTAAATAATTTAATAAAAGTAACATGACTGAAAAAAAATTTTAATGCGGAAAAGTTAGTATTCCCCCATTAACCATTTTTCAAAACATTATTTCTTGGAAAACTTTGTTTCCGTAAATATTATTTTCTTAAAATAAACCAAATATAGAAAAATCATAATTTCCCAAATGCAATTTTTTCTGTACACACTGTAAGGTAATTGTATATACTCTGTCAATATCAATTAATTGACTGATTTAATTGTTTACATTATTTAACTTCTTTCTTTAATTTTTTAATGAAATTATTAATACATAATTTTTTATGAAAAATATATATTATATTTATTTTATTCTAGAGACATCATAAAATTTTGTATATGTAATCTATATAAAAGAAATTTTCCATATAATGATAATCTTAAAAAATATAATTGAAGTAATATATATATTGATTTTGATAAATTTTATTAAAAATCATGTCGATCATAATTACAATAATTATATATATATATATATATTTATACTGAATAGATAAAGAAAAAGAATAGAATAAATGAAGTATCACGTAATTGGTTTTGACAAAAGAATCCTTTATATGTTTTAAAATTAAAATAATAAATTTTAAAGTAAAGAAATTATCGTATAAAACTAAAAGCAAAGTTATGAGCAATGCACATTTCTTGCTCACATAAGATGAGTTAAAACTTAAAATTTTATTGAACATGATTAATTTTACGTCACAAGAATATTTTTTTATGAAACTTCATTTTTTAACTCTTGTACTTCCTCTTAGTATCTAAAACTAAAAAAATACAAAATAATTAAAATGCTAAATATTAGAAACTTCTTGAATGGAAATATAAATTTGAATATATTAGAAGTGAACCATCTAATTCGATCTGAATTTCCTTTTTTTGGGATATTATATTTTTATAATCAAATTAAATTTAAATTAATGTCATTTTTAATTATTTTGTACAACTAAGTTTGAATTCAAATTTGAATTATATTAAAGATTAATAAACATTGATTTAAAAATTAGACGATTTACATATAGATTATTTGTTAATATTAACTCGTTACGTTATATAATATTTATAATATAATTAATATTTTGGATTTTTTATTCATAAGAATTCAGCATGCAGTTAGATATTTAGGGCATCTAAAATTCAAAATGAATTGAGTTAGACTCCTTAGTTATTAAAATTTATTTCACTCATATCATAAAAATTTTCTGAATATTGTACACGTCATAAGTATTTTCTGTTCAACGGAAACATTTTGAAAGGAAAATAGTGATTATAAAATATTTTTTATCATTAATTTTTAGTTGAAAAACTATGTGATTTAAATTATATAAAAATGAAAATATATTTATAAAGATAATATTTTTAAAATGAAAATTTATATAATAAAATCACATAATATATGTGCGTGTATTATTTAAATACATATTAATATTCATAGAAATCTTAATGTATTTTTAAAACTCTAAATACATATCTACTTTTTTTATCAGCACTATATACATATCTATAATTTAATAACATACTTCTAAAAATAATTAAGAAATAAACTACAATAATAAAATATAATAAATTAGAAATTCAATATTTGAATACCTATTTATTTATTATTACAATAATATAATATAATAATCCATATTTATTGATAAAATTGATGATTGGTAATTGACACTACATACATGGGAGCCTATGGTAGAAGACAAAACTTTTCATAATATTAGGAATTTTAATTTGTAGGAATAACTAAATTTTGGTTGGTTGGTGAAAAATATTTGTAAAAATATTTATCAAAATCATTAATTTATCACAACATTTAATGATTTAGAAAAATAACATGGTATATTTTTAATGAGTTTTCTAATTTTATTTTTCTTGGTTAAAATTTCTATTTTTATTTAGACTTTTCTCATAGAATATTTTTTGATTTATGTTATGTTTACAACCTAAGAGTGAATATTCCAACTTACAAATGCTAAAAGTAGAAGAAGAGAAAAAAAATCTTTTAGTGAAGAAATGTGAATTCATATAAGAAGATGAATTTTTTATAAAAGATTTTAAAGTCGTGTATTTAACTATGGAGTTATCAAAATAACATTTTTTTTTCTTTTCAGGAAGCACCACTAAGATCATTGATGGAAATTTTGTTGGGTGATGATGTTATTTATCAAAAAAAATTCATTCTGTGTAACTAAAACTCTACCTAATAGTAACTGCAGCTGTGAGGAGTGAATCCAAGTTAAGAGTGGCTTAAATCTACTCTTCCATGGTAGCTATTTTATATCTCTTTCTCATTCTTTGCTTCATCTCAGGTACCTACTGCTTTTGCTTCTTTCATATTGCTACTTTTCTGGTTTTTTTTCTGTTAAAAAGTCAATTTAAGTATAAAAAGTTTTGCAAATTCTAAAAGCCATTGTAAAAATATTATAACTTATCAGTTTTGGATTTTGAAAATTTAGTTTTTTTTATCTAGTAATATTGAAAATGCAGATTTGATTATTGATTTTATTGAAAATTCAAACTATAAATTGAAAAGAAAAGTATGACAATGACCAGAAAAATGAACCAGTCACCACAGAATTTGCCGGTTCCCAGAACGATGAGCACCAATGATGTTCAATGGGTATGGTACATTCTTTGATGTTTTTAATAGACCTTCAAACTATGTATATGAAATATTATTGCCATTTGGAAGTTCATATTTTGCCTCTTTGTTGCAGTTAATTGTTGTGTTGAGTAAAATGAATAAAATGCAAGTAAACAAATTCATAAATATATTGATTTAAGATTGCTAAGTTAAAAATGGTGAAATAATAGAATTATAGCACTTGTTTACTCTCTTACAATATCAGAATGTCCATCATAATTCACCCTCACATATTTTTATTTTTTTTTATAAAAACTTTTATATTAGGCATCATTATGCAACTTGACATCTCAACTAGGATGATACATCAAGTAACAACAATCCTCAGTCATCACATAAAAAAATATTATTAAAAAAAAATATAAAAATATGGGAGGACTAGACCAAAACTCATATGTTAACAAAAACGATACATAGATAGACGATACTTATTCATAAAGAATTCTAAGATCAAATTAGATGAAAGCCTATTATACTAATGAAATGATTCTCTATGAATAAATTATAAATTAGCCAACTTATTAACATACACATCCTTTTCAAGAAAAATATGATTAACCTTAAACCTGATTTTCTCACAGTAATTAAGACAAGTATTATATTGATTACGAAGCATCCACGAAACATTAATTCTACCTGTAAACGTAACACAAACCAAATTAGAATCACATTAAAACCAGACATTAGTAAGTCTCATCTTTTGAACTTTTTGCATAACATGTATAACTTCATAAAACTCAGACCGTAGCAACACCCTCACATACTTTACAATTACAATTGCTTGATTCTCTATGATAGTTTAGGCCTATTTTTGAATATTTGCCTTAGATTTTTGGCTTCATGGCATCATCACGTTTAATTTTAATGGCTTGTTATGTCACATGATGCAGTATCTTGATGAGAATAAGAGGCTGATTATGGCAATATTTGAAAATATGACACTCAGGAAATTTGATAACTGTGCCCAGTAAGTGACCTCTTAATTTTGTCTACATATTTTATTAATGATTTGTTCTGTGACTTTTGGTTTGAATTTAATTAGTGGTACGTGAGTTGTAGGCAAATTCTTGGAACATAATCTGATTTTCTACAAGTAGCATTTGACATTGTTTGCATCTTTCACAAGTTTTATGTAATGGTGTGTGGTTGTGAATGCTTGCATGTCTTAGGTACCAACAGCAGCTTCAAAAGAATTTAATGTATTTAGCAACACTTGCTGATTGGCAACATTCACAAACACAAGGCATGTCTTCACAGGTAAAAATTTACCATTTCTGATCCTTTGAAGTCTATGAACTGATCCAAGTAATTTACCTTGCTTTGATTACCTCATTTTGGACAGTTGCAGCAGATGATGCAACCAGAATACTATATGCAACATCCTCAGATTGCAGCAACAGCTCAACAACTAAGAATTTCCCCTCCAAATATGCCATTGCAATTTGCTAATCCACAACAACAGATACACCAGCACCCTGTTCAAGAGCAAGTAGCATTGAGAGGTGGATGGATAGGTAATGGCAAAAATCCAATGTATGGTGAGACTGCATTTGGAGGTGGCAAGAGTGGTGGCTCAAAGTCAACTGCAAGTCTTAATGATGCATGTGGGGGAAGCATGCAAGGACCTTCTGATGGTAGAGATGGCCAGGGAAACCACTCAACTGCTAACCATCACAATATTGGTTCATCTGATCTCCAGGACTAAATTACACTGCTGCATATAATGATCTATTTTTGGTTTGAAATTTACTGGATTTTTATGTTTTTGATCAAGTTTATCATCTTTTTCACCAATGATTCTAGATTGGATCAAGCTTTCTAAAGTGTCACGAACCATTCCTACCATGTTACCACTGTTAAATGCTTCATCATTAATGTTTAACACATTTTTTCGCCATATGTAACAAAACCAAGTGTTGTGGAATGATACTATTACCTTAGAAAACTGGCTTTGAGAATTAGGGTTTAGTGTCATTGAGTAATACAATTATCCTGGTGAGTATTAAAAAGTAAACTTTAAACCTAATTCAAGTTTGCAAAATCGGTTCATAAGATGAGATTTGCACTTATTTATATACTATGAAATGTCATTATCTCTAATCGATGTGAGTTGAGTTAGTTTGATATCCTTTGTCATAGGGGTAGAACAAGGTTTAGTAACAAGCATCCTCGAGTTAGCTAAAATATTCAAAGTATATTTTCTTTGGAAAATATGTATACCTTTACTTGTATGTTCCACTTTTAGATCACGAAAAAAATCAATTGTCCAAGATTATTTATCTTGAAATTATGATTTATGAAACTTTTGACAATGTTCATGTCATTGAGATTATCTCCTGCAAGAATGATGTTCATGTTGACAACTTCCTCGAATGTATGAGGCTCGGTGTGAGATGAAACAACAGAAATAAAACGTAAGTGATTTGATTTTGAGATAGAGTTATATGGAAGAATAGAACTTATAGGAAACTTAACTTAGATTGATGTCTTGCCTAATTTGGCAGATCTCCTTGGGTTGCCATTACTTATGATTGTCTTCAACACCTTCTTTCAGTTGCATGTTCTCATTAACATACTCATATGCAAAATCACATTGCAAATTGAAAGAATTTTTGTCTAAATTTTCATCAGATGCCTTATTATTTTTATTATGCAGATGAATAAAAGTTCCTTCGTGAAAAATATCTTTGAAAATAAAGATTTTTCTAATTTTAATGTCCATAACATGTAGCCTTTAACACCTGGTTTAAAACCTAGAAAAATACATTTTATACTTCTAGAATCAAAATTGTCTTTATTATTTGTACTGGACCAGAGCGTTAGGCTCGGTGCTCAGGTGATCGGACATCGACACCTATGTGGAGCAGGTCAGCTTAATGGTCTGGTCGAGATAATGGGCCACGTAAGTGGGCTCCAAGAATGCGTGTGTTGAAGCTCGTATATATGCAAGGCCTGATCAACGAAAGTGCATGTAGTGTGTATAGTACATTCGAGAATACCACAAGTAAATACCCATTAGAGACGCCTAGCCCAAGTGCGCTAGGGTTTTCAGGGGTAAGTACGTCAAGGCTAGAGCGCCTATAGTGACAAATGGACCTCATAATGTTGGTACATGAGTTGATACCCTGACAGCTATGGTGTTAAAATTATGCACTTCAAGGAGGAAGATTTTGTTCGGTTGTTACACTAAGATTGTGTGACAACGTAACATAATGTCTTCCCATCAAACCTACTTTCACTCGAGATAAGGTTCTTGGTGAGAGGGGGTTATTACAATGAGGTAGCCTGAAATAGTCTATAAAAGGGACTTGAGATCCCTGGTAAAGGTACATCGTTTCTAAAATTGAAACTACTTGCTTATTTACTCATTGTTTCTTAGCCCAGTATTGACTTGATCGTCGGAGTGCAACCAAAACGGAATCGCGTTCCAACATCCCAGGAAAAGAGCAAATTCTAGTAGAGGCAGACAAAGTCACAACTTGTTCCCAGAGTCAATCGGCGACCAATTCAATAGGCGAGAACATTATTTGTTATGGTAAAAGGAAAACCCAAGCATCCAAAAACTCTCAAAATGGACAAATCAGGAACATGCTTATAAAGTAATTCATCAGTGATTTTGAATTTGATAGTAGAAAAGGGTAACCTATTTATTATATACACAATATGAGATATAACATATGACCAAACCTGCTTAGGTAAATTAGAGTGAAACATGATACTCTTAACTACTTTTAGAATGTGTTGATGTTTCATTTTTACCATAGTGTTTTGGTGAGGAGTTTCAATGCAATAAGTTTGATGTAATATGCCAAAATCATTATAAAAGGTTTTATAATCAAATTCCAAACCATTATTTGTCCTTATGATCTTGATAAGTTTGTTAAACTAATTCTACACATACATAACCAAGCTCTTAAGAAGGAATTTAATTTTACTTTTTCATTAAGTATATCCAAGTGTGTCTTTAAAAATTATCAACTATGGCAAGAAAGTACATATGCCCAAGTATATAAATCCAATATCAAAAGGACCCCAAATATTTATATGGATAAGATAAAACACATAAGAGATAACACATTTACCATATGAAAAACTAAGCCTATATTGTTTAGCAAAGTAGCAGAAATCACATATATTTTTATCATTGTATTGAATGTTAGAGTTTTCTTGACATATACTATCTAAGATCTTATTAGAGTGGTGATTAAGTCTGAAATGTTAAATATCAATATGCTGAATTTTGATTAACATAATAATATGGTATAAACTATCAATAAAATTAACTTGTCTAATCGTCTTTTAACATATAAATATTTGAATAATTGATAAGCTTTTTACTAGTAGTGTCCCAAGTTAAAAATTGGGATTGGTTTTAAGAATACATAATATTAAACTTTGTTTAAAAATGTTTATAAATATGTTTTTTTTTAACTATAAGATTATATATAATAAAAGTGTAGAATTAAAAAGAAAAGAAAATAAGTGTTTCTTCGTAAAATTAAAATTTTACATAAGAACTTTTATAAATTTATAAGAAAAATAATATCTTCTTTTTTGAAAGTCTTATCAATTATGGTATAATATTTATATATATATATATATATATATTAAATAGTTTCCTACGAAAATCACATGGAATTACAGACAATGACAAGATCAAAAGAAATTTAAAACTAGAAAACCTCGCGCTAACAAAAATTAATAAATAAATTTTATTTATCAATCAACGTAAAGAAAAGATTAATAAATTTTAAAATAAAATAGGAAATAAAGAAATTAGAAACAGTGATGGTAAAATATTTTATCCATAATAAAACTGTAAAAAGAAAATATTTGATCAAAATTAGAAAAAGAAGAGATAAAAACGTGAGCAAGAAGAAAGAGGCGTGGGAGAGTGAGAATGGTGTGTGAGCAGAAGAAGTTTGGTTTCGTTGATTGATTGCAATGGTTCGAGCGTCGGTGAAGGTGGGTTCGGCGAAGCTGGTGGTGATCTGCGTGGGCCTATTGGGTTTTGCTCTCGTCGCCGACTTTCTATGGGCCTCCACCTCTTCCACGCTTCCCACTTCCAAACCCTCCACCTTAGTCATCCCTCACAACAAACATTACCAAAATGCCACTGCTTCTGGAAGGTTCCTCGCCGCCGCTTACGCCGATTTGGATGCGCCGCAACTCCACTGGCAGAAGATGGCTCCGGCTCCCGTTCCTCGCCTTGACGGAGCCGCCATTCAGATTCGCAATCTCCTCTTCGTCTTCGCGGGTTACGGCACCATCGATTACGTAACCGACTGCTCTCCTCTCGCTTTCAATCTCAATCGCCGTCGCCGTTGTTACTTTTCTTACGATTTTAATTCGTTTCTCTTTGTTTTGTTTCAGGTGCATTCTCACGTTGATGTGTACAATTTCAGTGACAATACTTGGGGAGTGAGATTCGACATGCCGAAAGAGATGGCGCATTCGCATTTGGGAATGGTGACCGATGGGAGATACATTTACGTCGTCACTGGACAGTATGGCCCGCAGTGCAGAGGTCCCACTGCTCATACGTTTGTGCTCGATACTCAAACCAGGAAATGGCGGGATCTACCTCCTTTGCCGGTACCTAGGTTTGTGTCATGCTTCAAATTTATCTTTCCCGTTGCAATTAACATGCTGCAGAATTGATTTCGTTATTTTCCCCGTTTTGTTGTTCTTTGTGTTGTTCAGGGAGTGGTAGAACAAATTACTAGTGCTAGATCTTGGTCTCCCCTAGATATTATTATTGGCAATCATTAACAACTTTTGTGGATCCTGCATGTAGTGGGAGCTTTATTATACGGGGTTGGGTTGTCCTGATTTGTTACCTTCTAAGCATTATGTATATTTTTTTTTTCTCAAATAGAGACAATTTTTTGCAAGTTTAATCAGTTGGTTTATATTATTTCCAATATACCTAAAAGTCTCATATCTCTTACCACTCTTACCAGTTGAGATTAGTGATAGTTTATAATCATCTTATTTCCTTAACCGAACCCATTGGCGTGCTTCTTCGGGCACAAAATCGAGACGGAACCACTAAATGCCTTGTGGATAATAATACTTTGGACGGGTGACCCTTATGAAACATAAACAACAGATTCAGAGGAAAGGGGAAGGATCTGGTCAATCTCACTTTTTCCCACCTTCTTTCTCGGTTTCCAGCTGTGCTCCGTACCTGTATTGAATGGTGCACAAATTTTCGTCACAGACAAGAGGTTCTAAAAAACCAGGATGTGCAGGTGCAGAGGTGTGCGAAAGGTTCATCTAATCTCCTTTCATAAAAAAAAAAATCAACTTATTAAGTTGGAGGCGTGCGGAAGAAGTAACAGATGAATAAACTGCAGCACAGCAGTAGACTGAGAAAGAAGATAAAGGAGTTGGATTTGTACATTTATAAGATGAGTAGTTAAGCAAGAACACAGGCTTGTGTTATTTTTATTTACAGTAATATTTTTCTAATTATATTAGTAAATATATTATGATGGAGATTAATCATGGCCAAAACTAATGATAATTCTACACGAATATCATGGTTACCCCAAATATTAGTACATTTATCAGCAAAATAACAATAACAATTTATTAACTGCATTTAGAACAGAATCAAAGTAATTTTTGGCAATATTATGTTGGGTTTCCCTAGTCTGGCTTTCCTTTTGTCTATGATAAAATCATTTATGTGCTCTTTCTTTCTTGTATCATGGTTTTGGGTGGAAGTTTCATATGACAGTATTATTTTCAGGTATGCACCAGCAACTCAACTTTGGAGAGGTAGACTTCACGTGATGGGTGGCAGTAAGGAGAATCGACATACACCTGGATTAGAACACTGGAGTCTTGCTGTGAAGGATGGAAAAGCTTTAGAAGAGGAGTGGAGGAGTGAGATACCTATTCCTCGTGGTGGACCTCACAGGTTTGTGAACTGACTGAACCAAATTTGTTTGATTGAGCTGATGAGTGCTGGAAGTACCACAATGTCATAATAGTAGTGCCATTGAGTATTGAATTCTGTTATAGCCATAAAAATATTAATTGGAATTAACAAATAGTTATAACTTTTTCTCTCTCAAATCAGTGTGTTTTACGACTATTGCTATCTACATGTTTTTTACATAATTATTTGTTTATTTTGCATTGATATGAAAGTCACATCTTGGTAATCTTGAACCATTTTGGTCTCTTGGGTAGCCTTTTTGAGATTAGAAAAAACTTCATTGCTTCCTTTTCATACCCTCCGCTCATTTGAACTTCTCAATTGGATTTTATACTCCGTATTTGGTGTCCTTTTGATTGGAGTGTGACAAAACAACATGGGAGTTTATTTTGTTTTCTTGTACTTTCTAGCATTATCGTTTTCAATCTGTTCTCTTGTCCCTTATGATTCTTTTTTCCTTTATACTGCAAAGTGCTGTAAACTTTGTTGTGTTGAAAAGAATGAAATATGATACAGTTTTTCAATGGTGTTTAGGGTTCCAAACATTATAATATAGGTTTATTAAAATGCCTTTTTTATGTGTATATGTTACCTGGAATTTATTACTTAATAATATCTTCTTTTAGGGCTTGTGTTGTGGTTGATGATCGTCTTTATGTTCTTGGTGGTCAAGAAGGTGATTTTATGGCCAAACCTGGATCCCCTATTTTTAAGTGTTCACGCAGACCAGAGGTATGCCATGTAATCCATTGTTATTATTCTTGTCTTATTTGCTGCAATTGAGGACAACTTTGGTATCCTGAAATTCAGTTGTACGAGCCAAAGTTTTTGTGTTTCATGTCCTTATCTCTAAATTGAATTGATAGTATATATGAACAATTTCTTTGTAATATGATACTAAATTGTGTTCTTCCACAATGCTGTCCCATGGTTTGGCACTCTGTGTCTCACTGTTTGTTTTCATGTCAGGTTGTCTATACTGATGTTTACATGCTGGATGATGAGATGACGTGGAAAACGTTACCTCCAATGCCAAAACCAAACTCACATATTGAATTTGCTTGGGCGCTTGTAAATAACTCCATTGTCATTGTTGGAGGCACAACAGAAAAGCACCCTGTAACCAAGAAGATGGTTTTAAACGGAGAAGTGGTCCAGTTTAACTTGAATACTTCGGTAACTATTTCTCTTTTTCAAAGCACTGGGAAACGGGTCTCCATTTTTGCATATTTCTTCATATTCAATCATCATATGAATTTATTATCATACACATATTACTCAATTACACGTGAGAATGCTCATAAATACTCTTTCTGGTCCTATTTATAAAAAACCCTTTTCAAAAAGTTATTTGCCCCTTTTTATAAGTTCCCTTTGTAATTGTTTGATACATTCATTCTTTTTTTCTTAAAATACATTTAATTTATTGACTTCTTTTAACAAAAAGGTAAAGTAGTTAATGTTAGAAATTAACAACATAAAAGTTTCTTTCTGATTCGAGTACATTAGTAGCCAGGATACTCAAGTCTTGCTCATCTAAATTATTCTTTGACTTTACGTACAATAAGCATAATTTTGAAAACTATACGAATTATTGACAAAATTAACTCTTATCCTAATTAGTTGAAAAGATCTTCTGAAAAGGGATGGAGGCAGTATTCCATTTTAGTATTTTCCTTGTGTTACCCTCCATTCACTTTAGCAGGGAAATTGGTATTTGACAACAAATTCTTGGGCTATCTTCCATTGCCTTTGAGTTATTGTAATTTGGTATTAAGTTAATTAGCTTACCATATCTTAATTCTAAGTTCACATCCTTTGCCACCTGTTGATTTTCCGTAGTGTTAATATTGTGAGTTGATGAAGTGAGATTGCAAAGTGCATATATATGATAAGACGAGTCTACACATGTAGTTTCATTACGTAACTGACACAAGGAATAGTATGATTTGCTTTCAATTCATGGTGACCACAACAACATATATGTGTAATTTGTCACTGATTTCTCCTGTTATCAATTCTCAGAAGTGGTCAGTGATTGGAAAATTACCATTCCGAGTGAAAACCACTCTAGTTGGATTTTGGAATGGATGGTTGTACTTCACTTCAGGACAGCGAGACAAGGGACCTGATGATCCATCACCCAAAAAGGTTATTGGAGAGATGTGGAGAACAAAATTAAAACTGAATGAGTGAGCAATTGCTGTGGAATCTATTAGTTACGTCTTTCTCCAAAAGCAGAGGCCAAAACATTGCACATTCTTTGTCAATACAATATTCATTGTTGTAATTCCGAGAATGACTGTAATTTAATTTAACATTTACAGTTCTCATCAATTTTTTACTCTCCCCCTCCCCATATATTTTTAGCTTTTGTATTCAAGTAAATATTCACAGATAAACTTAGTTTATGCTAATTAATTGTAATTTTTATAGTCCTTATTATTGGAAATTTTGTGTTCAACTCTTCCCAACACTGGAAGAGTTCTTTCTCTTGAAGTAGCTCAACTTGACCAAAATTAGAATTTAATGAGTTTTAAGTGACTTTTAATTATGCAATGGTTTAGATAAAAAAAATACTATGACATTTATCCCAAAGATTTGAGATTCTTCTTTTGCACTTTGTTTTATTCAATTTTAGAAAACATAGCATCTTAACTTCCAATTTAATGACCTAATTAAACAATATCAGCAACATTTTCTCAGCTATTTTCTTAATACTTCCCTTAAAAGGAATATTTTAACTTTAATAGTTTTATTTAGTCAAGATTGTTTAATCTATTGAGCTGTGTTGTACTGTATAATGTTATTGATATTAATATTAAAGTAGATAACTTTAATTTTGATACCTGCACGGAATTTGCTTTATGTTGGACATAAATTATAAAAATTAATTAAAATAATTGTAATTTATATTTTGTTTTCTTTTTAAAATATTTATAATAAGTTTTGTAATCAAATGTTGTTTATAGAAACTAAAGATTTTCTCAATAAAAAATTTACATCCTTATAAATATTTAATTACTTTACTACTTTAATAGAGTGAAATATATATTTTGATTTTTTGGTAAAAATATAACTTCTTAATCAAATTATTTTTACAATATATGATACAATTCTTATATCTTTTTGACAATATAAAGTTGGAACAATTTCAAAACTAATTATAAAAAAATATTTTGTAGCATACATTACAAGAAGTAAAAATAGAATTGTTGCTTAAGTCCCTTTGAATCTATATTGAAAAATACATTTATGAACTATTTTGTGTATAATTATCACTCATTTATTAAATAATCAATTTCTAGAAGACAATCCTATACATGGATATATTATTTATTTGTTTTCTTGCTAGTCTTTTGACGAAAAAACATGCTTCTTTTTTACCAAATTATAGGTTCCAAATATATAATGATTCTGACTTATCTATGTAAGAAAGCAAAATTCAATCTGATCTTCTCTTCCAACTTTCTTCAACAATGTATTAAGGGTTTAAAATTTGCTCATCTTATTTCTCCTCCAAAAAATGAAAATGTAGTAAAATACTATTTTTTTAAAGAAAAATTGACAATGAATAGTGCAAACTTTTTGGTAATCCTCACAATCATACCATTCATTGCTTTCCAATTATGTAGTGACAGTTCATACACAATACATGATGCAGCTGCTATATCCTTTACAACAGCCAAACACAATAAGGCACTACACTGTGACTGTGACCAGATAATGGTATGTAGTTGGAAGACACTGTACAATACAGAATAGTCTTTCTCAAGAAAGAGGCATTTACTAACTAAAGCTGAAGCACAAGCTCCACAAGAAAGAGCTCAGCATCAAACCTTAGTGCAGAAGGCTCAGAAGGCTGAAGAAAACCATCCACCATTCCACCAAATACATACAGATAACGCCCTGATCTGTCTGCACAAGCACGGTGGAATGATCTAGCTCTTGCCTCAAAACCACTTGATTTCCACCTTTTCCACATTCTTGCCATTGACTCTTTCTTGGAGCTCACTGTGGTTGGATGCTGCAGACTGATGTAAGGGTAAGGAATGGCACTGATGTCCAACACCCAAAAATCATCTTTCCTGTGTCTATATGAGTCTTCTCCTCCATAAATTAGCAACCTGCTCCCCAAAACCAAAGTTGCTGTGTGACCAACTCTAGGGAGAGAAACACCATCTGATATGCTTTGCAAATCATAAACTATTTGCACCCATTTGAAATAACCTTGATATGTATCCAATAACCAAACATCATCAAGCACCTCATAACCCAACCCTCTTCCTCCAAATAGTATTGTCCTGCTTCTGCCAATGCATGTCAAGGTGTGTCCTGAACGTGGTGGAGGTGAAGGGTATGACACAATCTCATGCCAAGTTCCATGGCAGGGACTATCTGACAGCTCCAAGACCCATGTGTCCCCCAAACGGAGGCCATGAAGCCCAATACCCCCATGGATTATCATTCTCTTTTCATCAATGCAACATGCACCATGTGCCCCTCTTGGAGGTGGTGCAACATTGTCCACTTCAAGCATTTTCCATGAAAATGCTATGCCTTTGTTTTCATTCAACACAACTTGCCCCAACCATGTATCGTTTTGACGGTTGCCACGGTCATTGATTCCTCCAAAGAGCACAAGATAATCACCCATTTCCACACATGTATGCCCAAATCTCCCACTTGGAATGCCTGCATGGACTGTTTGCCATTTCAACATTCTCCGTAAATCATTGCCAATGTATGCCACCCTCGTGTCATCAAGGTGTCGTCCTAAACAACAACAAAACTATAATGATAATAACAGAATAAAACAAGGACAAGGAACAACAAGATATTAGTTACAAGGTAGCACTTCAATTGTTAAGAGAATCTACAAAGGTTAATGATATCTTGAAAACCCAATAAATTATTACAATTACATAACAACTACTTTTTTATCCTACTTTCTTTCTTTTCATTCCAACTACAGAAGTTTACATGATTCTCAAAACATCATTTTTTCTTAAATAAATGAAAAAAGAAATACAGCATTCTGATCAGAATGCAGTGCTAAATAAAGTGTCCTTGCTCCTGTATGTCAGAACATAATTTGGCTTTTCAAAGTGGACAAGATAAAAAGAAAAACAAAGTAAAACATCACAGTTCACAACAAGGGGAATCTCTGCAGACTTCCAACAAATAGAATGTGGCCCATTATGAATAGGGTTTGATCAAGTTTAGTCAATAATTCCCTTTCACTAAAAAAATAATTTAAAGATAGAATGAGACGCTTTCATAATTTCTTCATCAAGCAGTAACTGGAAGGGAGGTAAACAGTAGTTCCCTTTCATGTTTCAGATATCATGTAGGTCAGATTTTCTGAAGTCTGTTTCTTTTCAATGTGCACATAAAGAAGGCCTAACAGGCAGTCATAAATAATTAACCGAGGGAGAGGAAGAGCAAAAGGGACATGGTTTTTGGTTTCATAGGTGCTATACGAGTTTATATAAACAATTCTTTCTTTAGGCCAATTGAAAGTGTCATAGGGAAATTGATAGGCTTAATTATGTATATTAGTTATTGTAAAGAAGAAAGCTGAATATACACTTAACTCTCTCTAATGATAATCAATCTTGACCAAAAGATAACCACGGATTAATTGTCTTCACCCTTAAATTTAAGTCCCATGACCTTAAGTAAAGTTAGAATTCATCTCAAAAACTAGTTGGTATTAAGAAAGGTCAAGTCACCTAACATATATATAAATAACACTCTAAGAATTGAGGCAAGTCATGAGAAACTACCCAACATCCCACCACAACATGTGATTCAGGAAGATGAGTAATAAGTTTTCATACCATGTTAGAAACTATCTCAAAACCAATTTACATGAAGTGAAGTGACAGCATCATCCCAAGAACTGAGATAACTGACATGATGAGACTTCCCAACAGTAGCGACCAAAGTGGAACATGTAATGGTTAGATGGCTTAAGGTTACAAGCAAAGCCACCTAGGTAGGTTATAGGGACAAGTATACTGCATAATAATGCTGTACAATGGGGTTGGTTTAATAATTTTGTGTTGAATTCGATTCCCTTTGTAGTGGAAAAAGGACACAAGTTGTCTCCTTTTTGTTTCACCATATTAGGGGACACACATGATGAGAGGATATTTGTGAGTACAACAGTAACAGAATCCAATTTAGAAGATGGAAAGAGAAAGTAACGAACCTCCCTCACAGCCGCCACCAAACAAGACAAGACAATCCGAGACAAAGTTGAGAGAGTGAGAGGCTCTGGCTGAGGGGAAATCCAAATCTGCATGTGGCTCTGACAGAAGTTTATGACAACAAACTGAATCCATCAGAGAGACTTGTCTGTAGAGCCTCATCCATGGGAACTGATGGTGGTGGTGATTGTTAGAGGAGTTGAGAAGTGCCTCAACACAAGTGGAACCTAAGTCCCTTTTGCACAAATATTTCCATAGAGTGTTTGAGGAAGTGAGAGACCTGAATCTCTTGCAAGTCATGGAAAGGGAGAGAATTGCATCTATGGGGAGGAGGAGGAGAATGGTTAAGAGGTAGTCCTGAGCCATGTTGGTGATTGGTGATCCACTTGAACTATGGTTCCCACTTACACTGCCCTCATACTCTTCCATGGTTGTTGGAAGCTGTCTTGTAGCAGAACAACCAAGTGATGCTGTTAATTATATGGCTGAAAGGGAAAGAAGAAGAAGAAGGAGAAGGAGAAGAAGAGGAGGAGGAAAGGGTTTGTTTGAGGAAAATGGCATGCTGAGAAGTGAGTGTGTTGTGTGAGAGACAGAGATAACTAGTAATGGTAAATGGTAAAGTGGTGAAAAGAATGTGTTTTGTTGTGTTGTGTGTGATGAGTTGAAGTTGAAGAAAATGGTAAAAATGTTGGAAGAGGAAAGAGATTGATGTAAGACAGGTGAAAGGGGTGGCCATTTGATTTGTCGTGTGTATGAAATAATGAGCATTGCCTTTTGTTTCAACATGTCTTGGCTCACATCTTCTCCTGCATGCCATCTCATGTTATCTGTCTGCACAACCCTAACAAAATCAAAGAATGAATCAAAAGGATCTCAAATCAATTCAATTTAATTAAATAAATATAACAATCCAAGACCCCACCACACATCTCCTTCATTTTAAAATACTAAAATACAACAATTTTTTTCATAAAATTATAATTCTATCTTAACAAAGATTTTATTTATATTAAGAGGTGGATTATAAGACTAATTCAACCTTATAAAACCAACTTTTAAGGTGAGGTTTGCACCCACTTATATACTATGAAATGTTATAATATCTAGAGATGAGAATATTTCATTATATATAAGTGGGTGCAAACCTCATCTTAAAAGTCAATTTTTAGATGTTGAGTTAGACCTATCTTAATATGGTATTAGAGTCATTTAAAGTCCATCCTAGTAAGTGTTTGGTGGATTTATCAGGCCACCCACTATGAGATCGTTATCGGACCACCCATAATATGTTGTCCCACGCACGAGTTATCACTCTCAGTGTGAGGGAATGTGTTGCAGATCCCACATTGACTAGAGATGAGAGCATTTCATAATATATAGGTGAATGCAAACCTCACCTTAAAATCCGATTTTATAAGGTTGAATTAGACTTAAAGTCCACTGATAATTTTGGTAAACACAATTATTGACATAATTTATTATTTATTATAAATTAAGGAAAATTTGATATTTCATTGAAAGTTGACACCAATCAATTTAGAAGGGGAGAGTATGTTAGTATATAGGATTAGAAGGATTTTGCATGATATCATAATAATTTATGGTTGGAGCCGCCAACAATACTTTTCTACTTTTTTTTTTGTCTTGAATGTATAACTCACTTCTTCATTCTTCAATTTGCAACTCTTCTTCCAATCCTTGTCTTGCATACTGTATATTCCATTTTTCTTATGCTCTATTTGCTTTGAAAAAGAAAATGGACACTGAGGATTCAGAAAAAGAATATGAACAAATTAACTGGAAAAAGGTCAAAATTAATAGTATTTTTTTAATATGAAAAGAAAAAAAAATTATTAACAGTTTAATAGGATTTCAAATATGAGATTGAATCTCACAAGAATAAAAAATATATATAAATTTTTTTGGTTGAAAGTGGTTATATTGAATCTTTCTGATGTCTCTTTGAAGAACCAACAAAACTATGAATAGACAATGTTAACTGTTAGCAAGCCACTTAAAAATTTGTAAAATACTCTTAACTGTTTCATATTATAACTGTTAAAAATAGAGAAAAAATATTTTTTTACTAAATTATAGATATAACTTTTTATTAAAATTATGGATTCGTGTGAGGAAATAGAAAATCTTTAAAAAAATTTAAACTAATATTTTTTTACTAGAATACTGTTAACGTTTTATAAACAAGTTACAACCTTTTTGTGCGACTTCACGTGGGACCATCAAGTCATTTTGACCGTTTTAGAAATTTTAAAACAATAAAAACTTAAATAAAAAATATAGTTATAGAATTTTAATCGTATATCATTAAGTTTAAATCTAAATTTTAGTTATAATAATTTAATATATAAATAAATACAAATTATAATACAATGTATTTAAAAAATAATATTACTATAACCTTTTAACAATATAATCATTATTGTATAAAACAAATCTACCTAAATTCACCTAAGTCCATTTAAATCAGAGGTCAAACAGATAAAACAAAAACATTAATTCTGTTTAAGTTTCAATTTTCTTATGGACTTTTCAAACTAGATTATTGGTTTCAACTTATTTTGAAACGTGAGATGCTTGAACTAATGGATGTGACAAACATCAAAGAAATAATAATCTATCAAAGCATTTTTCAGAAAACAATAAAAAAAACATCAATTGTGAACTTGTCTTGTCTTGAATTAAAAACCTGAGATGATTGGTTTATTATCCACAAATACAACACGCGTGGAAGGGGATTTCTTTAGGGGGAAAATGCATACTATTATTTCTCCTGAGTTCTGATATATTATTTCTAGTTTGACTATGGTGATAATATAGCCCACAAAAAGCCCTCTAACCATCAGAGTTGATATGATACACCTTCTGGTGTATATCATCAACCAGGCAAAAAGTATAAAATTAATCATTCCAGAAAAAAAAAAAAAAGTCAGATTAGAAAACTGGAAGGGTTCAAAAGGGAGAGAGGGCATCCAGCATCTTCTTATTTCTGCACATTGTACACTTTTCCTTTGTGTATCAATTTCCTAAGAGCAGCTTTAGCTTCTTCCAAAGTTTCTACACTCTGCCCTTCATCAAATGATATCCTCTGAATGTTGAACTGCATACAAGAAAGACACTAAATGAGACAGCAGCTACAAATATTATCAGGAAGACAATCTGGTTATGGACAGAAAAAGCATACCTGGGCACCTTGTCGGACCCTGATATCAGTCCCTTTGCTATCTATTGATATGAGTGCAGCATCATCTACCTCAGTCTCATTAGATAGAAGTTTCTTAAGGGGCTTTGAGAAGATAGCATTGAGTTCCTATTTTTTCAAACCAAGCAATGAGGTGATATAACTCTAGGGCTGGTTTACATAATTGTATCAATGAGCATATGGATGATAGAAAGTCATTGAAAAAGGTTTGACTCAAACAACCAGACTCAGATTTCACTTCAACTTCACAAACAACCCTATTGGGTTACTTACCCAGGGAGGTGGGTTGACATTAATTTATCCTTTTAGGTAGGTTTATTGACTAAGGGAAAGTACTAGGGTCAACTAAGAACCCCACAAAACCAACCCCAGTCATGACCTTGAATGTGCCACATGTATACACCTATCTGGACCATCTCCAGCTACTGTACTGAAAAAATTAGAATGCCCCATCCCAACCAATCACATAAATTTCTTTTAAGTGGGAGAAGAGAGAAACATTCCATGAGCATATTAAATTGTTTAAAAAAAAGGTTGTTTACTTTTGCCTACACAAGTCAGATATTATTTCCTTTAACCCAAGTATAGTAAGAAAAAAAAAATCAGAAAATTCACCTTTAAATACTGTTCACCACCATCGACTGCAATCTTATCCGGTTGAATTTTTTCATATTCCTTTACATCCACCCAAGCAACAGTACCAAAGCCTCCAATGAAATATATGTCACTGTCAATAATGAACTGATTAAATTAGCTACACAGGCTGATAATGATAGCAATACCAAACAACAAGATGAAATTGAATTTCCCAATTCTTCATGCATTCTATTCATCATGAGCACCGTATTTTTTGTAGAGGAACTAGATTTTTTATGAAAAATTAAAAAGGATACAAACGACCTGTACATGTTCTTGACGCTTTACCAAACACCCAATTATGATTGTTTTGTAATTCAACCATGAAAAACAAAAACTATTTATCAAAGTCTAGGCTATTGCCTTCTTACTAATATTGGCATTTATACGCCAGGCCCAGATAAAAGTATGCAAGGGAGTTTGCACAAAAGATTATTTTGTTAAATACAATCAACTTGGCTGCAGGCAGCAGCTGCTTGTGTTAAAGAGAGTGTGGACAACATATCAAATGACAGTAATTTTTATCCAATCAACTATTAAATCATACAAGGAATAATCAATATTAAAATTCAAAAGTCATGTGACTTTAAGTGATCGTGTAGTCTTTAATCTTGACTAAATACTGCAGAACATCCATGTATGATTGTATAATCAAGATTCACACCTCTCACTCAAAAAGAAATGAAAAAAAAATACTAGATACATCCCATAGATATAACTGGAAAGGAGCCAACCTTATATTTTCCATCCTAAAGTAGTAGAAGTTTCCCCACTGTTGAGAAGGACCCTGTTGATGTTTCGCAATGTACTGCTTATGAGCCCATTCCTGTTAGTACAAATAGTCAAATAGATACCATGACATGTACAAATAAACCTCTAATTCAGAAGTATCTCTATATGAATAATTGAAGGTACAAACAAGTGCACATTTGCAAATCCACAAAGGCAAATTAATCAGCAAACAACCTGTTGATCTTCCGGAAGTGGATAGACATCCCCAAAAATAGTTACCCTTGCATTGGACAAGCCACTCCATCCAGGTATCTAAAAAATATAACTGTCAATAAAACCCAAAAAACAGAGAAAACTAGAATTGGAAATCTAAAAGCTTAAATAGGAAATGTCATATTTCAAACCTGAACAACTAGTGTGCATCTTGGGTCAGCCAACAAATTCCTTGTGTGAATTGCAAGAGGAGAAAATGAAAATATTGGATCTACAAAAGAACATAAGACATTTATAGATAAACACCACAAACAGACAAGAAAACCATAAATGTGACACAATTAGCAACTATCACCTTGAGACAGATAACAGAGATAAATCAAGGAGCGCTTTATAACACAAGAATCTTGAGTGGACTGTGAACCTTTTATGTGTACTTTATTTTCCTTATGTTTATGTAGTATCAAAATAGTCTTTTAGATTGGAATACTCTGTAATCCATGCCCATGTTCCAACTAAAGGACGAACATGAATCTCATCCCCAGTACCCACATACTCTTACTCATGTCACACATTTATGCTACAAAAACAAAAGATGGGCTAAATGGAAGTGATGGACTGTGTATGTAAGAAAGGAGAAGCAGGAAGGAAATTGGAGAAAATGGAAGAATGCCCACTGCAGAGAAGATTCCAGAGGAAGAGTCAGAGATTAAAAACAACAGACCAGCTGGTTCAGAAAACTGGTGGTATGAAATGGTTGTTTTGGTTTCTTTTAATTTTTTAATCCAACCTAAATATTTGTTTAGCCAAAAAAAGTCCACTGCCAACATATAAAAGCCATGTATGAATTGTTAGCTTTCCATTATAATTTTTTATCTTGCAAAGCATACAATATGGTCATCTTAAGCTAGTTCAAAATTTTACCTAACCATAATTTTATGGTTCTATGTTAGTTTATCCTTGATATGTTATAAAATTACATACCATAACTGGACGAACAAATGCCTTCAACCTTTCTTGACTAGTCTGGTTTATAAAACATAGATTAAAGGGCATGAACTTTGTAACAACACAGATAGTTGTCACATGTTGAGTGGTAATACCAGAACTGTGGGCCAGGGGGTAAAGAGGGAAAGGAAGAGTTTAGGAGATAGGTAAGAATTGAGTGAGGTGGAAAGGTTCGGGTGGGCTGAAGTATCTGTTCACTTCAGCTGCACAATCTCCATAGTTATCTTCATGCCTTCTTCTATGTTAATATTATTATTATTATCAGAGGGCTACCCTGTTTGTAAGGTGCTTGGTCACCCTATATTCAGTTCCTATCACATTCTCACTCTTTTCTTAGCAAGGATCAATACTAGATTGAAATCCTTAGTAATGCATGCCCAATTTACAACAATTTAATTATCCTAACCCCCATGAACTAGGCTGAGTCCACCAAATGCATGATTGTATCAGACATGTACCTTGGGGAGAACTCCCAACTCCATGGGGACACAAATAGACACCGAAATCCACAAGTGCATCATATATTCATGACTGAACAGAAGTAACTAATCAAACAAATGAAAAATTATTGACTTACGACCCGTCGAATCTGGTGCAAAATCAACCAGAGAACCAAATGGATATCCTTCTCTTCGGTGGTGCATACGAGACATTACAGTGCACAAATGAGCAAATCTTGCCTTGAATTGCAGAAGGAAAAGGCAATACAAAATTAATAAAGGGAATCCGTGACTGTAACTGCGCTAGATTCAGTTCTACACAGCAGAATACACAAAAATCCATTTAGATTTTACCAGAAACAACACAAGCAGCTTACCTGCTCCATCAGGTTTCGAACTGCCAAAGCCGGTCTAGGTAAACCGTGAGCCGATGTGGCACTCTGCACGCCACCAGAAATAGGTGTTCTGAAAAGTCCAGCCCTGGAGCCACCACCTCCTACTGGGGTCAAAATACTTGACCATGACATGTTCATTTGTAGTGGCACATCTTGATCTTCTTCAGAACTCTCAGTCTCAGAATGGCTTATGTTTTCCTTGAGAACGAAACGGAACCCAACAAAGTCAAAAGTCAATGACAAGTTATCTGTTGATTATGATGCACAAGAACAAAAAAGAAATAACCAATTAACGACCCAATTAAGCAATACTATGAAATCTGCATGAAGAGTGAAGTGCAGCAATAAGGAACAAAAAAAAGAGATAAATTCATCACATTTCATTCCTAACGAAATAAACATAAGCCATCAGTATCATGATCTCTAAGGAACAAGTTGATTGAAACGGCTAGTAAAAATAAATAACAATAACAAAACGCAGAACACAACCGTGAATAGGGTTTTAGGGGAGTGGTTTGATCAGAATATTCCAATTCCAAAGTAGAAAGTTAAAGTAGAGATTTTGATTTTAGGGGTGCGTGAGTTTATCAGCCAATTGATGAATATGGTAAAGAAGAAGAAGTTGAAGGACCTGAGGCTGAGAAGCTAAGGCGAAATCATTGGTTGCTTCATCGCCACCAGTGTTTGAAACACGAAGAGGGAGAAAGTGGGAGTGAGAGTTTTGGGTGATCTTGAAGAAAGAAAGTGGCAGCGTTCTGACACGAGAGGAAGTAGAAGGAGTGCGAAGAAGGAAAGAAGAAGAATCAGGGATGATGGAGAGTGCTTCCATGGAAGAGTGTGTGTTGTTTGAGATGGGTTTTGGTTTGGGGAATATAGAACAAAATCAGCGTATACTATGAAAAACAGAGGTTGATGTTGGTGTTGGTGTTACTGACACAAACAACAATAATAGAAAACAATATAATACTATAATAATTTCATCCTTATTATGCTATTTATTTCTCTCTTTTGCTCTTTTGGTTCCAAATCCATTCTTGCTTTGTTTAGATTAATTATTGATTAGTGATTTTGATGGGCTTTAGCTTTGCCAACTCAAATACCACTTCCAATTCTGCGTGCCCAATCCAATACTATGTAATCTTTTTAAACATTTTTTTATGATACCACTAAAAATCAAAACTTTTATCTCTAAAATTCCATAAATCCCATAAATAGTTCAAATTGTATAACAACAATATTCAATTTTTGCTTTCTACGGGATTTTAGAGATAAAAAATTGGATATTTTCTAAATAAAGTAAAAGATATTGTTTTTTATTAAATTATTCAATGTTCGATATTTATTTTCTAAAAAAATACAAAATTATTCTATTTTTATTTTCCAAAAGTTTTCCACTTGAAAGTCATGTTCTATCACAACGATTTTGTTAAATTCGTTACACAAAAATCATTATTTTAGGTCAAGTAGTATATAAAATACACTATTTAAAACAATATATAATTGAAGATACTCAACCTCTCAAATATTTTTTATCCTTAACAAAAACAAACACGTTAAAAGGTATGAATCAATTGAAAGAGTTTTGTAAAGAAGAAAAGTAGTAACTTAATTGCCATAAAAATTTTAATGCATATAAAAAGATAGAGAACATGTTGATATGATTTTGTCTATTAGTGAAAACATATTGACCAGTTGATTTTCATTAACAGTTTCTAAATAAAATAAAATAAAATATTACTGACATAATCAATGAATCAAAAAGTAGAGTTCTAACATTTTCTTCATGAATGTTTTGATAAAGGTTAACTTGATGTTCTAACAAGTGGCATTTCAGGAAACCAAAAAACAAGCAAACAAAATATCCACTTTCATTTTCACTGGCATTTTATTAGGGAAAGAATTGTACATGCAAACTCCTCTCATCACATACCATTTTCAGTAATTTATTATTATTCAACCAACCAAAGTTCATTGTTTTCAGAAAAAGGGTCATAATAAGCTTTCAAATCTGTTGCAACCATGCTTTTTGTTGCCTTCCAGTTCAAGTTTTCAAACGTTAGGTACAAGTTTCAACATCCTTCACCTTTTTCCATTCTCAATCACAATCACACCTTCTACACTGATTTATTACCTTACTCCTCTTACTTTTTAAGTTGAGTTTATAAAACATAATGAAAAAGTAGAATATGATTTATTTTTATACAACAAAAGCAATATATTACTGATTTTTTTCTCTAATGTACCTTAGTTTCTATCTCCCATTTTCACACTTTCTGGGATTCATTAGCATTCTGAAGACTTCATCCATGCATCAGATCCCCAGATCAAAGTCAGATCAAAGGCAAATTTTGCTGCTGCAGGACCTGTTTTCATAGCAGATGAACTTCTTCATGGCAACCAAGTTTATCTGAATTTGAATCTTTCTTGAACCTTTTTTGCATCCAAATACAACCACTCCAATGAGAACATCCAAATTTCCATGTAGGGGATTAGATTATCGCCTATGTCTTCTGATTTTTGTTGTGTGTTTGGTGTTGTATGGAACAGTTTCAAGATTGAATACTGCAAATGTTTCTCATGCCACAGTGTCTAAGTTACGGCACTTCAATCCCAAGCATGTTGTATCAAAAGGAAAAGGGTACCCTCCTGTGCTTGCATATTGGATTCTTGGCACCAAAGAAGAGAGTAGGAAAATGTTGAGGCTGTTGAAGGCTGTGTACCATCCAAGAAACCAGTACCTGCTTCAGCTTGATGATCGTTCCTCTGAGTCTGAAAGAATGGATTTAGCTGTTTCAGTTAAATCAATTAAGGTGTTTGAGGAATTTGGAAATGTGAATGTCATTGGGAAAAGTTATGCCATAAATAGGATGGGATCTTCTGCTCTTTCAGCTCCTCTGCATGCTGCTGCTTTGCTGCTTAAACTGAACCCACAATGGGACTGGTTCATCACCTTAAGTGCTTCAGATTATCCTCTCATGACTCAGGATGGTAAGTGTGTCAATGATGCAAATGTTTACCTACAATAAAAACTTGCCTTCTGAAGTTTTCTTTCTAGTAATGCTATGCATCATGAGTTCAATTCCAAATTGAGTTCAATTTGAAATGATAGAGGCCTCTGAATTCAATAACTCCAACCAAGAAAAAAGAAAAAACCTGACTGCAAGAAACTTTAGAATTGCCCTCCTCCTAGTTTGTTTAGTTATGTTTAGATCTAGCAAAAAAGTTGATCCATCAAAGATGCTAGCTACAATGATTTAACATGTGCAATTTCTCATTAGTGTTTCTTAAATTGTAATAACCAAGGCCCTAGATACTAATTTTAGAGCCTGAGATCTCTATCAATGTGCCTTCAATGGGATAGCAAATCAACCATGTTTTATTTATTTCTGTGCAGATATCCTTCATGCTTTCACATCCTTGCCAAGATATGTCAACTTCATTCATTACACTAACAAGACAATTCGGAACGAGTAAGTAGTCATCAAATTAAGGTCTACCTATTTCCTTAACTATATGCAAATAATTAGAACAAAATTTCAATTAAATAATCATAGTGATAACATTAACTGCCAAAATGAAAAAGTAGTTTTTTTATGTTTAGTGGAGAGCCCTTATTACCTGACTTCAATTCAACAAAAGAAATCATCTAATCACAATTCACAGTTATTGTTGTCAAAAAGATGTATGAAATCAAGGTTTCTTTCTGAATTCATTCATCATTTTCCACTGGTTGGGGAGGATGGATAAGGAATGATACTATTGATGTTAATCATCCAAAAAAGTGTAGATTATGATCTTGATCAAAATGTGTTCAACCTTTCATGTTGGCATGGTAACAGAGAATTCAAATATCTTCACCATTCATCTAATAGGTTTATAAAATGGTCGATGACATGATGATGCAGGCAACGAGACATCAATCAAATTGTGGTAGACCAAAGTTTGCATTATGAAAAGAATAGTCCACTTTTTTTTGCTGTGGAGTCCAGAGATACCCCAGATGCTTTTAAGCTATTTCGAGGTCAGTTTACCTTCAGACAGAATTTGATAATTGAATTATAAGGAAGAAAAAATACTCTTTGTTTTACATTCCGTCTCTCTTTAGTTAAACCTTGAATGAACCTTGAATGAGTGTATTGCTGGTATATATTCAAACTGATATCTCACATTTTTTTGTTATTTTTCGATCAATAGGTTCACCTTGGATGGTTCTTACAAGGCCCTTTATGGAGTACTGTGTTACAGGGTGGGACAATTTACCAAGAAAACTTCTGATGTTCTTCACCAATGTGGCTTATCCTGTGGAATCATATTTCCACACAGTGTTGTGTAACTCAAAAGAGTTCCAAAACACCATTGTGGACAACAATCTAATGTACAATCTTTGGGACACCGATCCATCTGAATCCCAATTTCTTGATATGTCACACTATGATACAATGCTAGACACTGGGGCTGCATTTGCTCGCCCATTTGGCGAAGGTGATGTGGTTCTGGAGAAAATTGATGATTTGATCCTTAACCGATCATCTAATGGGTTGGTTGAAGGAGAGTGGTGTTCAAACTCAGAAACAAATAAGACCACAGAGGTTTCAGAAGCTGAGGAAGAAGAAGAGTTCTTGTGCTCACAATATGGCAATGTTGATGACGTAAAGCCAGGGCCATTTGGCATCAAGCTTAAGATTCAACTAGCTGAAATTGTGAACACAAGGGAATTCACAACAAACCAGTGCAAAGCTTTTGAAAGGTGGTGACAAAATGGAATGTTGTTTTGCTAAAACCACTTGGTATTTTTTTTCATGTGGTGACAGATCATTGTTGTTACTTCATGTGTCAGCCTAATTGAAATGTCAAGTTTTATAGTGAAGTCAAACATTGAGTAAAAACTTTACTAACATTCAGTAAAAACTTTATTAAGAAATGAATTTAAACCTAATTCTATCTTATAAAATCGACTTATAAGGTGAGATTTGCACTTACTTATAAACTATGAAATGTCATAATTTGTAGTCGATGTAGGATCTTCAACACACTCTCTTACACCGAGGCTACCACCTTGTGAGTCAGATTATATATTTATGGGTGGTCCGATAGCGAGTGTCTTGATAAGTTCAACAAACACTCACATATCAAATTAAGAAGTGGATTTTAAGTTTAACTCAACCTTATAAAACCGTCTTATAAGGTGAGGTGTGCACCACCTATAAACTATGAAATGTCCTCATTTCTAACTCCTTGTTTGCTTCCATGGATGTACTGTTTAAGAGGAAGGATGTGAGTGGATATCCATGGTTTGGATCAAGGGATGTGCAGGGAAGTGAAGGAAAGGATATACCTGTGAACAGTAAATATCCTCTCCCCTCAAAATGAAGAGATGTAGAGGGAAAGCCATGTCAGCATCCCTTATTTCCAAATTTATCCTCATTTGAATGTATCACAATGCTTCATTTGAATGTATTAGTATTTTAAAAAATTTA
>Ga0123342_1002304_pt1 | contig 31754 bp, 14 predicted proteins | sample Turbeawhitnodule_FD_89960 | JGI IMG/M metagenome (GOLD analysis project Ga0123342, IMG submission 89960) | Root nodule microbial communities of legume samples collected from Mexico - Turtle bean Mexico white nodule | ecosystem: Host-associated > Plants > Roots > Nodule | place: Mexico: Nepantla... | reverse complement strand
GGTTTCGGTTTCGTTAATTTACGTAACCTGGACCTGCTGCTATTGGGGTTCGTCGTCGTCTTTCTCGCAGTACTTGCTTCGTTGTCGCCTTTACCTGCGACTGCTGCTGCACCGCGGCGGCGAATGCTGGCTTGGCGTTGGAGGAACCAGGCTTCACAGAGAGATAGAAGCAAAAACCCTAGCGATGCTGTGAGGGAGGGCGGTTGCGACGGTGGCGAAACCGGCCAAACGCTAACCTAGCGATGCTTGATGGAAATCTTGCGATCGCTTTGGGGGCGCTTCATTTTGAAAAATATATTTATTAATATTAAGGTGTGAAATATAAAGAATAAGAAGGAAATAACTTGAGATCTTAGCTAGACTGAAACTCCAAGTTGATGAGAAAAATGCACGCAGAAGCAACACTCGGTCGCCAACTGCAACCTATATCCACACGGACAACTATTAGGTTTCATTCTATCCTGTTGCACACTAATTACAAGTACAATGATCTCTTTAAATAGAGAGATTATAAAAGGGACAATGATTAGGCTCACTCACTAAACATGGTGTCTAGTCAGTCCAACCCAATTGGTTCTGACTTTATACCCAACCCAAGTAATAACAATCAGTTACCATTACATGAAAAAAAGCTATTATTAAAAAGAAAAAAAGAAAAAATACAAAAAAATATATATGGAGAGATTAGATCAAAACCCATATGTTAACAAAAATGATACATAGATAAACTATACTTATTCATAAAGAACTCTAAGAATAGACTAGATGAAAGTCTATTATATCAATGAAATGAGTGTATATGAATAAATCCTAAGTTAACCAGCTTATCCGCACATACATTTCTTTCAAGAAAAATATGAGTAACCCTAAACCTTATTTTCCCAATAATTAAGGCAGGTGTTCCACCGATTAGAAAGCATCACAGAACCTTAGTTCTAACAGTAAATGCACTACTAACCAAGTCAAAATCACATTCAAAACATACATTAGTAAGACCCATTTTTTTAGTTTTTTTTCATAGCATATATAACTTTATAAAATTCAATAACTAATGACTTTTTAATTTAATTATTATTTCTGTTTTATTATATGAAGTTTGTCTCTAAGTTCTTATATCTATAAGCTAGGGTGAAAACGGGGGCAAGAAGGATGAAAAAGGAGTTGATTGGGTGTGAGTTTCGGTATTTTTATATTTACTCTTGAAGTAAAACTTTACCTGTATTTTTATCCTCCTATTTAATGAGCATATAATTTTTTTTTGTCTTATTTTCGTTGGTAATGAATACACACGTATCTTATACCCACCTTTTATTGTTTTAAATATTAAATATTTTCAAAAAAACCACACTTAAATAAATGATATGACGAAAAATTTAATATAATATATATATATATATTATTAATATTAAGTATTAAAAAAAGTTATAATTTTATAAATATAAATTCAAATTACTAAATAACAATTAGATAAAGTGTTAATTCGATGAGATTGATGATTTCATTTCTTGATATGTAATACATCGTTTAAAAGAAATCACAAAAAAAAAAAAGTATGTAATTAAGGTTGTACCTTGAATATTTGAGCAAAGTTTGTTGATATCGAATGAGTCATAGTTTTAATAGAGAATATTTTTTTTTAACAAAACAAATGTTCTTCAAGAATCAAAGATTAGGTAGAAGATAATATTTTTGTATTACACATTAAACACTTGATATTGAGAGTTAAACATTTTCAAGTGAAAAAGTTAAATAAAAAATAAAAAATATTTAAAAATACTAGAAAAAAAATTAAATGTGTATCTTAAAAATTACTTGATTGAATGAATTTGAGGTTTATGGTTCCTAAAATTGAATATACCACTTTAAGGAAACCAAACAAAGGAAAGAAAATATAATAAAAGTTGTGATAAGATGGAGAATACGTTAGACATTTGAGTAAACTTGATGAATTTTGAAATTGAGTGAAAAAAAAAATTGTGTGAAAGTAAAAGAGAAGAGGGTTAGGTGAATATAAATTGTGTAGATTACCTGATAAACTATGAGTTATTTAGTAATTTAAAACAAAATGATATAAGGATAAAAACAAATATGAGTACAATCATAAATATTAAAACGGGTATAGAAATAAGATAAATATGTTACATACTCATCATATCTTTATATCCAATCTTAAAAAATTAAATATTACTCATTCTACACATATATCCAACAAATGTAGTGATTTCCTATCAAAATCACAACTTCAATATTCACAAAAACAAATGTTTAATTGTCATCCTACTATAAATTGTGTATTTTTTTATTATTGATTATAGATAAAAAAAAAATGAAAAATTCCTCTTTATAAATTTAACGTTTTTATGATAAAAATAAATAAATTTAAAGCTTTTATAATATCTTCCCTACAAAAGAAGAAAAGAGAAAAACAAATGTCATCCATCCGAAAGAAAAACCCAAATGAAAAATAATCTATTTAACTAATTTATATATTTATGGCATCAAAATTATAAACTTCCGCGGGTAATATGTGAGAGGAAATTTAAGTTTAGTGATTTTGTTGAGGTGAAAAGTTGGTAAAGTTTGGAGTTTTAAAAAATAATTAATAATTATATTAGTTATTGTATATAAAAATATAAATAAATTTAAAACAGGGAGATTATTTTTTTATTTAGATAACGTTCATAATAAATATTTATAGGATATAAAAATAATAACTGATATTTTCATAAATTAACATCATCTTATATAATTTTTTATTACTCCCTTACATCCCTTTCCTCAATTTCAAAATCAAAACCTTTATTTATTTTTAATTACTTTTTCATCTTGAAAACTCTAAACTTACATTTTTGTATTCGTCTTCTTTCCTTTTTATTTTTCATTTCAAAATACTCACTTGGCCATGTGAAAGATAAATGAACATAAAATATAATGTATTTTTTATTTATTTTCTCACATATTTAATTCTTGTTTAAAAATAACATATTCAATGAAATTTAAATAAAAAAATTATGAAATTTATAACTTATACTTATTTATTTATTTATTATACTAAAGTAATATTTTCTCAATTTTTTTATAAAACAACTTTGAATTCAGTAGGAGTATAATTTGATGACATTTTAAACATATAGTAATTAAATCATTCAATTTATTTTGCTTAAATTTATTTATTTTTTATAATTTTTAATTTAAGTTTTAATCAATACAATACTTTTAAATAAAATAAGAAAATTGAATACCCTTTTATTAAAATAAAAAAGAAGTAAATGTTATTGAGATTATAATATTTGTTTAAAGATATATCACAATCTTAATAGCATTTAAAATTAAATTCATTTTACATTCATGTACAAAATTACTTTAGAATAACTCTAGGTAGAATGCATTTAGCTGTATATCGGTTTAAAGTTCCATCTGAAGGCTTAAAATAATATATATTTTTTAGTTTAAACATTGTGAGATGTTAAATGGCTTCCCTTACATATCATGAAAAGAGACATAAATACTATAATGATTGAGGAAAATTTGAGGCATTTATGATGTGGTGGTGTGACTTAGTTGTATTAGTAATGTTTGTTTTTCGAGGAAAGTGGTCCTCTTAAAGAACAATGTGGACATGATATATAATGGAGAAGAAAATAAAATGAAAACGACATCTTTACTTTTCCTGTGTTTCCACAGGCTGGTGAATGTAAAGCCAATGGCAACCCTTCCAAATTTGTTCACCTCCATGAGAGTAAATTTTATTATTTCATCAAGTATGATATGCTATGTTTTAGACTCCAAAAGACAGCTTCCATCCCAATGTAAATGAGAAGGTAAGCATGGGCTCTCAACAACTACTTACATATTTTTGGTTATCAAATTTGAGTGTTAGGCTAGTAAAATTGTTCAAGTTTAGGGTTTTGAAGAAAATTTGGCAAGTAGGTTTTAATGCATGAAAAAAAAATTAGATCAATGAAATTTTTTGGAGCAGGATTGGTAGGTTTGGTGCAAACTTGTTCAACTTGGTTAACTCACAAGCTTGTAGTTAAGTTTATAAGGAGAGAGTTATTTTTTAAAATTAAATTGACACTACTAATGATTGTTTGGTGTGTGAGAGAGTTGTTGTTCTTCTTTTGTATTGCTCAAGAATTAGGATTTTCTTCTCTATTGATCGTCGTCATTCCATCTATTGGTTGCAATGGCGTTTTTTCTGTTTGTTATGTCGTCATTACTATAATTCACGACATCGTTTCGATTGTTCATTATGTTGTTGTTGTCATTATTTTTCTTAAGTCAAACCAAACTCACTATTGTTTTATTGCATGGTGGTGCATCGTGCTTTGCTCTCGTTGTTGTGTGGTGGTTTTATTCTCTACTCTACAATCAATTTTATTTTAAGGTGTATAAATAATTTATTTATTTAATGGAAAATTAGAATTAGGCAGTTACAATAATTTAATTATTTGATAATTATATAATATGTTTTTTAATTTTGAAAATGAAAATAAAAATTAGGGAGAAATTTAAGGTGTTTTTGAGAGTGGATCAAATTCAACTAAAGCAAATCCAAGTGCATCATAAAATATTAAAGTAGAAGTAAAAATGCTTCCAGAAATAGGTCGAATATTGGATGGAAGTACGAAATAGATATTAGTGGCAAAAATAGAAAAGTGAAGTGTAATTACTGCTCATAGATGTGAATGAATGAATATTTAAATTCAAGCATCATCTTACTAGAACTAGGAAGGATCCTCGACCTTGTGCTTCTCTTTCAGAAGAAATGAAATTTGAATAATAAAAATAGTTGCAAAAGCTAGGGAAGCGAAAGCTTGAAGAGAGAAAAGGAAGTCATTTCAAGACCCCCCTTGTCTAACAAGCAACACTCTCACCCAACGAAAAAGATAGACCGTTTTGTTCGCCCAACGAATAACATTCTCGCTTAACGAGTAATGACCTATGTGCTTGCCCGACTAGAAGAAAGTTCGCTCAATGAAAGAAAAAAGTAACAATTATTTAAAAAGTTGCTTCTCATTCAACGAGTGGTTACACTCGCCCAATGAGAAACACTTTTTTTAGTGCTTGAAAAGGAAAAATCAAAACGGAAAGAGGGGCCTTTTTGGGTGACAAATGGAAGGAGGAATATTTGAAAGAGTTGTTGTAAGAAGAGACTCTCCGAAAAGACTTTCACTTCAATCTTATTACTCTCTTCACCATTTTTTGTGGTATTAATGTATAGGAATAACTAACTCCCCTTTTCATTGGGGTTGAATGTAATAAATCTCAACTTTATGTAATTTTCTCTTTGCAATAGAAATCTATACATGACTCATATGTTATTTATTGGAGGTTCGTGTTGCATGGTTTATTATCAATGCTTTTTTTTTATTGTATCTAAACACTGGAAAATACTTTTAAAACATTATTTCAAGCTTGAACAACTTAGAGTTGTCATTCTAAACACTTATCCTTAATGCAAATCTTGTGTAAAAAGAACTAAAGGATTAGTATTTTCACATTAAGGTTTAGAACTTGTCTACGAGGAATTAAGATAAGCGAGCTTATGGTGTGAATGTTGGAGTATGTCAGAGATATATTGGTTAGAGTAATTACATTTAGTTGAGTTCATGAAATCCAATCCAGTGAATCTTTGACCTGATCAAGTAGTAGAAATTTAATTTGATATATTTGAATGCATTAAATGTAGATTTATCACAACTCTTTAATTTTGTTAGAACCAATGTCTTTAAGTTTGTACTTCGAATTAGTAAGAATTCACATTCACTAAATACATGCAAATACATTGGGAAAGAATACTTGGATTTTCCATTCTACTACTTTTACGATTTGCTACATTTGGCAAAGGGTTAATAATGACTAGATTTGTCACGACTTATTTGACTCTAACTTGTTTGCATGAACTGAAAGCATAATTATTGACCATGTTTAGCTGGAGTTTTTTTGCGATTTGAAAAAACTTATTACCCAACCCATTAAAAAGATATTGGGTTAGGTTCGATTTATGCAATTTTTATGTTGAAGTCAATCTAACTCAATGCACTCTTGAGCAGGATGTATTGGGTTGAGTCAATTGAGTTAAGATTTTGAAAAATTTCCTTTTTTTTTTGTTGACATTGTAGTTTTCAAATATCAATTTAATTAAAAAATAACACAATCTTTACATAAATTAATTTAAGGCTTCAAGTAAGTTAAAAAGTTAAGTCATAATAAGTTTGTCCAAACTAATTCAAGATATGCAATGAAAATAACACAAATTTGTTCATAGCATAAGTATAAGAGTGGATCTCAGGTCACTCATACTAAACTCATCACCCAACCCATATAAAAGTGAGTTACTTTGGGTTGAGTCGGGTTTGACCTCATAAATGAAACTCAACCCAATCTATTTGAGTTGGTTTGAGTTGAATTGAATAACTCGACCCAATGAACATTTGTATATTTAACTTTAAAGAGTGGAAAACAAACAAGTTTGAAATTTCAGAGATTGAGAGAAAAGTTGAAAATATAATATTAGATAGATCATTTTAAAAGAATGACACCACATGTCTCAAAGTTGTTACCAATCTTATGGTGGTCCTAAGATTGATGAACTCAAGTATAAAACCTGGAAGGAGTTTCATATATAAGAAAATGAATAGTACAAAAAAGATAATTAAATGCATTTTTTAATAATATTAAAAAATGATAAAAATTCTAAACCTTCTTTTTTTTCAAAATTTAATTACTTATTTTGTAAAATTATTTCTAATATAGCATATTTGGTATGGAATGTAGTATGAATATGTTTGGAAAACAATTGATATAATGTCTATTATCTCTACCACTACTTCCATTACAAACCTAATTTTAGACTTTGAGGTAAAAAAAGAGGATGTGCATGAGAAGCTTGATTAAGGATGTTGCAGAAAGAAAAAAAAATACTTTACAATTTGTTAATTTTTATTATGTTAAAGGACTTTTCTCAAAAAGAAATGCAGACATGCTTATTGGAAAATGCTAGAAAATATTTTGGGATGAAACTTCGAAGTTAAAGAGGCTTATTATATGAGTTTTAAACTTAATTTGTAACTCTTTTGGAAACTATTGCAATCAAAGTTTATTTGAAATGATAATTTAAATTAATTATAATTTTTTATTTATTTGGTTTATAGATTTACTAAAATTTCATATTTTATTATAGGTTCATACGTAGAGAAAAAATCATTTGCATAAAAACAAAGATGAATGATTTGATTTATGTGATGTATAATTTGAAGTACACAAAACTGAAAAAAACTGTTGCTCTTCCATTATAAGTTGGATGGTGAATGGATAACTAAAGAGGAAGATGATATTCTTTAGATTGAGCAAGTCCAATGTTAATATGATGGTGAAATTGATCACTTAGATGCAACAACAAAAAAATCCAACTAAAAAAAGTATATGATCTCAATAATAACTTTGATGCCCAATAATTTTTATCTATTGCAGAATTTCATTATAATCAACATTGTAATGTAGACAATGAAAAAATAAAAAAAAAATATTATTATAAGATTGAACATAGAACTTGATATTTATTTATTTTTTAAAACTTTAACTAATTATATTTTATATTATTTGTATGAACTTATTTTATTCAAAACATTTTGAAATTATATAATTGTCATTCACTACAAAATATAGTTATTTTAGTATTATGAATTTATTATTTTAATTATTTTGCTTAATTATACTATTAAATTAGTATGTTATATGTACAAATTAATATTTTTATATAAAAAAAAACTCTTAACAAATTTATGAATTGGGTTTAGATAGCTTTCACAAGTTTGATAAGCTTGAACATATTCACATAATTTTCAATGCACATCTTGCTCAAATATTCAGTGAATAAAATAACACAAAAAAACAAAGATGAATTAACTGCACATTCCTCAAAGCTCTCGTCTATCTATGAAATCAAATCATAACTACTTTATCGTGATGAGCTTTAAATAAATTATATGAATAGCCACTCGAATTGAACGATCTCACCAACTAAACCTTTGAATAAAGAACAATAATATACTTAATATCCTAACAAATTTATACACGCAATACACACCTGACAATTTCTTCCTCTACCTTCGTATTTTCTTCCTCCATCTCCATAAATCTTTCAATTCCAAACTTAGCTAATTCCAAAGTTTAAGCAAAAACGTTCCTAGGCAAAAGGTGTTGGATTTTTTTTTTCCATTTTGAAATTATATAATCCACAAACATTCCAAACTCTAATATTCCAAATTCTAAAGTTCTTAAGATATTTTTGAATTCAGAATACAATTTTGTATTTTGAATTCTAAAGTTTAGATTTTAGAATGAAAAAAATAGGAAGAGGGGTGTCAATGAAAAAATTTATCACTTCACATCTTCTATGGAGGTGCATGAAGAAAGCATAATGGTACACGAAGAAATTGCCTTCACGTCTACTATTTGATTCTCTTCCTCTTTTCTTTATAATTACATTTTTTTTTCTAATTACTATATTATCCTTGAAAACAAGTTGTCAATACCAAAAACATTTTCCATCACTAAAATATGTAAGCAACCTACAAGCGAAGTAAGAGACATTACAATCTTCCATTTAAACTAAAATCAATTTATGAACCTTAACTATTGTAGAAATCAAATGAAGAAAAACTTAACTTTTAAGTGTACAAGTTGATTTTAACTTGTGAATTTTTTTTTACCTTATTCTCTTCTCTTATCAGTTCATGTGAATAAATTTATCCAAATAAACCTATATGTTTTAAAACTAATGATATTTGAAAAAAATTTACAACCGAGCAGCGCTGTAAACACTAACATACTGATAATGTAATGATTTTCCATCAAAGAATTTCCTAATAGAACACGATGGGAAAATAAGGAAATAATAAATTCTATTGAAATTTTATTAAATGAACATTCTCATACACGTTTACAGTATTTGATAGAAAAATCACCACGAAAAGGGACTAGCTCCTAGCAAAAATATTTCATTTTCCACATCTTTTACCCATTGACACACCCGATTGCAAGTCTTTATTGCCAAGGCCTGCATATCCCAGTGTGCAAAAATAGTCAGACTTTATCGAACCAGAGTAACACAATAAATGCAACTATTTTACTACCATTCCTAAAACAAGTTGAATGAACCGTCAATATACTCCCTAATGTATCATCCTCTCTCCTAAAGAGTTCTTATAATGAAATTATACTAGTTCCTAAAGGATTGGATATCCTCAATTTAGTCCCTAGATTGATACATTTTACTCATTGAGAGAGACTAATTTCAAGACTCTTTCAATATTGAAGGGACTATGAAGCATGGTTTCTAGTACTTTAGAAACTTAGTTTAAGGTCTATTTCCTTTAGGAGAGAGAGTGATACTTTAGACACCAAATTGATCGTTTATTCCCAAAGTAATGACCAGAGGAATTTTTACCAACTGTTTCAATCTAAACATGAAATACTTTTATTCAGATTTTCATTGAATGTAAATGATGAATATACAGTTGGCCAGTGATAGAAAATATATTAGTTATAGGACGGACCTTGACATTTTTGTATAACAAAATAATTGAAATTTGAGAAATGTTGTAGGCAAGAAAAAAAATACCTTGTCTGCAAGGGGATCAAATGCAGCATAAAGCTCAAAATCCTGTGTTACCCAACAGAGCAGTACTGCCAAAAAAAAATTCTAAGTCCGATCACTGTTCGACAAAGCATCCAAATGAAATGGCACAATTATATCTCAATGCAACTAAAAGGTTTAGTTTTCACTAGCATATTTGACTTTTCATAGCACAACAAAATTTATAGATTGGCTAGTATATTATTGGTATAAATCTCTATTTGCATCTCACAGAAAATAAGGGGTTTGCTTATCAATAGAATAGAATGACTATCTGAAACATCCAGGACTAAAATCAACGGCAAATGCCACAGAAAAAAATGACTTTTAGCACCTCCCTTCTTCCCCATAAGAAGAAAACCACTGTTGAATTAAAAATAAATTATTGCAACAGGCGATTTAGGTAATAACTACAATAGACTCAAAATATCACATATCCATCTCTTCTACAATGCAAGAATAAAAAAATAGTTACCGTAGTTTTCATCCCTTCTAAACTGGGTTTTGTGTGGCCCAAGTCCTTTATCATGCATGGATGCAAAAAGTTTCTGGTAAGCTCTATACAATCTGCAACAATGAAGGCAGGTTATATTGCTGACAATAACAATTAGGCATTAAAAAAAGGCTACAGCTACCTAAAAACCAGACAAGTTTCCACAAAATCCCTACCTTTTCTGCTGCTTAGGAGTATTAATAGGTGATGAGAATTCTGAAGATATATATTGATCTAGATAAATGCTGCGGTATATGAAATGCCACAACCCAGCAGCACCACCAATGCCACAATCAGATTCCCTTAATCTTTCAGGAGAATCTGATGGAAGCCTATGCTGACCTAAATGAGAAGATCCAGAATAAGGTAAGGGTGGTAGATCCTCAACCCGCATCCCACCATCTACCAAGGATCTCTGAGCTTCACTGAGGACATTTGACTTCAAAAGGACAGTTTCGATACTAATCCTGTGAATTGGCAAACAAATTTCTGAGCTATGAAGGCAAGAAAGATATTGCTACATAGAGAATGAGGATCTCTTTGCTAGGAACCATTATCTGTTTTCCTCTTTTTAATTTTCTTCTTTTCTCCAAAATTAAACATCACAAATCCAATAAAAACAACAGTCAGATCATTAAACTATCATTTACCTGCAATCCTTGAGATGGTAAAATGCGTCAGAACTTGTGGTCAGCAACATCAAATACGTATCATCCTGCCAAATATATACATGTCATGATCTGTGTGACCTCTTTCATTTATAAGATGAAAGTCATATAGCAAATGTTAGTTCAATCAAATCCAACGACTCACATCAAAAAAGTGGATATAAGCGTACAGAAACGCCAAAGCATTGTATCGTGGCAAGCAAACAGGAGAAAATGCCTCTGAAGTCCTGCATATTCATATCCCAATAAATTTTTAGAAAAAGGTAAAAAGGTTCCTTTGTTGAAGGAATTGATTTGCAAAATATTTGCTATTAATTAATTGTTGTACATTGTAGAACATTGCAGAATACTTGTTATTATTGGTGCAGATTCGTCGGTACAGATCTTGCATGATTGTACAGCTACAATTATATAATTATCTCCATAATTAGGTAGCAAAGCTACAAGACAGCATTTATTGCAAATTATTGTATCATCACTAATAAATGGAGAATTCTCCAGAGGAGAATACACAATTTTGATTTGCATCTTCTCTTAGCCTAATAACCATAAAGCAAAGAAGTCCAAATGAAAGTTAATGCGCAGGTTTTAAGAAGTTTTACCGTTTGAGTTAAGTAGATTGAATAAATAGAAAACTATACCATCAAACAGAAACTAGAGAGTCTAGACTAAATGAAAATTAAACTATACTACCGAAAATCTTAGAAATGCTATCCGAAAGATAAAAGTAGTGTCAGTTTTACTTGCCTAAAGGACTCGGATGACATAACAAAGTTGGCCAGGAGCAGCATATCATCTGGATGAAGAGAGGCTTTCTGAGCACCAACTAGACTGATTACCTGCCTTCAACCTTTAATGAATTATTTTATCATGTTATGTTAGCATGTAACTAGACAAATTCAGTGTTGAACCTTATGTCTGCACATCAGAATTGCAAACAGAACACCAGAATCAGCAACGTCTTGCAAGATAGCACCAGCAGCTTGCCTTGTTGCATATGCAAGAGGTAGACAAGTATAGGCATGAAGAAATGTAGCTGGGTTCCTGATACAGTCAGATAAAGAACAACGTTCACCATCCAAAAAATAAAATCATTGAGAAATGTAAAGAGCCCTTACTCCACCAACCCACGAAAGAAATTAATAGAAAAATAAATAAAAATCACCAAAAATCCCTCTCTATGTTATAGAAAATGTTTTAACATTTCCATTATAAAATTAAAAGAAAAAAATGTGTTCAGAGCAGAGAAACAAACCAACTAAAAGAGTGGATAAGTGAAGAGAAAACAATGTCTGTTCCACCAAGCAAGGGTGTCATATCAAACTTTGGATTCTTCTCAAAACATCTGTTTACTGACTTTGTTAGTATAACAATAATCTGCATACATACCAATAATAGAGATGTATCATACAACTGCTGCAACATAACTAGTCCATTTCAATGACATAAAACAGACAAAATTACTAGTAAGTTCAGAAACACAAAAGCTGAATAAAAAGGAAGTGAGTAAGCAAACATCAAATCCACTTTTCCATTGGCCATATAAGCATCCAACTCAAGTCCAACACAATTATACCTGGCCATGAATAAGCTCCAACTGCCCCCTTAGTGACTCATAGGGTTCTTCCGTGCAGCTGATGCAGACCAAGTAAATGGGTCCTTTTACAAGAAAAACCACCTGTAGCATAAATTAAAAAAATAAATTCATAACACAATCATTTTATTGGTAACAGATAAAAGCTTCTTCCTCCTAAACACTAATAACATAAGGTGAGAAGCTCAGCAATCAAAATGAAAAAAAATATGGGTATGCTTGGATTAACTTCTCTATAAGCATTTAAAGGAGAACAAAATAAGAAAAATAATTGACATTAATTTCTCCAAATGCTGAAATTAGCTTACACACAACCTAATTTGTAGAAGTTCTCTCATATAGCCTCTCTAAATTTTTATTTTCTAACTTACATATAAGCTAATTTTAGAAGTGCTTATGCAAAAGTTCGTCCAAACATGTCTTATATCTAGTATCTCTAACTTACACTTCAAAGCTCAGAAAGGATTAAGATATCATTGTGCTTAACATAGTATTTATTAGGCTAGAAGGTTTATAAGTAATGTCTAAATGAAATTATACTCATGAGCAAACAACTTTTACAAGAGATAACTGTATGATCAGACCTGATGCTTTCCAGCCCTCACCAATTTGACATGATCAGCCCTGAAAACATAATAGAGTTGTTAGAAAAATTATTCAAATTATATACAGTTCAGATTCGAATGTATTTAGGAATACTGCTGTAATTAGAAACTATTGAGCTATAATTAACCAGAAAAAAAAAATTACCCATTTTCCACAAAGGAAATGATTGCTTGCAAAGTTGCTGAAAAACCAGCAAGCTTGTGTTCATCTCCGTACCTGATACAAGAAATAGAGGAATGGTGAAGTTTGAGCCAGCAATCTTAGAAAGAGATATGAACAGCAATTTTGGGGAGTTTGTTTAGTGAAGAAGCTGATAAACACTAACCTAGAATATATTGGTTTGCCAGAATGACTGAGAACAAAAAAATGCTTCTTCCTTCTCCTCCATGAAATGGAAGCATCATCCTGCACTTTATTCATCAATCAAACAGAATATGATATTACAGCCTTTACAGATATCTTCGCTGTAATGGCATCATTTAAAAAAAAAAATCCACATCGGAAAAACTAAAGTTCTTAATCAGAACTACCAACTAGCTCATAGTATCCACAAGAGTTTATTGGAATTCAAAAGTCAATTCTTGACACCAAAACATTATTTAGTCACGATTTTTACCCATATTCCCGCGCAATTTTGACATCGTATTCATTTATACTGGAGCATTTAACTTTGACTTGCAACCAGAATCGTAACTGTGAGAGAAAATGCTCAGTTGCCAACCCCCTCTCTCGGTCCAGAATTTCACGCTATTGATTCTACAACAATGCTAATTTCCCCAGAGTTTCTATTTATGTAATAAACTCAAAATCACCATCATCATAGACTCAGCACGATAATTGAATTGTGAATTTAATAAAAAAAAACTGTCTATGAATAAACCCTATACCGCCCTGCAGCATTTAATCTCCATCGATGAAATCTAAGGAGCAAAAACAACTGCAAACAAATGGAAGTCCAGTTTCAAATTTATCACTCTTCTGTTCTAAATGTGCTATTAGAATTTTGAAATCACTCATTAAACACTAGTTCATCATAGAGAGTAATAGCAAAGGAAGCACGAGCGAGAAAGAACAATCAGTATGCGAACACAAAATCCAAATAAACAGGTTTCGGAATCATTCATTAGACAAGGCCAATTTGCATTAAGCCAAGATCAATTACAACGGTCACGTGACTCTACATGAACCTGTAATCTAATCTTAGATCAATAATTAGTTAAGTGTAATTGTTCATAATAGTGAGTGAGTGAAGGACAATGAGACGAAGTGGGAAAGAATTTAGCGAGAAACGTTTACACACCTCATCGCCGTGTCGTTTTCCGGGAAGCCAGGAGGAGTGAGAGAGAGGTTGGGGATCGTGGATGGTGATCTCCTGAATTTCGTTGTGAAGGACCTCTTCTACCTGGGAGACGGTTGTGGCGGTGCTGCTACCCCGCTCGCCGGCGTAACCGCTGCTAGTAGGGCTGGAGGGATCGGAGGAGTGTCGGGCGGCGGATCCATTGGGTTGTTGGAGGTCCGATGGTTCGGCGTCGAAGAGGCTCGGTGAGAGGGGAGGCAGATGGAGCCGGATGGGAGGTTCGGGGTCAAGCTCCGATGAACTCATCTCGCTCATTGCAATTCAGTAGAGGAGAGAGAGGGAGAGATATTGCTTGTGCCTGTTGCTTGCTTTGGAGGAGATGAGTGAGTCTGAGTAGACGCGTGCAGTGTGCAACCCGCCACGCACTGTCATGTGTGGGCCGGGCCTAGTACATTTCTCAAGGCCCAACCATGCAATTTGCCACTTGTAGGTACATGTATGTATGTGATTGCGGGTTATATTTTTTATTTGGCAGTTTCTTCCTGCACCCCTACAATTTTGGGATTTGGGAGTGTGCTACGGATTCATCAATCCGGAAGTGAAGCATGGTGCATTTCGGATGAGGGGGTGTTCTGGAAGCAAAGTTTGCATAAATTATTGATTTTCAGATTGCTGAATCTGAAAGCCTAATTTCTATTACAGATTGGTGGATCCGGAATGATTTTTTTTAATTATGGATTTCTGAATCCGAAATGCATATTTTGAATTATGGATTGGCGGATCCGGAATGGTTTTTTCAATTATGGATGTTTTGCATTTTTTTATTTTGAATTGACATTATTATTCATGTACTACCGGAAGCATCAATCCGGGAGATTACCAGATGCGCCAGTCCAAAAATTTACCGGAAGCGTCAATCCGAAAATTTATCGGATTTCATAATCCAGAATACAAAAAAAATGTACAGTTTATAGAGGGACATTTTTGTCTTTGTGCAACCTTGTGGGGGTGCATGAAGAAAAATGTGGAGGTGCAGGAAGAAACTGTCTTTTTATTTTTTTTATAAAAGTTTTCATGTTATGCAACTTGACATCTAAGTTAGGCTCACACTTCTAGTAACAACAATTATGTCATCATATAAAAAAAAATTATTAAAAAAAAGAATAAAAAATAAAATACAAAAATATGGGAGATTAGACCAAAACATATATACTAACAAAAACGATACACACATAGATTATACAAATTCATAAAAAATTTTAAGAACAGATTAAATGAAAGCTTATTATACCAATGAAATGGTTATATATGAATAAATAATAAATTAACCAATTTATCCGCACATGCATTTTCTTTTCACGAAAGATATGAGTAACCCTAAACCTGATTTTTCCACAATAATTAAAACAAATATTTCATTGATTACGAAACATCCACGGAACATTAATCGTAACAGTAAACGCAACACAAACCAAGGCAAAATCACACTCAAGCCAAACATTAGTAAGCCCCAATTTTTGAGCTTCTCCATAGCATGTATGACTCCATAAAACTCAACAATCATTTTTTGAGCAGCAAGATAAAACTCAACAATCATAGCAGCACAAATAAACTCCTCCATACTCCCACGAAAAATACCTTCACAAGTAGCAAAATCATGATACCCCTAACAGACCCATGAAATCCAACATATCATAGACGAATTTTCCACTAAACAAGTTAAGTCTTTAATTACAGAAATAGCCTTAGAAACCTCAGTCTTATCCTGAAATCTAGCATAATTCCTCATACGTCATATCATTCAAATAGAAAAAGTTATCACAACAAGCTTAATCAATTTAACCAAATGACTACCATCACTCTTAATAAAAGAAAAATGTCATCCTTATTAGAGAAATAAGAAGTAAGAAAAATCTGTCGAACCCAACTCCAAATATGCAAAACATTAGAACATTTAAAAAATAAATGTTGAATAGATTCTTCATGTTTTTCACAAAGCATACACATAGAACATATATGCAAACATTTATTTTGAATATGTTGATCTGTAGGAAGTCGTCTATGAAAAACTTTCCAGAATACTAGAGTTTTGGAAGACAAAATAGATGAAGACCAAATGAATTTACTTCAACCACATGGAACTCCTAATTCCAAGAAAAAAGTCATATCTAATTTAAGAGTCAAACGACCAGACTCATATAGAATCCAAATAAAAACATCTTGTTTCTCCCTAACTATGATATGATTAAAAAAATGAAACATATGTTGTAAAGACAAAAAAAAAATAAGAAAGTAAAATAAAATTAAGCAAGTGTGCTACTGTGCACTGCAGGGTTATATTTAACTATTTTACAATAATTGATCTATATTGATAAGTATAAATATATGGATTTAATAATAAATATTTATACATATGTTAAATATATAATAGCCTCCTTAATGTATTTTTTTTTTACTTAAAATTGTATCTAAAACGAAAAAATAGTAATACTATTCAATTAAGTTAAAAAAGTCTTTAATTTATATATACTACAATGATAAAAAGACATTACCGAACACAAAAAAGGGAAGAATAAGTTAGATTAGATAAGTGAAGAATTAAAAAATCTTTAGCGTATCATTGCAAACAAACAAAATATGCTAAGTATCCATTAAATTAGAAATGTTAAATAATATTTAAATTTTCAATAAGATATTTTTCTTTTATAAAACTTCGATATTATTATAAAATCTGATATCCTAGGATGACGTTTCAAAATCCAATAATCATTTGGTTTTATATAAAAAAAATATTATTGAACACAAAATAAAATAAAATAAAAGAATACCAACAAGATATAGATTAGGTTAAAACTCATATACAAGAAGTAACATCAATCCTATAAAAATCCCACACAAAACCAAGATCCAAAAATATTATATAATAATTTATTTTTAGTTTGTGCTGTCATGACAAATTTATTTTTATGACGCTCAAGTCTCTTAATAGTCTCTATAATATCGTCTTCATTTTCATTAAAAGAATTTTTCTTATAGATTTATTTTAAATTCACAATTTCTTTTATATATTTTGACGCGTATGTTAGGAAAAAAAATTATTTATTGACTATGAATTTTATATTCATAATGAAAATATAACATTAACTAATTTAATGGTTAATTTCATATCAAAACTATTTTTTTTTTAAATATAGGAACCGAAATGGAGTAGAAACTATTTCTATCTTAAAAAACTCATACTAGGGACTAAATTTAAGTTACTCAAAGTACATTTTATATTTAAGATTTTTTTACACTTACATTTACTTCTCATCAAAGTATTTTATAAAACACTCATCCAATATTATATTAAGATACTGATTAATATAAATTTAGCCAAATGTTTACACACTAGATCTCAACTCAATGGGTGTGGTTTTTAATTTACAATTAGTTCGAATTTAAGTAATTTTATTTAGTATTTGCATTGATGAAAAGTCTAACTCTTGAATTTATTACCAATTTAGTTCATAGATAAAAATATTTAAATATAAATCACTTTATTCTAAAATACGGTAAAATTACTAATTATTATTTTACAAATACTTTATTTTTTACAACCTTAATTAAATGGATTGAGATGCACACTAATTGAATAAAAAAACTTATTAGTTGAATTGAAGCAGTTAATTGACTTATATAATAAAATAAAGGATGTTTCCATATTATTCTAGTTTTCATTTCTGTGTATGTTAAAGATGATAAATGATTCATTTGACTGAGTCTATGTAGACTGATAAATTCAAAAATGCATGTTTTGACAACAGTTAACAAATTCTTGGGTCAACAAAAATATCAATGCTACTTTATATACATGTGGCTGTCCCTAGATGTCAAAAATAATTTAATCATGGTCTTTATTTTATGATTAGACTATTTTGAAAGGTCTAAATATCAAGTAAATATTCTTAATAATTAATCATAAAAAACATTTTAATATATTTTTTATTCCTACTTATTCAACTAATACAATTTTATTTTGTTTTTATTTATTATTGATTTTCCTCCTATTTTACTTTCGCCTTGTTCGAAACTTTTGAATTTTATTTGATGAGTTTGAAGATTTCAAAGTTTGTACAGTGCAGTATTTATTTATTAAGTCAATTCTGGTGACTCTGTATAAAGCAAGTTGTTAAGTCTGTGCATAACAACTCATTAAATAATTATTTGGCAATCATTAATCTCTCCCATTATGCACAAACATAAGTATAAATAATAGTCTCATTCATTAACTAATGCTTTTAAGATGCTGATTAAAAATTAATAATGTTTTTTTCACATAAAAGAATCAACAGCTACAAAATTAATTATAACTATGCTAAAATACATTAAAAATCTATAACTAGTGGGATACATATTTTATATATAGTATTATACATTTACAATTATCATTATTATTTATCATTTACAAGAAAATTATCAATTTTAAAGATAAAAATTAATTAATTACTATATTAATTAAATTATATATTATTAAAAAAATATATTTAAAATATTTTTTAATTGATATTTAATTAATAACAAAGATTAACTACCAATTACATCTTCCTAAATTAATTTATAAACTTCAAATTATTCAGTTCCTCCAAAAGTGTGTTCATTAAAAACATTTGCCATTTATTTTAATTATTATTATTACTTAATTATTTTATAAACAACATAGAAACATGGATTTTATTTCACTAATTATAATAAAATATATTAGCAATAACTATTATTTTAATAAAATAACGTTCCATTTGTTCCACTTTTTAAATTAATCACAAATTGCGGTAAAGAAAATGAAGGAGGGGCTCCTCTGTTTAATTAGGATTTTAAAATGCCTCTTTTTTAAATTAAAAAAATCCATAAATGTTTTTTATGTTTAATTTTTTTCAATAAAAGGTTTTAAGATATTCTTATGCTTATAATTGTCAAATATTTATAAAATATGAAATAATTGGTTTTTGAAAGAATTTTATGGACATTCGATAATTTAAAGGATTTTATGTATTAAAAAGGTATTTTTTTATCTTATACAATTAACTGTTTATCTATTATTATATATAAAATCATGTGAATTAAAGTATATTTTAAAAATTTATATGTTAAATACAAATGTATAACTACAATAAATAATAATAACATAATTAACTATCTTATTTCATATAATAAATATAATTACACAGTGTAACACCTCAAAAAATTACCATTATCATATTATTTGCCAACTACTATAAAATTACATCAATGTAAATTGTGTTATAAGCATACTCTCTAAATATTTATCTTTATAAATATCATAGTCCATTTTTACTGTAATAAAAAATTACATTTATACGTATCACCTCCAATCATCATATTTAACATATAACTATTGTAATTATAAAAGAGTAGGCTCATGTAAATAAAATATAACATCATTATCATGCATGTGAATGTTAATGAACTCACATTTAACCACACATCACACATCATGTTATGACTAAATATAAAACATTATTTTGAAGACTCTAACTCACAATAAACAAGTCTCACTAGAAGCTAATACCTAACATATTTTGAACTCATAAGATCTTATCTATCCTATGTTTTTGAAGTTAAGTCGTCTCAAAACATTTGTTACCAAGTCATGTACACCTACTATAAAATCATATATAAGTCTCTTTTGGCTTCTCATCACTTTAGGTCTTGTCTACATTACTAGATCATTAGTGAAGTGAAGATACATATGTTAATGTAAGTGTCATGTTTATTAACACCATCAAATTATAATATCATATTGGGTATCCCTACAATATCGATCAAGGACATACAAATCACTCATCTTGGATCACCCAATCAGGGTCAAACTTTATATACATATTAACCAACACATATATGTATATAAGTTGCCCTAGATTATACTTCTCACAAATGGTCACCCAAAAATGACATATGTATATCATGAATAAATCATGTCAAGCACCTAATTATGAATAATATACCTTCAAAACATAGACAATTAAACATACATTTTACTCATCATACCATCATTGATACATGAATAAAAGTATATACCATAACATAAAATTGTCACCTCCTAGTACATTGTCGCTTGAGTAACTTATTCTTAAGCAACATTTCTCTCATAAATAAAGTGTCAATCATATAGCTTGAGTTGTTCTTTTGAAGTTTGAGCAAAATTAAACCATGGAGTAACCTCACTTTAGGTTTGCCTCAATCCAATTACCACCTTATCCCTTGAATGATAACCGTTTGAGTGACAACTACTTGTTGAAAATATTTTAAGAAGTTCTAGACTCTCATTGGATGTTTTGAATGTCAAACCAGTGCTTGAACCTATATAGCACACATCATGCATTGCTACATGTTTAAGATACATGTACATTGTCTTTACCATGCTTAAGAATTCAAACATCTCTTGCGCCTCGCTTAAACTTCTTGTCCAATATTTGAGGGATATATTTCTAGAGGAGAGATAATCATATCAACATCTCTTGCTCAAGTGACAAGTCATCTCTTGAAGAACGTATGACAACAAATACATTAATTACATGCCACTTAAGTCTCACTTAAATAACAATATATCACTTGAATAATATTTAACTTGAGCAGACCAAACAACCTCACAAATATTATTATACATATAACAAAAATAGCATGCATACAACCAAACAATCTCATTAAAAAAATCACACAATCATATATTGAAGTTTCATATATTCCATATAAAAGAAGAAATACATTATAAATATATAATATTTGAAACATGCTTTATTCAACAAGTTATTTATAATCCTTTAGATAAGGCAAACTTTCAAAAAGTGGTGAGCTCTATGTTAATAATATCTATCCTTAAAACATCCACTCAAAAGAATAAGAAAAAAACCATAAAACTCAATTAGCTCTATGTTAAAAACCCCAAAATCTTAATAAATTAAAAATTCCCCAAAATCTTAAGAAATTAAAAATTCCCCAAAATCTTAAGAAGGTAAGATTTCCATAGTTTGAAATTTGTTTATAAACTTTCCGTTCCTATTAATTTAAAATATGTTATTAAAATAATATTAGGACCATTTACATAAAATAAATATACATATATTTGCATTTTCAAAAAAAATATAAGACAATATATCACGTATGTAAATGACATTGCTTTATAAAAATATATACATATATAAAGTTCATATAGAATTTATAAAAATGTAGTTATTAAAATAACTCATAGAAAATATATAATTTGAATATTAAATAGTATTTTTAATTCATTTAAATTTTTAACTGAATATAACTAATTTGGTGCTTAAAAAAATGAAACACCAAAACTTATATTAATATTTTTAATTCTTAATTAAATATCACACTAGTTTTATTAAAAAAGTTTTGAAAAATTCGAGTAGAACACACTTTTTTATTTTTTATTTTTCATATCAAAAAAAGATTTTCCATGCAATATTTAAAAAGAAGACTTAACCTATACAATTAATATTGGCAAAATTGAGCAGCAAAATGTTGTTTTGATTAGTTAGGAGTCTCTTTCAATTGTCATAGATATATGGGGTCATATTGTATCCACAAGGCTTTACTTTTGATTTTGGTCCCATACTTAACCCACTCACATCAATGAACCTCCCAAACCCCACCAATCATTAACAACTGCTACTTCCACAATGGCCCCACCATTTCACCATTTCGATTTCGTCGTTACCACAAAATATTCGGTCCAATCCCCACACCGCAAGAACCCTAATAAAAAAATTTGATAATATTGAGTGAAAATAATGAACACAATAATTATAATATTGAAAAACAAAAAACTTCTCCCTGCAAATTGAAATCTCAAATTCCGATCTGATACAGATAGACCACGATCCAAAAAAAGAAACAAGACTCCGCAAAATGATAAATCTCAGAAGATCTATGAACAAAACTCATAGCAGTAGTAAATTAGTAACAGTAATTAGCTTATGTTCCTATGATAGGGTTTTGTTTGATTCTAATCCTGGAATCCCGTTTTCGCCCAAATCGCGTTTCGAACTCTACTAAGATCGCGTCCTTTGAGCGTTCTCCCAACTCCTTCATGCACTGACAAGGAAGCGATTCTCGTCTTCGCCAGAAACTCGTGCGGAGGCACTCTCCCTCCTCCTTCCTCCTCGTCGCTCTGCACTTCTTCATAGTCACAGTTCCTCCTCCGATTCTGTCCGTACTCGTTGCCAAGTATCTTAGACCAGTCCGGCACGTTCACCGGCAGAGATCCCGAAGCAGCAACGCGGCCGACGGTAGAAGAGGAGTTACTGTGGAATCTCGAGGTGCGTATAGATTTACAGAATTCGGGAGAGTTAGCGTTTGCAGAGTTGTAGAGATCAGATTCATCGAATTCAAAGGCAGAATCGGAGAGTGGATCTCTGTCTACAGCAGGAAGAAAGCGATAACTAGCTCTACGAATGTTGGTGGCCATGAAAATGTCACTTTCGAGGAAACTTGAACCTATATGATTCAGAGTTTGTTAGAGAAGTATCAGCTTCTTCGTCACTGTACCGTGTTGGTTTCTTCTATGTGCTTTTATAAAGGTTAGCTTGCTTTCTGAAACAAAAAAAAAAATTGAAGAAAGGAAATAGTTGAGTTTTGTTTGGTTGCGTAAGCATTCTGGATAAGGAATCAGGGGAATGGGTAGGTGGATTTACGAAAGTACCCCGCGTTGGAAATAATGGCATGAATGTGAAAAAGTGAATTGGGGGTTACGAGAAGGATTGGAGAAAGTTGTCGCGGAGCGGGGTTCCACTCACCTGGGCGGGATAGAAGAAAAGAGGACAAGGTGGTCCCGTTTAGAGGATCGAGGAAGCGGACACGTGTGAAGCGTGTAGCACAAACACATATACAAGCCACCCACATGACACAAATATGGATATAAACGTAAAATACGGGAACACGAATTTATATATTATATAATTATAAATTATATAAATTAACAATAAATATTTAAGTGCATAAGTATATTTTAGATTTTTTTAGAGTATGAAGATGTTTTTTATGACTGATTCAAAATAATTTGTTCCTTATATTTATAATCGTAATAAAAATTTATACAATAAATTTTAGTTTTAAAAAAAATTATTGTATTTATCTTTTTTAAAATTATGTTAAAACTGTGTTAAAATTATCAAAAATCTAACAAATATTTTTTAAATTAAATATTTCACTGATAAATGTCCTACCAGTGTTAACACCGATACGTGTGTCTGACACACGGATACATCATTTAAGAGAAGTGTCTGAGTATTGGAAGGGAAAAAGAGTATGATATGATGATGATGATGGCTATGGTGAATTGTGTTGGATTAAGTGCCCAATCCTTTCATATTTCCAGCTGAATACAACTGTATATTAATTGTCCTCTCAAATGAGACATCCATAATCACCATGTTTACCCTTTCAAACTTCTATATTATCATATCACTCTCCATTGCCCATTTTCATTAATGGACTGGAGCCACATGCTTCTTCTGATGCCTCTAGATCTCTTAATTTTTGTTTTTAATTCAAACTTTAGCAAATTGAGTTAATTTTCTTGAAGTAACAAGTAAAAAAAAAGAGCATGTAATTAAGTTGAATTATTGAATATGTGGCCTACTTTTGATTGTGATTTGCAGAAGTTGTGAATATAATAGAATTGAAGCATAAGCATCTGGTCCACTTTAGCTTCACAAGTGAGACGCAATGAATGATACTAGCCTCCTTTTCACATTTTTCTAAAGGCATTTGCGTTACTTTACTTTTAAATACAAGTGAGTGCATTTCGAATGTCTTACTTAACTAGCTGTCCAGAAAAGTTATAACCAAAATAATATTCCAATCACAATTTTCATTTCCATTTTATATCACGAGATTTGTGTTTAAAGATGCATCACTGTGTCTTTTTGACTTTCTCTTTAGTTTATGTATTTTTTTATAAAATTAAATATGTTTCATTTTTGTATTTTCATCTGAAATTTATTTTCATTCTTAATTTAAATTTTATATATGAGTATTTATAGCGAAAAATTTATTAAAATTTATATTTTTTTACGTGATAAATAAATATTTTAAGATTAAGATGTTAAAATATTTTATTTATCTCTAATATGTATATTATACTATTATAATATCAATTACGTTAAAATTTCGTTTATTACGTAAATTATATAACTTAAAATATATAAAGTTTAAATTAAAAATAAAAGTCAATTTCATTGGTACACGACGAAAATCATATGAACTTTTTTTTATATTAAAGTCTCGTCACCATAATTTTTATTTCATTCAACATCATATATCATGTTTATGTCATATAATTGATCCTGTTTGATTTCTTTACTTTCTTGAACTTGAAAAATATATATAATTATAATAATTTTGGTTTGATTAAAGTGTCACTGTCAAATCATTATTTTTAACTGATATATATTTGTCAAAGAATTTTTGTAAACCAACATAATAATATAAAAAACATGTTTAAATTGAGTATTCACATAAGATAATTTCTTTACTTGGTAAGCTATTAAAAAGGTCAAGTCCATACAAATAAAATTTTAACTATTAAGTTTTTGCTAGCTAATTAAAATCAATATAAAAATTATTTATTAATAATAAAAACTATTTTAAATATCAATATTTTTTAACTTCTAAAATAATATAAAATTTAGTTAAAAGAATTGCTATCAACAATCAATTTTATATTATTTAAAAGAATTGCATGCAAATATTAAAATATTTAAAATAATTGGCAGCAGCAGGTGATTAAAGTGTCAGAGCCCGCATCTATTAAAATAAAGAGAGTAAAGTTTGGAATTTATATAGAAGTTCAATACCTAACAAACATATTTAACTTGCAACTACTTGTTTTTTTTTTTTTGCCAAAAGTTCGTGATTCTCAAAATTATAATCTATCAATCTATTTATATGTTTCTTAGATAATAATATATTTATGTTGTTTTTAGGATATGATCTATATATTGCTTCTTTTTTAGGATGTACTCACATATGGTCACATCCTTTAATTTGTGTGCCACATCTAGATCAACTTTCAAAAGGTTGATAATCAATATCTTGTGCTCTCACAAAGTGGGATTTGGTATCTATTTCTATTTATACCATATTAGAACTTTATTAAAAAATAATATTTAGAAGTGCATATTTTAAGGATATTGTTAAATAAATAGATATGTTTTGTACGAAATCATAATGGATTATATTGAAAATTCTGAGGGGATATATTAACAATACTTTTGTATAAAAGCTTAGTATTTTAATTTTATAATTAACATTGTAAATGGATTATTAACATTATTCTTGTGAAAAGGCTAAAGACATCCTCAAAAAACAAACACCATTATTCATTACCATCAAAACCCATGGGTTCTTTGTTTCACCAAGTGGAAGGACTACAAAGATTCCTCTAAAAAAAAATACTATTTTAACAAACCCAATTAAACAAAAAGTACACACTCAATAAAAACAAACACAGCAATTAATTTTTAAATTAGGCAAGTAGGTTAACAAGTAGTAAAAGAGTCTCACAGCAAGGAATTCAAATGAAAAAAAAAAAGGAGTTATAACATTTTCTTTGTGTTTCATTATGTCATGTTAATAGTGAAAATAATTAATTTTGATTGTGCTGGTTAAGAAAACTGAACTCAATTACACTCCCACCAATTTTGGTGTGTTTTTTAAGTTTGATCTTTGAAGGTAGTTAAAGAGATAGACCTCACATAGTTAAATAGGTAGACTTTGTTTAATAAGTTATGGTGGTATGAATGATGGATTAAAGGTTTCAATTTATCTAGTAATCATTGCTATATGCATTAATTACCTTGTTAATAGCTATGCCAATTTTGCATGTTGCAAGCTAGCATGGGAAGTTTCCTTTATTACCTTGTTAATAGCTATGCCAATTTTGCATGTTGCAAGCTAGCATGGTAAGTTTCCTTTATTGTCTACCTATATATGTCAATTTATCTACAGTTCATCATGATTTGCAAAGATAAAGTTTTGGTAAGTGTATATTTTTAAGGCTAAAAAGGAAAGTTGCAAATTGCAGCATCCCTTCACCCGAACCCAAAGAAGAGGAAAACACATTACTCTCATGCCATTACTAGAGTAGCTAGGGTTTTTAGTATATGATGCTGACATTTATTATTGCTTCTTGAAAGTTGAAATGGTCCCATATTCTTATCCTAATCCACATATATGATAATATTGCTGTCACAAAGACTGTTCAAAATTGTGTGGAACAAAGTTTTTTAAAAAAGTTAAATATAAATTGTTTTTATGGTTCAAATGTAATGGTTTTCAAGTTTTTGGTACAAACATTTTTTTACTTTAAATGAGAAAATTATATATATGTAAAATATTTTTATCAATGTATTAACATCTTTAGTTTTTAAAGAGAATAATCAATAGTTTAAATTAATATATCTAAAACTTAGATCAAATATTACTTGTTATTTAAACTAAAAATAATTAGTTAATGTAGTCCCTAAGTTAGATACTACTTTATAAATAAAAATAATAATAGTATTTAAAATAGTTTTTATTATTAATAAAATTTTATAAAATAGTTTTTAAATTGGTATTCAACACTAGTTACCACTTTCCAATACTTTAGTTATAAATAGAAACTAATTTAGAATCTAAAATACGTAGTTAATAGTTAAAATCTTGGTAGTTAATGTTTGATACCAATTTAAAAATTATTTTATAAATTTTTACTAACAGTATAAACTATTTTAGATGTTAATAATGTTTTAGTTTATAAAATAGTATCAAGGTTAATTATTATAGTGATTAATTTTTTTATTTAAATTAATTGCTATTAAATGATTTTTTTTTGTAGTAAACATTATTAACCTTTCTTTTAACGTATAAGGTACTAAAGTACTGCCCTCTAAGATGACGACTGCTTGGTGCATTCTGGTAGACAGACTTCCAACAAGGGTTAATCTAGAAAAGAGAGGGATAGATATGGATAATAACATCTGTGTTATGTGTGGGGAAGAAGAGTAGACATGCAACCGCGTATTCTTTAAGTGTAAAGTTTCATGGAGGGTTTTTGGTTTATGTGCAACGCGTGGATAAGGATGAGTATGGTGTTTCATTGGGATGCTAGAGTCAAATTTTGAGTCATTTAAGTTATGATGGGCAACACCAAAGATAAACAGGATGTGGGGTTGTATGTGGATAACGATGGTAGGAGAAATATGGGAAAACAGGAATCAAGTTATCTTTAAGAATGACATAGTAGATTGTGTCGAGATTTTCACGTTGGCACAACTTAAGGCGTAGATATGGATATCTAGTCAAGAATATTCAGTTGTTATTACATACCCCAATGATGTATGGACCCTAAGGAATGCTAGAGATCTCTCAAGTAGAGGAGAAATGAATGTGAAATAGATGACAAAAGGGTTGTGTGAGGTTATGAGATATTGTTTCAGGTAGACTGCAATTTTTTGGGTAATGTTTAGTTATAATGGTGACAGGAGCAGGAGTGGTATTTAGTGAAGGAACCAATTAAGTATATGGTCTAATAAACTGTTTGGGCTGATATTACTAACTTTATCTCTTTAGTAGAGAATTTTTTTGGTGGTTTGCAGGGAAGAAAACACGAACCACATGATGATGGAAGGAAAGTATAGATAATATTGACTCAAATGTATATTTGTATTTTGTACAAATGATTAACATAAAGGAGGGTAAACTGACTTAATAAACTATGAATATGACTGAATGTAATAGAAAGACAACATATATAGGAAACTATGTGATAAATAAAGGCTTTATCAAAAGATGTATTTTTGTTAGGGTGTTGTTAGGGGATGAACCCCTTTATGATATTTTTTTGCTGTTTAATATTGGTTTGGAGTATAGGAAGCTGGTAAAAGACTTTTTAATGTAGAAGGGTTGAGATACCCCTACCCTAAAGTGTCTCAATTATTTAATTTATTCATTGTTGAGAAAAAAAAAACCTTTCTTTTAACAATACAATTTCTTTTAAGGCAGTTTCTTCCTGCACCTCTATATTTTTCTTCCTGCACACCCACAAAGTTGCGCAAAGACAAAACTGTCCCTATATAAACTGTACATTTTTTTTTTGTATTCCAGATTATGAAATCCGGTAAGTTTTCGGATTGGCGCTTCCGATAAATTTTCGGATTGGCGCATCCGGTAGTACATGAATGATAGTGTTAATCCAAAATAAAAAAATGCAAAACATCCATAATTGAAAAAACCATTCCGGATCCACCAATCCATAATTCAAATATGCATTCCGGATTCAGAAATCCATAATTGAAAAAAATCATTCCGGATCCACCAATCCATAATAGAAATTAGGCTTCTGAATTTAACAATCCAAAAATCAATAATTTATGCAAATTTTGCTTCCAGAACACCTCCTCATTCAGAATGCAACATGATTCACTTCCGGACTGATGAATCGGTAGCACACTCCTAAATCCCGAAATTGTGGGGATCAGTTTCGAAATTTACAAAATTATGGGGGTGCAGGAAGAAAAATGCAGGGATGGAGGAAGAAACTGCCTTCTTTTAATTTGAATGGAAATTTATTCATAGAGACTGTAATAACCCCAAATAATACATGTGCGTATGGAGGGTTTTCTAAACCTCTGGTAAATTTCCATGATTATTTAAGAAACCACAATAAAATTTCATATTCTAATTTTTCACCTCATTTTTTTTCACGTTCAACGTTTTTCATACACTGATTTTTTTGAGGAAGCACGATATCAGACACGTACATTCCTTTAAACAAAATTTTTCTTTTTTTGTACGTCCTAGAAAACGCTCCCGTTCAAAATTCAAATTAACTCTTTCGCATCTTCATCTTTCAAACAAAATTCATATTTTTTGAAGAATTTTGTTGACACACAAAGATTTCTCTGTTCTTGTACTAGGGCTCCAATTGATGATTTATTTGATCCTATTTGATTTCTCTGAATTGGTTTCTTTCCCCATTTTTCATGCCCTATTTATTTGCCTACCACTTTGTGGTGCGTTTTTCTTCCGGTGCTGCGTTTAATGGTGAGTTTTCTTTCCGGCGGTGCATTTCACTAGTTCGGAATCATTTTTTGGAACACTCTCTCCGGTTCGTTTTTCGTTTCGCTCTTCTTTAGTTTTTTTAGTTTTTCTCTTCTTACAACATAGATGGAAAGGGTTATTTGATGTTTAATTGGGATGAATGAGTTTTATGGAAACATAGGGTGATAAAGGTGTTTAGTTTTTATTAAAGCAGGGATTTATTTTGTGGTTGCATTTTGCCCTGTTGCGCAGGAATATTGGAGCATGTGATTGTGGCGATGAATAGAAGGCTTCAGGTTGAGAAGTAGATGGTAAGGTCCTCAAATTTGATAGTATCTTTGAGAAAATGTTTGTGAGGAATTCTCTCTTTCGTGGAGAAATTGACAAAAAAATTGGACATACGGTTCCTTATTAGTTGGCTACTAACTAAATTTTGATGTGGATTTTATCTATATAATTACGTTGTTGATTTGGCCCAATCTCACATTTATGTATTAGAATAACATAGATTTAAGGAAAATTGTGCGGCTATAGATATTATGAATGATATTTTCTGAGAAAAAAAAAATACTAACAACAGCGAGAAAGAGATGTGTTAATTCATTATGTGTAGAATGTGTAAACACTGCTTATGAGCCTGTGAATTTAGACCGATATTACAAGGATCTGAATTTTCACTCATCTGTTTCTTGCACCATCTTTTATATCTCATTTCTTTTTTATATCTCGGGTGGCCGGCTCCAAGAAGGTATCCAATAACTCTTTCCTACAAGTGATTTATAATGAAGTATACAATTATATCAACAAATTATAATACTAACCTCTTATAAAACCTTACGAGACTGCTTAAATTTTACTTAAAATAATTTTCTTTTTTCTTAATTAAAATTGAATCCTTTTTATAGACATTGGTATGTTAGTTTTAATGGATCTTATTTATAATTTTGCCCGGTTGCCCCATAATTCTTCCAAGGAAAAGTGAATTTGTGCTCTTGTTGCTACAAGGAAATATCATATTCTGGTAGTAGTTTTCATATAGTTCTGAATGGTGTCATCAACATTTGCGGAATTTGATGCTAAAGTTGGAAGTATTAGGAACTGAACTTTGTTTTTAGATTAGAATAAATAATGTAGTATTAGTTTAACTATAATATATATTCCTATGGTATAAAAAATATTTAATAGTTTACTGTAGACTCTGCACATACAATAGATTAGTTCTTTGTAAAACTATTACCGAATTTACAGTTTGTATGTGCAGAAAAAGAACATATGCCTATTATTTTATAAAAGTACAGAGATCAATGGATGATCCCAGATATTAAATTTCATAGCAGTTTCAACTGAGAGTTTTTTTAAATGTAGAGATGACTTTGCTTGAGACCTTGACTATATCTATATATATATATATTTATATATAGGTTCTGAAAATATAATTCAGGGACAAACACGGACAAGAGAAAGCGACTTGTACTGCAGTATGAATTATTAAAGTACACATAAGGGAGCTCCACTCCCACGTTGTGAATTGTGATGAGTTTGGTTTTGTTGTAACTAGCTAGCAAACACATATATTAAGCTACCTATCCACTCTAACTTACTCCAAGTCATTAACCCTTTTTTCTTTTAATCATAGAGGGTGGGTTACATCCTCACTTAGAAGATAAAAAAATAGTATTTTATTTTCATGTTCTTATATAATCATATTCAAAAATCAATTAGTGCTATTTTTTTTTAATAAAAAGATGTTCAAATTTACAAATCTCTAAAGATAGAATCAAGCATTAATATTTTCTATTACACCTAATTTTTGTTATTTTACCTATCTTAGAAATTAAAATTTTAATCGATGTAATGTGATAGTCTCAATTAAATTAATATATACTTTATATTGTAATTTGAGTACTACTAATTATGGTTATTTTTCATATACTAGGAAGAAACAAAGATCAATATCAAAAATTGAATAATGTTATTTAATTTTTTATTATGTTCAATTTTATGAGTTAGAATAAATGATACTACAATGTTTCACTAGTTTTAACCTTTAAACTTTGTTATTTACATTATTTTATATTGAAGTTGTAAACTTTATTCTTTGTTCCTTTTATTAATGTTACATTTAATTATAAGAATCAAAATTTTAAAATATTTGATTTTAGATTGCTCGTTAAGGGTGTGTTTGGATTAGAAGGTGTGGGGGAGTGGAAAGTTGAGGGTCAGTGGGAGTGGAATGTGAAGAAAGTGTGAAGAAAGTTGAGGTTGTTTGGATTGGGGTATGTTAGAGTGGATGTGTGAGGAAAGTTTATTGAAAATTGTGAGTGATGTGATAGTTGTAAGAATATTATAAATTATTT
>Ga0123342_1002303_pt1 | contig 31756 bp, 24 predicted proteins | sample Turbeawhitnodule_FD_89960 | JGI IMG/M metagenome (GOLD analysis project Ga0123342, IMG submission 89960) | Root nodule microbial communities of legume samples collected from Mexico - Turtle bean Mexico white nodule | ecosystem: Host-associated > Plants > Roots > Nodule | place: Mexico: Nepantla... | reverse complement strand
CAGAATCAGTCCATTGAGACCAAGGTTTTTCAATGGAAGATCCATCTTTTTCAATTTTTGGAATAAAAGGACCATTTTCAATTGCATCCCAAATTCCCTTGTCAAGAGATTCAACAAAGATTTCCATCCTAACTTTCCAGAATTGGTAATTCAAACCACAGAAAAGAGGTGGTCTGTTGATTGATGCACCCTTTCCAAAAGGTAGTTTTTCAGCCATCGAAAAAAAAAATTAGGATCAAACTTGAGTATTTTTCAAGTTGATGCCAATTGTTAGAATGTATGGCTTTAAACTAGAGGGGGGGTGAATGGTTTAAAGAGAGTTTTCGGAAACTTTTTAAGATAAAATGAAATTCTTTGCAAGAAACCAGATTTAGGAATTCAGTTTGCCAAGAACAAAGTTCAAAACAGAAAAACAATCGGTTGTTTTGCAGAAACAATCAGTTGTTTATACAAGTAATATAACAACAACTAAAATTAAAGAGTTTAAGGAAGAGAGAATTGCACAAACAGTTTATACTAGTTCACTCTTAACCCAAGAGTTACATCCAGTTTCCCAGAAACCATTGGGGAATCCACTAAGTAATCAAATCCAGATTACATACACACACCACCAAAGAAGTGACCTTGATCCCCTCAAGACACACACTTCCTTTGGCTCAGCACATAGGCCACCAAGAATGTTGATCTTGACAACCTCAAGAGCACACAACCCTTCTTGACTTTACAACACCAGAATGTTCACAAATCACAGAACGAATTACACTGTTACAAAATCAACTGAAATCAATACAGAGTAATCCTATTCCACTTCTCTCTTGAATAACCAAAGCTCAAGTTTTAAACTCAAATGCTTCAAAACTCTTTGAAAAACTCAAATCTATTTTTCTGTCTTATTGTTTGTTATAAAACATTAACAAACTATTTATAGTATTCAAATCTTGGTCAAAGCATTTAAAGCAGGAGCGTATTCAGTTATGAAATCAATTAAAGCTCTTTTAACAAACAAAACTATTTTATGTTAGGATTCCAAACAAACAATCAGTTGAAATAACGAATAAATTGGTTGTTTGGGTTTGACAGCATGTCAACCATCCAAAACAGTTTTCAAACTTTTTCAAAAACACCTAAGTATAAAACAATCGGTTGTTTCGATAAAACAACAGATTGTTTTTCACTTAGCTTGAAAAACACTTTAATCTTAAAAGATTTGAAAACACTTAAGCTTTAGATTCAACAAAGAGTGGATTACAAATATAATCTACCCAGATCCTATTCTAAAGCACCTCAGCAACAACAAGCACATCCAGCCTTCCGTCAAACACAAAGGATTTGGATTCTTCAAAGCTTGAACACACTTGATTCAACAGACCATTCATAATTTTTTTATGATAACAAATAATTTAAGTGTGTTACATACTTGTTTAAATGTGACTATTTTATAGGAATATTTTAACCTATATTTCGTGTAGCTGAAGGATTATATAGATCACTCACTATCTATAAAAAGTATAACGATAAACAATCCAACAGATGATAATTTGAATCAAAGATGAATAAGTCGTAATGGTCAATTTTTCTAGATATATATTAATAGTTTGAAATATTTTTCCAATGTTTATAAAATTTGTAATTAAAGATGATCTCATGATCAATAGTCTAAAGTTAATTCTATAAGGAAACGATTTAACCTTTTTTCAATTTGAAATCTTATGTTTTCTTTTTAATGGATGACTTTATATAAGTGTTGAAGAAAATAGTCATTGTATATCCTTTTCTACCATTAAGCAATTCATATTCACTTAAAGTTCTTTGATGGAAAACTAACCTCGTACATGATTGTTTCCAACAATTTCTACTAAACGATCAAAAAAAATAAAAATGTGAAAAATACCTTAAACCCTAAACTTCAATCTTCCTTAATTGATGCAACAATCAAGAGAAATTGATGAGTAGAGGGAGATCCACCATTTTGAATTGGACATTCAAAGATAAGGACCAAACGTTCTAATGAAGAACTAAGAGAGAATTATCACTTCAAGAAAATGATTCAAATTCCAAAATAAGGAATTGTGAGTGCAAGAGTCTTCAAAAAGGTTTTATATACTATGAAACTTATACTCTGGGTCCAAACACTATTAATGTCCATCTAATAAGCCTCTTAAAAACTAAGTCCAAAAGGTTTCTAATTACAAGAAGAAAAAAAAACACATACAAGACCCAATAAAAACTTGTCACAAACAAATATACAAAATAAGTATAAGACCCAAAACAAAAAATTATACAAAAGTACACAAATTCTATTTTAGCTCCAAGCCTACTCTATAGTCCTTAGGAAGGTCTCATCTTTGATGCCATCATACCCTCTTTCTTGAAGAAAAAATTAATATCCAATTTAGCTCTTTATTACCTACGAGCAAACTACAAACATAAGTTCTAAAAAGAACTTAAATCTAAATAAAATAATCCAAAAATAGAAATATATCTAAATTGATATTTGGATCTATGAGAGACAAATCTCTTATTATCAATGTGCTTGACCATCTTCCTACAAGATCAAATACCAACATGAAATCAAATAATTTCAAAATAAATGTTCCATTTAAAAGTACACAAAGAGAAAAATCATCCTTAGAAGCAATAGAAATATAGATAAAATGTTCCTCAATATTTAGACAGATTATTAAAAACATAATTTTTTTTTCGAGGTTTTTTTTATCTACTTTTCTTCTCCAAATTGTATTTGGTATTGCTCATTGACATGTTTTCTAGGCAAACAAAAGGGAACACGTTAGTAAGTTTTTACAAGGAAAAGTTAGAATCATGATTTAAATGAGAAGAATCAAAGTTTTGCAATCCTCCTATAATAATTCTTTCTGGATCATACTTGTAAATGTGTTATTAAAGACTCTCTTCTTTTGGATTTTTCTTACTTTTTTTTCTTCTTTTTCTTTTCTTTTTTATCCTTTCTTTCTCTTCTTTCTTTCTCATATTTTTCTCTCTTTAAACTTTTTTCTCTTGTTTTGTTTTTTCTAACTTCTCTAGTTTTTGTGATGCCTTCTTTTCTACCTCTTTCAAGTATTTACAATAATTATAAAAGCCTTTACCTAGGATTTCAATTAGGACACTGAGTTTCATATCCATAAACTTCACATTTAGAGCAACTAAGAGTATTTATTTTTATCCTTGAAATTGATTTTTTTTATACACTTGTATTCCTTTATATGATCATAAATTTTGTTGTTCAACTTTATTATTATTGAAAGAGTTGTATTGATATATTCTACCAAAATCAAACTCATACCTAAAGTAAAAGTTGGAAAAACAAGAACCAACACAAAACAAATAAAAAACAATTCACACAAATAATATAGAAAATTAAGATGGATCTCATCACTAAATCAGTAAGTGTTTTACATTCAATCCACTTGTGTTCTTAGAAGATTATGCAATCCTACTCAAATTTCTCTTTAGTTCTTAATCAAATTCTCAATCAATTTATCAATAATTTTATATTTAAAGTGAAAGATGTAATAAATTCAAACTCAACAAAAAAAAATTAAAAATCTAAGACAAAACTAAAGATAAGCTAAAAAGTAAACAAATAAAGTAAACCAAAAGAGTAAAAATATGACAAAAATTAAGGATGTGACAAAGAGAAACACTTTAGAATCACTACTGGGAAATTATAAAACAAAGTAAGGTAAACAATAAAAAAAAATCAAATTAAGATTATTTTAATAACTTATCTTACAACTATGTAAGAATCGAGAAAAATAAGAATTCAAAGGGATATTATATATAAAAAAATAGTCAAATAAAAAAAGCTAAAATTATAAAGATTTAAAATGACAAGAAATCCAATCCAGAAATAATCGCCAATATGTGGATCACGATTAGGAGCAATAACAACACGTCTGAAGCCCAAAATTCCAATAAAATGTTGCTCGATTATGCAGTCATGTCAAATTCTACACCACGTTCCTCACTCAATCATAGCACCGTGAATTCAATAAATAGGTTCAATCTAGTACCTACCGTCTTCTGCTTTCAATTCTTCAGCATCATCAAACTGTTTGATGAATTTCCAATCAGACAAAAACCACCAAATCAAAATAATTGCACTTCATCGAATAAAAGGTAGCACCGAAAATTGCTTTCAGATAACCCACGAGAAATAACTCTTATTCACTTTGCAGTGATTCTCTGTTGTACAACCATTTAAGAATTTCATGAACAGTTCTTGAAATTTCAACACGCCAGTGCCTGCTTCAACCATCAAGAATGGGAATGATTCATGTAATTTAGTTGGATAAAGGTTCAAGCAGTGTCACAATTTCAGCTGCTATATGTGAACATGTCACCATTTCAATTGTTTAATTTCCTCAGAATTCTACAATTAACTTGCATATGCTTGTACGATTTTCACAAATCCAGTTACTTTTCTACGATTTCTCATGTATTTATAAATACTGAACGTTTGGTTTTACGCATGAATGCGAAGTCATTTAAAATGTGAGTTTTATTTATAGTAGCATCCATTTTGCTATGACAGTGCTTTCTAACAATATAGCAAGAGACTCCAATATTCACCAATCCCTTCCTACGTATAAATAAATGAACCACACTCACTAACCACCAACATTCAAACAAAAATATCTCTAAACAAACTTTGTTTTTCTCTCTCTCTCTCTCAAATTACTATTATGCCACAGCTCGATTTGGAGACGCTGGTTTCTGCATGCACCACCGGTTGCTCTGACCAAAAAATCGCCTGCGCCGATAACGACCATTCAGACTTGCCGCCGGAATCGTTCTGGCTCTCCGGTGACGCCGAGTACGACTGGTGGGACCGCCACGCCGTTTACCAGAGGAACGAATCCACTAAAGGAAACTCAATTTCCTCCAAGAACTTGAACGCCGGCTCCAACAACAACTCGCAGCGATTCTCCGAGAATCTGAAATCCAAAGCCACGATTATCGGCTTGCCTAAGCCACGGAAAACCTCCTGCGCCGACGTAAAGAGCCGTCGCAATCGCCGACTTGAAAACGCCAGGCTCTTCCCGAAACGGAGCGCGTCTGTCAGCGGAAAATCGGAAAACTCCGTTGTGGAACCCTCGTCGCCGAAGGTCTCCTGCATAGGGAGAGTGAGATCCAAGCGCGACCGGAATCGGTCACTAAGAACTCGCCAGAGATCAATCTCCTCCACCGCCACCGGCACTACCTCCGTCACCGCCGTTACCGTCACGAGGCAAAAATCCAAGCGGAGCCAGAGGAAGAAACCTGGATTCTTCCAAAGCGTTCGCGCTATATTCCAAACTGGTCGCAGGGGAAAATCAGTTCAGAAACCGGACCTTCAGCCCGGGGATTCAGCTTCGAAGCAGAAACGGAGCTTTGGCAAGAAAACGAGTGGGAGCACTGGAGGCAGCACGGAACGACGCGTTGATTGAAGAATCGGCCTCGAGTGCGCCGCTCGGTTTGGGTTCCGTGAAGGGGTTCGTGTTAGGGAGAAGGTCGGAGTCGTGGGTAGTTGGTTAGTCTCAATCCACGTGTCTCATTAGGATTCGTTTTTCACTACCATACAAATTCGGTGACGGCGGTGGTGAGCGCTGACATTTTGAATATTTGTTAAAGGGATGACGTGGCAAATTGAATAACGGTCTGAACGCTATAATAAGCGTGGTTGATTTTGCTGCTTCTGTCTTTTTTGTTCCTTTCTGCTCCGGCGATGACAACGACGGCGTGTGTAAACATAGACACCTCTCTTTTCGCCCAAAGTTAATTTAAATATATCTTTACAAAATTTTAAATATAAAGAAATATGTATACAATTTTCACAATATTAATAAGAAGAATAAATTTCTAAAATTCTATTTTGAGAAGTAATAAAGTCTTTTTCTTTAAAACCTCATCTTCTTTTATCTTCTTATAATATGATTTTATTTTTAAAAAATCATCGCCCAGTTTTATTAACTACGTCCACTTTTATTAACTACGATTTCTGTATATCTATCATAGAAAAACGTTATACATCACTGATTTCTGTAGATTTATTATAGAAAAACTTTATAAATGACTTATTTTGGAGTAATGTTTTCTCTTACATATATTAATATGAACTATGCTTGCATAATTTTAAGAAAATAGAGAATATTTTAATTTTTTAAAATATTTTTGGTCATATTACTTTGGATAAAATTTTATTAAAGTCTCTATATTTTTAAATTGAAAAAAAAGTCTTTCAATTCCAAAAACATATCATTCTATTAATGATAAATATAGACAAAATTCACATAAATTTAGAGGTTGGAAAAAATATTTCATCAATTAAAAAATAATGAGACTAAAATCAAATTTTTAATAAATAATATAGGTTCATAAGCATATTTTTCTAATAGATAAATATGGTTTTATTAATTTTAATTAATTATTACTATTATTATAAAACTACATGTTTACTTGATTTCCATTTATTATTTTCACTTTTCAATAAAACTCCACCATATTTTTAATTTTTATTTTATTTTCAAATATTTGTACGTTGTACATACACATTAAAAACCATTTTTTTCATTTTTAAATATTTTTTAAACTTAAAAATAATCTAACGATTTTGTAATTAGAAAATAAAATCATAAAATGAAGAAACAAGTAACTCTAATCTATTTGTTTACCATAAATGTCAATGTATTAAAAGATATAATATTTTATAACTATATTAAGAAGAAGATATTATTTAATTTACACATTTGTGAAAGTCATGTAGAGAAAAAAAGAAAAAAAGTCTTACAATGTGTTTGCGTCCAGGTAAGTAGTAAGAGGACTGAATTATCAAAAACTGTCACGTGGCACTTTACAACCAATTATATGACATAAAAATAATATTTTATTATAAAGGTCCGAAATATTAGGGTTGAGAGCTTTCACCTTTAATTTGTATTTTCCGAAAGGTGATGTTAGGGTTGTTTGATTGCGTTTTCAATTCCATTTTTTGAAAACTAGTTTTAAGGTTGAAAGATTATGTCTTTAATTCGTATTTTTTTTAAATATTTTGGAGTTTATTTTACGGTACGATTTGGGGTCTTGAAAAGAGGTTTGTTTTCGTTTGATTTAAAATTTTATTGCATTATGGTTGTGATTTTTTTTATTTTTTTTTTGTGATTAGTTGACATTCATTTTCGATTTTATGGTATGTATTTTGTATTTTTCTTTTGGATTGTGATTTTAGGGTTTTGATAGGGTTTCAATTTGAGTTCTTATTTTAGGGTGTAATAGGATTTCGATTTGGGATTTAATTTTATGTGCAAAGTTGTTACAGCATTCACATGTCACCCACCCAGTCAAGAAATTCTTTGATTTAAGAGCAACAACAAAAATTCACTTCCCCCAGCTATTTAGTCACAGCATACATTGTATTTTACTACATATGTAACATATTTTAATGCATAAGACACTCGAATGTTAATTTTTCTTTACACTAAACCCTGTCTTCTTAAGATGAATATACATTAAACCAGTCAACATTCATAAACAAAGACATCATCAATGTATATTGACAAAACACACAATTCTTTGTGCTACTGGATAGCTTATTTATCATTGATTGTATAGTCTACCTAATCAAATTAGCTTACTCAACTATTTCTAATGTTCATTATTGAATAATGAAGACAACACGTCATTCTGAAACAAAACAGGGTTTTCATTATTGAATAATCAAGACACCACGTAGTAGGATTGTATACAGATAAAAGATAATCAGTTATCCTTAATTAATACATAATCAAGTATGAATGTTTTCTTGAAAGATAATCAATTATTCTGGTTTCTTAAACGATTATGGGTCATTTTGTTCTAGTGTTATCTAAATGGAATTGCAAAACTTGAGAAATTTTAAAGCTGGTTATCATTCAACATGAAATTGATTTCAATTTTTTTAAAAGTCATAATTATTTATTTTTATTTTAAATTTTAATTAAATTAGTCATTTTATAAATATATAAAATAAATCATTTATATTATTAATTCAAATTTTATAATATTTTGTTAAATGTAAGTTTTATTCTAAAAAATATGTTTAAATATTGAATTAGTTTAAAAATATATTAACATAATAATAATAATACTATTATTATATATATAATATAATTGATTATATTATGTATATAATAATTATATTGATTATATATAAACAATCGATTATATAATATAATATAATGAAAATAAAAATATTAAATACTAGATAAGTTTATGAAATAAAAATATTTAATAATATTATGAATAAAAATATAATTATAATATAATAGAAATAAATATTTTTATTTATAAAAAAAATTCTATAAAATAATACTAATTATAAAAACTATGAAAATAATATTATTATTTAAATTTAATATAAAAATATTTTTTATTATGAATATTTAAATATTATTTATTTTATGTAACAATTTTTCATATATTAACCATATTAAATAATTCATATTTTTTTTAAGTTAGATATTTGATCATATAGTGAGAATCATATTTTAATTCAAACATTCAAAAGTTACATAAAAGTATAAAAGATAACGAACCTTAATATCAACACATATGTATTGATATGATCCAGGAAAAATTAACAAATTATAACATGAATTTCATGACTTTCCGCAACTTTTTTTATTGATAGATATTTGATTGTATAATTGTTATTATTCTTCAAAATATTATTTTAATATAATTTTTTTTTCTATTCATACTATGCATTGTACCATACAGTTTAATATTTGTTACACATACTTTATGAATCAATTTTAATTTAATTATTAAAATTTATTGTATTTCTAAATGTTCACACACATTTTTTACAATTAAGAATATTAAAATTTTATTTTTAATTGAAACTATACTGGCCGGATATGCTTCGGTCCTCGGCTCAAACACTTACGTGTAGTAAGCTCGGTTAGATGAGTTATACCCAGTTCGGACTAAGAAAGGTATGGGTCCAAAGATGTGTTGAGAGGTCGACCTAGATGTTTGGTAGTCCATACGAAAAAGATATTTAAAGTAAAAATAGCAGAAGGAATAACTGAATTAATTAAAACATACATCTTTTAAATGTGAATAAAAGTTATTAGGGATGATGTGACATAACACCCAAAAATAAAGGTGCATGTTAATAGAATATTCTACTGTTGAAATTATATTCTTGTTGTTGAGATTATATTCTTGTTGTTGAAACAATATTATGGTTGATGAAAATCATTGAACGAATGTCTATAAAAGGGGTTTAAGACCCCGAGTAAAGTAAGTAACTCTGAACCATATAGTGATACAGAATCATAGTTTGAATGCTCTCATTAACTTGATCGTCGAAGTGTGATCAACAGGTGGAGCCCCCTTCGTCCCAAAGCGTCCCCAACTCGATTCGACACCCAAACAAGGACACTTCATATAGGAGTTCACCCTTGAAACCGACCGAGGTCAACCAACAAGAACATTTGGCGCCCACCATGGGACCCGATAAAACTTGATCTCACCCACATTCGCGACTGAGCATTCTACGAGATGAGAAACACGAGGCAAGTACCATTGGGATCTGAAAGAAGTGAGGCCCCCACCTTGAAACAAATCATGGAGGCCATGAGGGCTCTCAATTAGGAAAATGAAGAATATGGACGAGGGCAAGAGCGAGTTCCAGAAGAAGCCAAGGCAAAGCAAGAACGGCTATGAGCAGAAACCCGAGCTGACCAAGAGCGCTTACAGGCTCACCTTATGGCATAGAGTGAGGCCTTTCGAATAACTATGGAAGAGCATGCACAAGCGAATGAGGAGTTGCTCAAGACCAACGGGGAGCTGTGGAGTAGCTTGCGCCAATAGGGTCGACGTCTCGCTCGGGAACGATCTCTCAGCAAATCATGGACGAGTTTATGCCACCCCATTACATAACACCCAAGATCGCCTTTTTCTTTGGTGTAGAAGATCCTGAAAGTCATCTAAAGGCGTTCAGGACTCAAATGATCATCTATAGGGGGTCTGATGCAATTCAATGTAAGATGCTCATAGGAACATTCATAAGAATAGCCCTGCAATGGTTTAGTGGGATCCCAGATGGACACATAACCTCTTTCCCTCAGTTCTCTAAAATGTTTAAAGAGCATTTCTCGGCTAATAAGGTTAACCCCCCACGACTATGTGATATGTTCAATGTCAGACAGAGTGAAATGGAGTCTCTCAAAGGATACTTGAATAGATTTTGTGCAGTCTTAGTAAGACTTCGAACCCAAGAAAAAAGAGATGGTGGTTGCAGCTTTCGTACAAGGCATGATAGAAAGCCCGTTCAGTGATTCACTAATCTGGAATCTGGCAGAGATGTTATCCGAGGTGTGTAAACAAGTTACCGCCCATATCGAGGCTAAAGAGGTCGTGCTCAAGAAGAATGGAAGCTCAAGATCAAAGCAACCCAGGCACAAGGAAAGCAGTCGAGATCATTCCATGAGGAGGAATGGAGCACTCACCGAGAAGAGGACGGGTCCGAGGCATGTTCCGTATGTCGCCAAGAAGGATGAGCCTAAGGTGAAGGCCAGGGAGAAGATGACGATTAGACCCAGGTTCTGAGTATCCGGCAAAGAGCTCATAAATAAACATGCTAGGAGTAGCAGACAGGTTGAAATTTCCCAAAAGACAAATTGATTTTTGTGATCACGAAGAGATGCCTGTTGCGACTTCCATAAGACATTTTTTAGCATAGCATCAAACGATGCATAACCCTAAGTTACCAACTGTCTAGTTTAGTCAAATAGAGTTTCTTGAAGGAATACCTTGAGGCCAACAAGGAAGAACCAAAAAGAAGAGGCTACGACCACGGATCAGACACACGAAATCCCAATCCATGGGGACTTGAACACCATCGCCGAAGGATTCTCTGGAGGTGGAAACTCAACCTTCAAACACAAACTATACGCGCGAGCGGTGATGTCCTTAGATACAAGGAGGTCTGACCACCCCACAGAGCAGCCCCCCCCCTATGCTTCACCAATTTCGACTTGGAAGATTTGTTTCCCCATAAGGACGACCCAATAGTGATATTTGTTGTCACGGTAGGACGGAAGGTGCACAGAGTCCTGATCGACCAAGGAAGCTCAGCCGATGTGCTGTTCTGGGAAACATTTACAAATTTGCAAATATCCTCCAATCAGCTAAGGCCTTATGATGGTTGTCTGGTCGACTTTGCAGGAGACCAGGTGGAGGTACGAGGATATGTTGAGCTGAGGACAACTTTTTCAGATGAAAACATAGCCAAAACGATTACTGTCAAGTACATCGTCATCAATACATCCTCTGCATACAACTTGCTTTTGAGGCAACCTTCCTTGAATAGGTTGGGTGCAATAGTCTCAACCACCCACATGAAGATGAAGTTGCCCTCGTCGTAAGGAGGGGTAATTACTATAAAGGTCGATCAGAAGATGGCACGAAAATGCTACGAGTACAGTTTGAAAAATCGTAGGAGAACCTACACAGTTACCATCCAGGCAGGAGAGCCAGGATGGATAGCAGAGGTGGATATTAGCGATGAAAGACGATTTGGGCCTACTGGAGAGGTTCAGGAGAGGGAGATAAAGGGGAAGAAATTCAAGCTCAGCACCTCACTATGCAAATAGTTAGAGGATAAAATAGTTGATGTTATCTCGGTGAATATGGGTGTTTTCGCATGGTCGTTTGCAGGCATGCCTGGAATATATTAAGACTTCTTGTGCCACCGACTTACCATGGATGAAAAAGTCAAGCCTATGGTCCAGAAATGAAGAGAAACACCTTATTATTTGAGAAGAAATTCAGAAACTTTTCGATATTGGCCATATAAAGGAGATCCAATACCCTGAGTGGTTGGCGAATGTTGTATTGGTGAAAAAGGCAAATGGGAAGTGGAGGGTGTGTGTTGACTTCACTGATTTAAATAAGGCTTGTCCCAAGGACTCATACCCCTTACCGAGCATAGAATCCTTGGTAGACAGCGCCTCGGGATGTCGGCAATTAAATTTCTAGATGCATTTTCAGGGTACAATCAAATTCATATGCACCCTAAAGACGACAGTAAGATAGCTATCATGGCTGAGGTTGCCAGTTACTGCTTCAAGGTCCCTTTGGCCTGAAAAATGTTGGGGCGACCTATCAAAGGCTCATGGATCTGATCCTTTCACCAATGCTCGGACGAAACGTTCAAGCATATGTGGATGATATGGTTGTCCTGTCAGAAAGGGAAGACCAGCATGTTGCCGACCTATAGGATCTATTTGCAACTATGGCAAGGTACAATCTAAAGCTTAATCCTGATAAATGCATATTTGGGGTAGAAGCTTGGAAATTTCTTGGTTTCTTGCTAACTGAAAGAGGTATAGAGGCAAACTCCGACAAATGCGCGACGATCATAAAGATGAGAAGCCCAACTAATGTTTAGGAAGTGTAGCAGTTAATTGCGCACATGGCCACCCTGTCTCGTCTCCTGTCAGCAATGGGGATAAGGGGTATCCTTATTTCCAGTGTCTTAAGAAGAATAATCACTTTGTATGGACTAGGGAATGTGAAGAAGCCTTTACCAAGTTGAAGTTATATTTGGCTAGTCCCCCATTCTCGGTAAACCAATCCCAGGAATTCCTGTTCATCTCTATTTTTCGATAACAGATCGGGCTATCAACTCAGTCATTTTGAAAGATCAGAGTAAGATCCAGAAGCCAGTCTATTACGTAAGCAAGGTGTTGTAGGGACCAGAGACCCAATATCAAGCTATTGAGAAAGATGCCCTAGTTGTGGTATTCACAGCTCGGTGACTTCACCATTACTTTCAAAGATTCACTGTGATTGTGATGACCGACCTAACCATCCGTAAAGTCCTCCAAAAACTTGATATAGCAGGTCGGATGATCCGTTGGGCGGTTGAGTTGTCTGAGTTCGACGTACAGTATGAACCACAAGGGTCAATTAAAGGCCAGGTATATGTAGACTTTATGGTAGAGCTTTCATCCAAGGACTTTCAGCCCAATCCTGACAGTTTCCAATGGGTCCTCTCAGTTGATGGATCCTCCAACCAACAAGGAACTAGAGCTGGGGCCATTTTAGAAAGACCAAACGGGTTCTTAATCAAGCAAGACCTCAAGTTTGCGTTTAAGGCGAGCAAAATCAAACTGAGTATGAATCCTTGATAGCGGGAATGTTGTTGGCCAAGGAGTTGAGTGCTCAAAGCTTGTTGGTGAAAAGTGACTCATTGCTCGTAACCGAACAAGTCACAGGCGAGTATCAGGCCGAGGACCCACAGCTAGCCTTATACCTCAAGTATGTAAGGATCTTAAGAGTAGCTTTCTCTACGTTCGATCCTTTCCATGTTTCCAGATAGCAAAACTCTCGAGCAGACCTATTGTCTAAGTTAGCTAGATTGGGGAAAGGAGGTCGACAAAGGTTGGTAATCCAAGAGACCATGAAATCACCCAAGATGACCGCATAAGGGTTGTCCGAAGTTGACCATTTGGAGGTCTTAAAGATCAGCTTATAGAAAGGGAGAAGGCATCGGTCGATGATTCAAGAAACCCTGAAAATCTCAAGAATAACCATTCATGAGCTACCTGAGGATGAATCTTTTGAGGTTTCGCAGATTAGTACCATAGAAACTTAGGTAACACCTTATAAGCGTCATCTTGCTAATGGATTACTTCCTACCGAGAATTCAGAGGCCAAGATTGTCAAGAGGAATGCGATTCAGCATACCCTGATAGATGGGAACTTATTTCGCCATGGTTATATCCACCTACTCCTCACCTGAGTAAGTGGAGACTAATGCATCCGTATAATGGTTGAGCTTCATGAGGGTGCTTGTGGCGGTCACATAGGCCGACAATGAAGGAAGATTGCACTGTGAGCAATGTAAGAAGCATGCTGATTGGTGCAATGCACCAACAGAGGAGTTGCGATCAATTTATAGCCCATGGCCTTTCCACACATGGGGAATATACATTTGGGCTTTTTCCCTCTGATCATACGTCAGATGAAATACCTCATCATCTCCATTGAGTACTTTACCAAGTGGATTGAAGCTGAGTTGGTTGCGTAAATAACTGCTCACAAAGTTCAGCATTTTGTATGAAAGAATATTGTGTGTTGCTTTGGGATTCCGAGACACTTAGTATCCGACAATGAAACTCAATTTACTAGTTAACAATTGGGAAAGTAGTGCACATAGCTCATAATAAAGCAAATATTTGTGTCGGTAGAACACCCACAAATGAATGGGTAGGCGAGTCGTCCAATAGGGTCCTATTGAGAGGACTGAAGAGAAGATTGGAAAAGGCAAAGAGAAATTGGTCAGAAGAAATTCCAAGAATTTTGTGGTCTTATCACACCACTCGGCAATCAACAACGAAGGAGATGCCATTCAGTTTGGTATATGGGTCAGATGCCATGATACCAGTAGAAATACAAGAGAGTTCTCCTAGGTTCCAAAGTTTTGTCGTTGAAGAATCCAACGAGGGAAGAAAGGTGAATCTAGACTTGCTGGACGAGGTACATGATCACGCCCGTATAAACTTGAAAGCTTTAAAGAGAAGGATGGAATTAAAGCACAAGACCAAGACGAAACCTCGACAGTTCAGGGTTGTCGACTTGGTGATGCGGAAGACCCACCCCTACCAGATCGAAAACAAGTTGTCTCCAAAGTGGACTGGCTCGTGTCGCATAGTCGAGGTAGTAGGAAATGGTGCATATAAGTTGGAAACCCTAGAGGGAGGAGTTATCCTACGAAAGTAGAACACGACAAATCTCATGTTTTATTTCAGTTAAGACATTTGGATTTTTATTCTTTTCCTTTGAACGTTATGTGTTTTGGGGTGATGCTTTTTCCCCCAAAGGGGTTTTTTAACGAGGTCACATAGTCATAAATTTTTTCTTGGAAGATGATGTATGAAATAAGTTAGCTCGAATAGAGTAGCGTAGATGGTACATGGTAAGACGACCTAGCTCGGTGCAAGTACGATTACCCGAGTATAGGCGCCATGTGAGGTGAATTGATCTAATGAATTATTTGGTTTGGTGCATGGTAAGACAAGCTAGCTCGGTAAGTACGATTACCCGAGTATAGACGCCCTTTGGGATGAATTGACCTGGTGAATTATTTGATTTGGTGCATGGTAAGATGACCAACTCGGTGTAAGTGCGATTACCCAAGTATAGGCGCCATGTGAGATGAATTGATCTGATGAATTATTTGATTTGGTGCAAGGTAAGACGACCCAAATCGGTGTAAGTGTGATTACCCGAGTATAGGCGCCCTGTGAGATGAGTTTACCAGATAAGTTATTTGATTTAGTGCAAGGTAAGACGACCTAACTCATGTAAAAGTGAATACTCGAGTATAGGCACCCTGCGATAAGTTAAACAAGTGAATCATTTGAGATAACGCATGATAAGACAATCGAGCTCGGAGTAGATGCAACTATCCGAGTAGGTGCCCTACAAAGTAAGGCATCATGGAATTGATGTAGTATTGATACTACAAGACAGCCCGAAACGGAGGCCATGGTTGCTCGTCAAGTCAGAGTAAAAAGTTGTTCCGACCATGAGGATGACATTCATTAAAGGTTATACTGTCTATTAAGAGAAATATCTTGTTACTCTCTACACTTAGTTTCACCTAAGTTAGCAAAAACCGGTTAAGTTAATTATGCTATGTTTAGGGTTGGAAAGGGTGAGTTAGTTCAATCTGCCAAGTATTGGTACATGCATTTGTAAGTGATGTAAATAAACCCTTTAAAATCCGAAAAACAGTATGCATCCAAAAACTTAATAGTGCTAAATAAAGAAGGGCAAAAGGTTCAAAGTGTTAAATAAGTTTGGTAGGCAAATAAATATTACAGTCCATAAAGAGTTCAAATTAATCCCCCCTTAGTTGGCCATCAACCACGATTTTACCCGAATCAAGTTCGGAAAGATCCATGGAAGGGTGAACAACCGCAGCTTGCTCCAAGGCAGCTTCAAATCCTACGAGGTAGGATGGAGAAGCATCTTGCTTGAAGGAATCAATGGCTTTGATGAGGTCTTCCCCTTTGCAGGTCAGCTTATTCTTTAGCTCGTCAACTTCGGTCAAAAGCTTGTTGTTCTCTTCGGCTAAGTTTGATGCCTCTTGGGTTTTCTCTGCTCTGAGCTGCTCAGCCTCTTGGTGCAAACCACTCAAGCTCTCAACCTGGAGGCGTTCTACCTCCTTATGAAACTCCATGTTCTCCTTAACCTTTTGGTCATCGGCTTCCTTTCGACCTTTGCCTTAGCATCAACCAGGCAAGTCATGTCAAATGCCTGTCCAAATAGCTTCAAGGTATCATGATGAAGGTGATCTTCATTATGAACCATGAGCCTAGCTCTATCCTTGCTAGGCAAGAAGAAGGCTTCACCATGGATTGGGACATCGAAATCAGGGTCCTACAGGCTTTTCCCCCTCAAGCTCTCGGTCTCGCACTCTTGAATGGTAATGACTTCTTGGTGTGGTGCTCGGCTGTCTGAGGGTGAATGCTCGGTAGAGGGAGTGGTAACTGGTCTTTTCCTTTTGAAAACGAGCCCTGAAGTGGTCTGCTCGTCCGAGTCAGTTGGAGTCTGGGTAACAAGAGCTTTCTTTTCTTGTGTCAAAGACTCCTTAGGCAGGCTAGCAGCTGCCCTCATCTTCCTAGTAAGCTCGGCTAACTTGATCTTATTGATGTTGGAAAGCATTCTTTCTGCAAAAACGAATGAATAATTAGTGACAATGATATAAGTTTTTTCATCAAAGGTAGGAAAGGAGGAGTGTCAATGTAGGCTTTCAAGGCACCGGGAAGGTATTCTTTAGTCAACAAAAAGGAGGTATCAAAGACGACTTTCAAGCTTGTCAAAAACTCGCAAATCCCTTGGTCCTTTGGAGAAAGATCTTCCAAGCACCGAACACTCTAGAATCTAGGTTCGGGTATCTAATACAAGGGGAAAACCGTCCAGTAGGGATGAATCTCTTGTTGAAGCTCAGATTTTAAGGAACCACCCTTTAAAGTTTTTGTAGGACGACTAAAAGAGGGTAAGTAAACCTCTCCCAGGGGCACCATTTAGGGAAACCCACAATTGGCAGCCCGAGTGCTTGGCCTAAAAAAATATAAGAAAACTTCCACAATTGGTGAAATGCCAAGCTGTGAACACAGGATTATGAAAGATCGGGAAAATGCCCAACTATTTGGATGTAGATGGGCAAGAGCTACATTTAGCTCGGTTAGCAATTCCTTTTCAAAAATAGGCAGGGGTAAACGGAGAAGGACCTTTTAAAAAAAAAGGCATAGAAAAAGTAAAATGGACCATTAGGGTCCTACGATTCATTGCTACATATGGGCTCATCCTCCCTACAAGCTACAACCTTTACTAAACCTTGGTCTTTCTTACTAAGTGCCACCGATTCTATTAACTCTCTAATACGCAAACAATTGGTATAATATAAGGTTTCTTTTAGGAGCTTTTTCTTAGCCCAATGGTATGCAGGACTATAATCCATTGTCGATGTAACTAAAGCATAAAACAAAGATAAAATAACAAATGCAATCCAAAACAAGGCAGAGTGAATCGAATCGACGTAAGCCAAGATACTATTATCGAAATGCAATCAATAAGGCATATAACAATCATTCAATGAAGACAGGTGGATAGAGCATATAACAATCATTCAATTTTTCGATGAGTAGCGGCGGTGCGTGGTGGCGCGAAAGAGGAAATGGGAATTTTTGAGAGAGCTCGAGCAGTGGTGGGCAGCGTGAGAAAGTGAAGAGTGTGAGAACAAAAGGAGGGTATTTTGAAAAATGAAGAAGTTGAAACAGTAGGATTTTCCCTACCATTGATGCAGACGCCACGTGGAAGCCCCTAGATTTAGTAAGGTGAAACGTTTTTTCATGGGACGCTTCGATAACCGCGTCCTAGCTACCCCCTGAGGAAACATCATGTCAGTTGCCAGTACTAGAGATCCTTTTCGCCTTGTCAAGCTCGGCTCGAGCCCGGGGGGCTTGTGTACTAGTCGGACATGCTCAGGTCCTCGGTCCAAGCACTTAAGTGTAGTAAGCTCGTTTAGATGAGTTATACCCAGCTCGGCTTGGGGAAGGTATGGGCCCAAAGACGTGTTGAGAGATCGGCCCAAATGTTTTGTAGTCCATAAGAAGAAGATATTTAAAGTAAAAATAATAGAAGTAGTTGAATTAATTAAAACATATATCTTTTAAATGCGAATAAAAGTTGTTAGGGATGATGTGGCATAGCACCCGATAATAAAGGTGCACGTTAATAGAATATTCTACTGTTGAAATCATAGTCTCGTTGTTGAGATTATATTCTTGTTATTGAAACAATATTATGGTTGATGAAAATCGTTGAAGGAATGTCTATAAAAGGGATTTAAGACCCCAAGTAAAGGTAAGTAATTTTGAACCCTATACTGATACAAAATCATAGTTTGAATGCTCTCACCGACGTGATCGTCGAAGTGTGATCAACAGGTGGAACCCCTTTCGTCCCAAAGCGTTCCCAACTCGACACCCAAGCAAGGACACTTCAGATAGGAGCTCATCCTTGAATCGACCGAGGTCAGTCGGCGAGAACATAAACAAAAAAGTTTATGAATTTTTTTTCCATATTTTGACAATTTTACTTATTTTGTAATTTATTTTCAAAATTAGTAAATTACTAGAAAAAAATTATAAATGTTTTTAGAGCATAAAAAATAATAATATATTGAAAATAATTTTCTAGCTATAGGAAGGTACAGTGAAAAGAAATAGTAATATTATTGAAAAAGAAAACAAAAGAACAAATATGGAGGCAAAACTTCTTTTCTTAGTAAGAAATTTTTTGACTTTACAGTTCAACTTAAAAAAAATTTAGGTCAAAAAAATCTTTAATAATGTCAAAGTATATTTTCTTCTAATTAGATTGATAAATTTAAGAGAAATGAGTATAGCATCTATTCAAAGAAGAGAATTAGGTGTAGATTTCAAAATCAGAAGAATTTTACTTTTCGAACTCAAGTAAAAATAAATAAAAAAAGTTAGAAAAAAATATTTTAACTACAAACAACTAAAATTACAGATAAATACATTATATATTTTTTAATTATTTGTAAACAAAGACAAATTTATAATCTTACTTTGATACAAAATTAATTTATTAATTATATTTATCACATTAGTAAAAAATTTATAATTTTTTTTTCATTTTCTATTTTATTTACTTTCCTCTTAACAATCTCATTTTTGCTTTAAATCAATTATTTTTCACTTCTCCGTTCTCTTGTGAATACAAACAAAACATTAGGTATGAAAAGAAGTGATATAAAATAAGTGTTTTTAGTATTTTCTTTTATTTAATGTTGGCTTCCGCAATTTACTATTAAGAGTAGTAGGAATAGAATTTCCGCGAAATTTCCTGGCAACGTCAAAATCTTATTCAATGTTTTGAAATTTTCAGAGCGCGCCTTTAGAATTGCGACAATCAACTACTAAATATTTTTAAAAGAAAATAAAATAAATTAATTTCTACATAAATTAAAATTAGCTAATGTGTAAATTAATTTCTAAAATTTATCTAATAAACTTCTTCCTAATAAGTATAAACAACAAAAAACAATTTGTTTTTGTAAAATTTAAAATTAATATTTATAAATAAAGAAGTTTATAAAAAGTATTTATTTTTATTCTATTTTCATTTCTAACAGCTTCTATGGAAAAAATTGTTCAAACATAACCTAAATACTTCTCCAAAATTTGATTTTTAATAAATATATAATCTATTTTTAATAAAGGTGTTAAAATGACTGGATCGACCGGTCGATTTTGATGGATCACCTATTAAAATTATTCTGACCGGTTTAAGATATATTTTAAAAGGTTGTTTTAGATTTAATTTTGTGTGGGACCAATATACCAACGAACCATCTTGATCTATTTTAAAATAATTTTAATTTAAAAAATTAACAATAAAATATATATGTTTAAAATATTAATTATTTAGTCAAATTTTAATTTTAAATTAATGTATTGATAAATAAATTATAATACATCAATATGTTTTAATAAATTAATCTTAATTTAATTTAAAATATATATAATTTTTATTTTATAAAATATGTTAGCATATATGACATAATTTAAGCACATTTAAACTCTAGGTAAAAAAAAGTTAAACTAAAAATTACTTAATTCAATTTAATTCACAATTTTGACCTAATCTATTGGGCAGGATTTTCCGTCACTGCTTAAACCCAATTGTATAAAAGCTAATCTAATTGTTTTCTTCTAAACATCTAATCCATATACTTTGTCCTGAAATTTTGTAATTTTAGTTTTTAATTTTTAAAATTAATCCTTTTTCTTTTTATTTGAATAAATTATATCAATATTTATAATAATTTATTAGAATTGTTTTCAATAAATAACATTTTTCGTTGATTTAAACTTAAACTATAATATTTTAGTAAGAAGATAGTATATAAATAACGGAATGAAATCTTGGAAAGGAATGGTAGATAGTACACAATAATACAACACAAAATATGCTTCCAGTTTCACTGATTTTACTTTTAGGGCATTAAAATAAATAATTACTCACTGATTTAGGCAACATCACAAGTGTGTAGATGATTTGAGTAACATGGTGAACAGTGGAGGTTTAGTCGGTCTGGGGCACCCTGCATAAAGCACTACAAAAAAACTAAATAATTTTGTGCTGCATCATGAGCTAATGGAGTGGAATATACTTGATTCATTGGGTGCTGAAAATGTGGGGAAGGAATGGAAAGATGGTTTATGCATCTCTCTTGGTTTGTTGCATGATATCTTGGATAAGGAATGTGACATTGGAGTGAGAAGATCCACCTTGTTCTACTGCTTTCTTAGCCTTATCTGCAAGTTCTTTAACCCTTTCTCTGATTTCTTCACTTTCCCTACTCTCATCCATCAACTCATTAATTGCTCTCTCAACATCTTCTTTCTTCACCAAAACGCCTTTTTCCTCTTCCTTACCCCATTCCACAGGAACCTCCACCCCAACCTTCACTCCCACTCTTAATATTTGCACAATAAGTTTCTCATTCAGAAACTGGTCCCCAAATAGAGGCCAAGTGACCATTGGCACACCAGCACATATTGCTTCCAAGGTTGAGTTCCAGCCACAGTGAGTTAAAAACCCTCCAATTGCTGGGTGTGACAGAATCAGTACCTGAGGAGCCCAACCATGAATCACAAGACTTCGATCTTTCATCCTTTCCTCAAAGCCCTCTTCCTTCATCCACTTCTCCACTTCCTCTAATTGATTCCCTTCCCTTATAACCCAAATGAAGGGTCTATTTGAGGCCTCCAAGGCCAAACCCAGCTCTATCAGTTGCTGTGGAGTTATGTTGCACATGCTTCCAAGGCAAGCGTAGATCACACCCCCTGCCTTCTGCAAACCAAGCCACTTCATGCAAAAATGTTCATCAATTGAGGCTTTCTTCCCTCTCTCAGCCTTGTCTAATTCATCCTTATTGCTGAGTGAAACAGGACCAATACACCACATTCTACCTTTTTTTGACTTCTTGTAAGCCCTGGCATAATCTGGTTCCAACTCCTCAAAGGAATTCATTACCACCCCAGAAGAAACCCCTTCAGCTGCACCTGTTCTGGCATAAAACTGTCTCCATCCTTCATCTGTTTTTTGTGCTGGAAGCTGTGCTTTGGTCATCTCAACCTTGTCAGGCAAACCAGGCAAAACGAAGTACTCAGTTTTTGAGGTTATGCCTGACAGAAGAACTCTGGAGACTCCCAGGCTGTACATACAGAAGAGAGTGAAGCAACTTTGTCCCAAGAAAGAGATCCTAGGGATGTTGAACTTGGTAGCAACGTTGGCTGTGTAATGCAAACACATGTCTGAAACTATGCAGCTCGGTGGGGGCGTTAACTCTTCCAACAGTTTTTCTACTTGCTCCCTTTGGGTGTCGCTGTTAGCAGCATTGAAGAAATCCAAGCCAGAGCCTAGTGTAGTTAACATGTCAAGATTCTCACACCCTTCTGGCAATCCAGCTTCTTGATATGGGAAATGGAGTTCAAGTACTTTGATTTGAGACCCTGAATCGATGGAACGGGCCAAAGTTGCTTTGAAACGTGATGCGTTTTGGTGTGTGGTGAGGATTGTGACAGTGACACCCTGCTGTGCCAGAATTTTCGCTATGTCCATCATGGGGATCATGTGCCCTTGGGACATCAGAGGAAACAACACGAAGTTCAGTTTCGATTTTTGGGAAGACATTTTCTGAGTGGTTTATGGAGATGATTGAACTTGTATGTAAAATGCTGAGATGAGATGGTGACTTTATTGGTGATGAAAGTGTCTCAACCACATGATATGATGATGATAGCAGAGTGTAAAAACACCCAAAACATACAAAATAATTTGTAAAATTAAAAATTAAAATATTAATATTTAGTAGAATGTAGGGTAGATTGTAAAAGAACCGAGAAAAAAACTAATTATATATAATAATCACATGTTTGGTATGGAAGAGTATTTATATATTATTATCTATACTTAAATTAACTGAGTGGACGACCTCCTTTGAAATTATTATTTTTTATTATAACCTCAAAAGTACATATAAATCTGCATAAAATTTTATTTTAAAGTAACAGTGAAAAAATATTCTTTACTATATATACGATAGGATATCTAGAAAGACCGACTTTCTTGAACGCATCAAAAGCAAAAAAGAAAAATGTGGAAGCAAACTCTTGTAATACCTTCAAAGGGAAGCAAAGAATTAATTATTGATACAAAGTAAGTCTGAAGAATAAGTAACATACAAATATTTAGTCATAAAGTATTATATTACGGAAATAATATTTAGTTAAATTTTAAGTTATTCATTAATTTTGATATTTTCGACAGAATTTTTGTTTAAAAATTTCTTTCGATTAAGTGATTAAAATATTATTTATGTTTGTTTAAGTATTTTTTGTTTGGTTTTATTATCAATGAAAAAATATAGTCGTTATTTTTGTCGTCTTCCACTTTGCGTCATTGCATTAAAGAAGAAATTCAAATGACAAAGTACTTCAAAAAAAAAAAAAAAACTTTAAACAGTCAACAAAATCAAATTTTTAATAAACACTCAATTAAAATATTCAAATTAATAAGATAACTAAAACTTAAATATATTAAAAATAAAATTGATGCCTATTGTACACATAAATAATATAAGTTTATAAAAAGTTTTCCACTCCCAATTCTCCCTATATGCTTTTTGTGACACCACATTTCCTAGGTTTGCACAAAATCACAAAGTGAAATTTTCACTTGAAAGTTACATTAAGGCTTTGGAGGTGATATTTGTAGTAAAACCAACTTTAAAACATGAATAAAATTGATTTTTCAATGTGTGAGTAATCACTATCCATAAGGACTTATCCGTAGTGTATTGCGCAAGTCTCCCAGGATATAACAAAAATTTTATAGAATTTTTTTAGGATCAGAGCTAGCAAGTTACTCTTAAAATAGTAAGAACCCAATAAATCCAGAAACAATATTTATAATAAAAGAAAAGAATAAATGAAGAGAGAGAAAGAGAGGAAGAGAGGAGTGCACAATGAGTGTTATGAGGAAGATGAAGAGCAGTGAGGAGATGTGTGTGAAAATAAGAACAAAACCCCTCTTTATATAGGAAGATGAATAAAGGGTATGTTGCATCTTCACAACTGAAATCGTGACACGTTCCATTGATTGGTCGCTGGAAACAGAGCAACCGTCGGAAGAGAGAGGAAAATCGCGAAGAATAAGGAATGCAACGAGAGTGAAGGGTGTGAACCTTCCTTGGACGTGCGGCCACGATCCTGGGTGTAGAGGGCAACGATGCACGTCAAACTTGTAATAGATCCAGTATCTGTTGCACTTTCGCGATCTCCTCCAATGGCACCGAAGAATCGCTAGGGTTTTCTCACACACTCTGTTTCCCGTTTCTACACACACTCTGTTTTTCATTTTTGCACACACTCTGTTTTTTTCATTTATGCAATATATACGATTTTACAACAATCCCCCACATATTGCAAAAGATAAAACATAGTGATAAAGAAAGAAATTAATTTTGGGTTCATGTAAGATGTAATGCATCAGAGTTGGTATAACAAGCTATATGAACCACTCTTAGATTAATGAACTTAACATATAATGCAGTTGGTATAGCAAGCTATATGAACCAAGACACTTAGTATGTGTTAGAGGTTTATCAATCACAATATACCCCCACAATACTTGTTGTTACCGCTATGTTGGGCTTATTAGGCCATGCTCATGCCTGGTATTCGTGAGTGCTATAGAGATCTCGCCAATATCTCATGCAAGCGACCCCACTTGACACTCATATAGGTGATTTCATCAAGTGTATGTTGCAAATCATACACCACCCATAAGAGATATGAAAATTATTAAAACTTTGTAAATCATTAAAACTATTTTACCTCAAAATTTTAACCACAAAGTTTATCCTCTCGGTAATGCATTGTCTAGCACTTTCACACACACCATAGGAATGATAAAAAATAATCTTAAATCAATATTAGTGATAGCAAAACTAACAAGTGACTTGTTTTTACCCATATGAACCTTATTCATGGCATCTCCAATCACAAAAGTTAGGTTTCCATCACTTGTTTGTTTGCAAGTGGCTTAAGTCCCGTTCACCTCGATGTTTCTAAAATCAGTTTTCTCCCAAGGGGTTTTCTCAGAGGATATGCCAAATTTCGTTCAGACTTGACATAGTCAATAGAAATCGTTCTGCTCTTTAACAACTGCTTCACCAAATTATGTTTCAATTGTATATGTTTGTTCTTTCCATTGTAAGTTTTATTTTTAGCTATAACTATTGTCGATTGGCAGTCACAATGCATTGATACAGATGGGGTTGGTTTCATTCCTAACGAAATGTTTACTAAGAAGTTTTTCAACCACTCAGCTTCACTACCAGCCATCTAGAGAGAAACAAACTCAGATTCCATTGTTGATCTTGCAATAATAGTTTGCCTAGCTGATCTCCATGTAACTGCACCACCCCCAAGTGTAAATACATAACCACTAGTAGATTTAGTCTCATCTGAATCAGAGATCCAATTAGCATCATTGTACCCTTCTAGCACAACGGGAAATCAACTATATTCAATGTCATAATCCATTGTACTTCTCTAGTATTTCATGAATCTCGCAAGTGCATCCCAATGATCCTAACTAGGACATTGAGTGTATCTACTCAGTTTACCTACTGCATAAGGAATATATGGTCTAGAAAAGCTCATTAAATGGAATAAGCTCCCAATTATCTAGGCATACTGAGTTTGAGAAATAAATTCTCCTCTATTCTTCTTTAATTTAGAGTTAGCATCATAATGGGTGCTCACTGACTTAAAGTCATAGTAACCAAACTTCTTAAGAAGTTTCTCAGTGTATTTTTCTTGGGATAATAATATACTATCTCCCTTCCTTATAATTTTAATTCCTATAATCACACTTCTTTCACCCATGTCTTTCATCTCAAACTTAGATCCAAGAAACAATTTTGTTTTAAAAACAATATCATTGCATGTACAAAAAATTAGCATGTCATCCACATACAAACATATAATGACACATTCACCATTTTTCAGATCTAGAATACACACATTTATCAACATCATTGGTAGAAAAACCTTCACATAGTAAAACATTATCAAGTTTTTCATGCCATTTATTTTGGTGCTTCACTCAAACCATACAGAGATTTTAAAAGTTTGCATTTTTTTTTCTTTTGACCTGGAACTACACATCCTTCGGGTTGAGTCATATAAATTTGCTCTTCTAGTTCACCATTTAGAAAGGTCGTTTTAACATCCATTTGGTGAATTACTAACTTATGGATAAATACTAAGGCTAGCAACACACGGATAGAGGAAATCCTAGTAACAGGGGCAAAAGTAACTAAGTAATCTATGTTATGTTTTTGAGTAAAACCTTTAGCAACTAATCTTACCTTATATTTCTCTATGGATCCATTAGGATGGTACTTCTTCTTAAAGATCCACGTATTATTTTTCTTAATTGAATCAAGCTCAGTTTTAATGGCCTTATCCCAATATTTAGCATCAGGAGCACTGTTAGCTTCTAAAAAACTTATTGGATCATTTTCAACTAGATAAGTGAAAAAGTCATCTCCAAATGAGGTTTCTTTTCTCTATCTTTTACTTCTTCTAACATCCTCACTCATGACATCATTAGCACTATCTATAGGTTGTTCAGATGTACCACTACTCTTTAGAGGATATATATGTTCAAAGAACTCAACATTTTTCGTATCTACTATAGTGTTACGTTCAATTATATCATTATTAAGAACTAGAAACTTATAGGCAACACTAAGTTCTACATATCCCAAGAACATGAAATCAGATGTTTTAGAACCTATTTTCCTTTTCTTAGGATCAGGTAACATCACTTTAGCTAAACACCCTCACACTCTTAAGTATTTTAGATTAGGTTGATAACCTTTCCACAACTCATAAGGTTTTACCAGTTTTCTTATGTGGTATCCTATTTTGCAAAAAAAAAAAAAAACACGTCGTAAGCAAAGATTCACCCCACATATTATCAGGAGCATTAGAACTAATAAGCATGACATTCATCATTTCTTTAAGAGTCTTATTTTTCCTTTTTGTTACTCCAATAGATTCATGTGAATATGGTGGGGTTACTTCATGAATAATACCTTCTGTAACACAATAATCATTAAATAAAACATATTCACCACCTTTATTTGATCTAATTCTTTTAATTTTTTATTTAAATGATTTTCTACTTCCGTTTTATAAGTTAAGAACATGTCAAAAGCTTCACCCTTATGTTTAATTAAATACATTTTGGTGTATCTAGAAAAATCATCTATAAATGTTACAAAATAATTTTTACCACCTTTAGACATAGTTTGTTTTAAATCTGCAAGATCCGTATGAATTAAACCAAGAAGTTTAGTTTGACATTCTACAAAATGACATGTTTTCTTCGTTATTTTAGATTCTACGCATATATCACATTTACTTTTTTGTTTGTCTTGCATGTTGATTAATATTAGTCGTTGCAATTTCGTAACATACGAATAATTCAAATGTCCTAATCTAGCATTTCATATATCATACGAATCAACAATATAAGCAGAAGATTCAAATTCATTAATAACTTCAAAAATGTTCAATACAAAAAGACCTTGATCACAATATCCCTTTCCCACAATTTTTTTTTTTTTTCATAACAATCTTATTAAATTCAAATGACACTTTAATCTCAACTTTGCTTAGCAATGCTACAGAGATCAAATTAACTCTAATTGATGGCATATGTAGCACATCACTCAAAGCCAAAGTTTTACCAGATGTGAGCTTCAAAAGAACCTTTCTTTATCCTAGGACAAGAGTTGTCCTGGAGTCACCAAGATAAACTTGTTCTTCTCTATCCCGCACACTTGTGTAGGAGGTAAACACATTTATGTTTGCACTGACGTGTCTGGTAGTTCCAGAGTCCACTATCCATTTGCTCACATTTGTCACAAGATTTACTTGTGAAATGACTGTCATAATGATATCTTCCCCTCCAGCTAGATTTTCCTTAGGAGGATAGTCGTTTTTGGCCCTATATTTGCATTGAGGTGCATGCTGATTTGACTTTCCATAGCAAAGGATTTACCCTTTTTTCTTGAAAGTGGGGTTAGCTCCATTGGGACGAGAGAATTTATTATTATATTTCTTTTTGTGATCAATTTTTTTTCGTACCTTTTTTGGAGTTGGTTTATCTTTTACCACGTTTGCTTTGACAGACAAAGTTTTGGCCTTTGCAGCGGCACACTGCTTATTGTTTGTGTCTTCAATGATGATGTAGGTAATCAAATATGATAGTGACATCTGTTTGTGCCTGTGCTTCAGTTGTTGTTTATAATCAGTCCAAGATTGCGGAAGCTTTTCGATCAAGAGTTTGGACATGAATTCATCTGGCTAGGCTATGCTTTTGGCTTTGATATCTTCAAGTAGCTTATGGTATTCGTTTATCTAGATTTTGATGTCTTTGTCTTCGATCATCTCCCAGCGGTAGTAGTTTCTGATCACGAACCTCTGTCTAACGACATCTTTGGCAATGTATTTGAGGATAAGGGAATTCCAAATATCTTTTGCTTCCTTGTAAGAGCAATAAACATCGAACAGATCGTTAAATAACGTACCGAGTAAAGTGTGACGACATACCTTGTTTGCATGGATCCAAACATCAATTTGTTTCACAATCGTGCTTGGATTGGGTTTAGAAGTCGTAAGTGAAAAAGCGACTCCGTACATGTCCAATAGGGTGGACACGCGTTCTTGCCAGTGTCGGAAATTCTGACCGGTGAAGACTTCAATTTTTGAGACTTCCTAAAGTGGTTTTGCAAAAATGGTTTGCGTTTTGGAAACAACGTTTAACGTTTCCAAAGCAGAGTTGTTGTTGTTCGCATTGTTAGCCATAAGTCCTTATGATTGTAGTAAAGCATACTTCAAAAAACTAACAAGATTGATTTCCCGAGGCGTGAGTGATTACTGTCCGTAAGGACTTATCCGCAGTGTCTTGTGCAAGTCCCACAAAATACAACAGGAACTTCCCAAAATTTTCCAATGATCGGAACTAGCAAGTTACTCTTAAAAGATTAAGAACCCAATAAATCCAAAAAAATATTTATAATAAAATAAAAGAATAAATGGAGAGAAAGAGGAGTGCACGTTGAGTGTTATGAGGAAGATGAAGAGTAGTGAGGAGATGTGTGTGAAAATGAGAACGAAACCCCTCTTTTTATAGGGAGAGGAGCCAAGGATTTGTTGCATCTTCACAACTGAAATCGTGGCACATTCCATTGACTGGCCGCAGGAAACGGAGCAACCGCCGAAAGAGAGTGGAAGACCGCGGAGAAGAAGGAACGCAACGAGAGTGAAGGACGCGAACCTTCCCTGGATGTGCGGCCACGATCCTGAATGTAGAGGGCAACGATGCGCGTCAAACTTGGAATATATCCAATATCCGCTGCACTTCCGTGATCTCCTCCTACGACTATGAAAAATAGCTAGGGTTTTCTCACACTCTATTTTCCATTTATGCACACATTATATTTTTCATTTCTGCACACTCTGTTTTTTCGTTTCTACAATACAGTTTTACAACAATTTTAGTCAATTATAAAACACAAATAAAAAATTAAATGTTGAGCAATGATAAAAGAAAGTGTTGATACAAGATGAAATATAAAAAGTGTTCATATAAGAAGATGATATATAAAAATTACTAGATGATAAGGTGTGATTATGCATTCCGGTCTTCAAAATTTAATTTAGATATAATTTAGATGCAGTAAAATAAGTTGGACCTAAAATCTAGATTTATTTGAATTAAATGAAATTAGACTTTTTAAATTTAATTCATATAATTTTTTCAAATTATATTTGCACTGACTTAATTTTGAGGTAACAACTTACATCAAAATGAACTTTGCGTTTTTGTCCCTCAGTACAGAATCATCCAGCGTGGCGTTTGAGGTGCATGAAGTCCATTTATCTGTTAAAATAAGACAATAATGAAATGGTACACGAGAAACAAAAAATAAAATGGTAGCACTCAAGGTCACGAGACAACGTAATCCTGAACAGTTTGATAATTGAGGTCGGAAAAAGCATAATTGTTTGGTGTCATGATTGCACCAATGTTGGGTTTTATGAAGTCGTTCAATAAAGTCAGTCCATGAATGGCTTTACAAACCTTTTGAATGTACTGACCAGGACTGTTTCTTCCTGCACCTATGCCTTCTTCTCTCACCTCCATAAATTTTCAAATTTCCGAAAATGCCCCTCTATAATATTCCGGATTACATAATCCGGAAGTCATTTTTTAAATTTGTAATTACCTTCCAGATTATATAATCCGGTAGTTTTTTTTAGAAACATGATTACTTTCTGGATTACATAATCCAGAAGTCTTATTTAGCTTCCGGATTATGTAATCCGGAAGTCTTTTTTCAAATGAGTTTCCGGATTACATAATCCGAAAACTACTCTATGGGAGTGACACAAGAAGGAGAAAAATGTATTTTCATATTATGTATGGAGGTGGCAGAAGAAGATATGGAGGTGCAGGAAGAAACAGTCACTGACTAGCTGAAGTGCCAAAAGAAAAGTCCAATAAATTTATAGGAATCGAATAGAAATTATTTGGCAAAAGAGTAAAATTTCCCCTACACTTCGTGAATGATTTTCCTATCACTCCAACACTGTTTGAACTCATCTCTTCCTTTCTCTTCACTTATCTTTCAGTGATGCTGGAAGCTTCGGAGTTGCAAGACTCCTTCCTCTCTTCATAGTATCATGTTTGGTTCTATTTTATTGGGAAGGAGAAGCCATTGAAAGAGGGTTTTAAGAAGGAAAGAAAGGAGAGTGCAAAGAAGATGACTGATGCAACAAAAATGGATTTTAATCAACCAAAGAATGAATCTATCTTTAACCCTTTTTCAGAATGTATTTATATATATAGTCGTTTGGATGATTAAAAATGAAGTTAACTCAATCAATAAAATTCCTTCTTTGTGAAAATAGTCGTTTTCATCAGGCGTAATAATGACAACGATTATTATATCTGATAATTGATTAAAACATTTATTAAGGATTGTAACCAGATAACTGATTACTATTTTTGACAATCAATTAAATCAACAAAATATAAAAAAAAAATTCAGGCCCAAATAATTGATTATACATCCATATAACAGATTATTGGTTTCTTTGAAAACACTAAAAAAAAGTCATCAATCAATATACATTCTTATCTATTGGGGATTAGTATCACAGAAAGTTGTATACATTGCAGCCCCACAAACAAATTTCGTTAAAAAAAAAAACAAAATTGAAATATTAAAAATCTTACCCAAAATATCTTTCAATTAATACATTCTCGAAGTGACACGTGGTACTTTCTCTTCTCATTTTTCGGAACATGTGACAGATTACATATTCTTTAATGCCTTTTTTTTTTTTTTCTCTCATTTCCTGTCTGACGCGTTCTTTGTGCTCTCTCGTTTCCTTTCTCAATTGTGGTTATTTACTCTGTCCCATTGTTCTGCCCTCTCTCATTGCTATGCTCTCATTTCATTAATTATTTTGCAATTCTGTCACAATCACCGCTAGTTTTTCTTGATTTCCTTCTTTGTGAAACAAATGCACCATATATTCGAGGAGTGTATCCTCTTCTACATAGACTTTACATTCATTCAAAACATTTATACATTTATTATCATCAAAGAATACATATAACTTGAATTTTTTTTATCTTATTTTTATAAAAAACTATATTTTTCATAAATGAAACTTTAGTTTCACTCCAAAAAAAAAAATAAGTAAAGTCGTATGCTACCTAATATAAACATCTTACGTGAGGGTCATACCTTTGATTTAGGCTTTGTTTGGATTATAGGGTGAAGGGGAGTGTAAGTGTGAAGAAAGTTGAGATTGTTTGAATTGGAGTATGTTAGAGTAGATGTGTAAGGAAAGTTTATTGAAATTTGTGAGTGATGTGATGATTGTAAGAATATTATAAATTATTTTGAATAGTAAAATTTGTAAGATTACAAATTTACCCTTATATATAAAAGAAGAATAAATAATGATGAATCATTTTTCATATTTTAGTTAATTAAAATAAT
>Ga0123342_1002302_pt1 | contig 31762 bp, 17 predicted proteins | sample Turbeawhitnodule_FD_89960 | JGI IMG/M metagenome (GOLD analysis project Ga0123342, IMG submission 89960) | Root nodule microbial communities of legume samples collected from Mexico - Turtle bean Mexico white nodule | ecosystem: Host-associated > Plants > Roots > Nodule | place: Mexico: Nepantla... | reverse complement strand
GGAATAGGAGTTAGATCTAGAATATTGTGAGTTATGATCACTTACTGCTACCTCCCCCCCCCCCCCCCCCCTCTTTGCCGCACGTTTTCTTTTTTGTTAGTAAAAACATAATTGTTTCATTCACATACACAAAAGGAAAAAGTATTTTTTTTGGGTATGGTTGATGTTAGTCTAATTAAGGTAAGGTGTTAAGAAAAAAGAAGGGGTGGGGGGGGGGGGGGGGGGGGGGGGGGGGGGTAGCAGTAAGTGATCATAACTCACAATATTCTAGATCTAACTCCTATTCCTTTTTAAAAACCCCAAGTTACCATGTGAAGTTGATTTGTTAGTGGTAAGACGAATGTTGGAAAAAAATTCAAAAACCTTTTGATGAAACTCACCGTTGCCTTATCAACAACAAGTTATGTTCCATGATCATAGATGGGGAAGTTGTGCTAATGTGACAAGTACAATAGTAGTGGAGAAACTTAGATTACCCACTATCTCTCATACAAAGCCCTATAAATTACAATGGCTTAGTGAAGAGGGTGAAATTGTGGTCAACTAGGTCTTCATAACATTTGCCATCGGGAAATATAAGGATGAAGTTTGGTGTGATGTTGTGTCAATGGAAGCAACACATGTTCTTTTGGGAATGCCTTGACAATGTGATAGAAAAATTTTACATGATGGTCATACCAAAAAAAAAATTCTTTCAACTTCCATGAACCTCTATCTCCAAAAGAAGTTAATAAGGATCAAATAAAAATGAAAAAAAAGAGAAAATGAAAAAAAGTGAGGAAAGTAATAAAACCAAAACCGGTCTTATCATCTCACCATACAAATCAAAAAGATAATGTTGACCTATCTGAAATTAAATAGTGTCTATCCTACTAGGTATTCTCCTTTCTTATCTTCTCTATCTATTGATAGTTCTAAATACTTAAAGTATTTGTTGAACAAATTTTTCCATGAAATATGAAAAGTCTAAAAATTATTTGGTTGCTACACATGATTTGCCAACCAATATTCTTATTTTTTACACCTAGCCTTATGCCCAAACTAAAGTGTCTTACAATTCTATTTTAAAAAAAGAAAACATATTTTGTACATTTTCATTTGTAGGAAAAATTAGAGAAAATATTGAGAGAAATATTTTATACATTTTCTTCTAATGTCCTTCGTATTTCTAGTATTATTTTTCCTTCATATTATTAATGTTTTCTTTTAAACCACTGGTGCAGAAAGGGTTTACAACGACGACTATTTTATATTTACAACAATGACTATATAGTCGTATTTGTTGTACACGTAGTCTTAAATCGAAGAGATAAGAATGCAGCTATTTAGCCGCATTCGTAAATGGGATTTATAAATGCGGCTATGATAAATAACCGCATTATTATTTAATTTAAAAATAAAAAATAAAACCCTAAGGCAACAACAGCGGAGGCGACAAAAACAAAGGAGCAAATACGACATAGCAAAAACCCAAACAGTAGGCAATGAAGCAGTGGTGACCTTCGCCAATACAAGAAAACAAACAGATAAAAGAAACGAAAAAAATATATAAACCAATGGTGAAGAAGAAAGAGAACTCGAAACAAACTTACAATGGCATAAAGAAGACGATGAAGGCTCGTAGAAGACGAGAGGAAGCACGAGAGCATAAACAAGAGAGAAAACGAAGCGCCAAAGAACCATTCGCCAATGCAAGAAAACAAATAAATAAGTGAAACGAAAAAAATTTATAAACCATTGGTGAAGAAGAAAGAGAGCGGATCGAAACGAACTTACAATGACACGAGAACACAATGAAACTCACAAAAGAAGAGGAACACCAGAGCAGAAAAAAAAAAGAAACACGAAACGTCAAGAAGAAAGAAAGTATGAAAGCGTAACCAGCGCGCTTCAAAATTAGGGTAAATAGCTGCATTCGTAAATTAAAACGCGTGATTTAAGAATGAGGCTATTACTAATAGCCGCATTCGTAAATGAAGATAATTTCAAAAATGTCACCGCATTTTGAATGACAACAACTAACCATAAAAATGCATTAAATAAATATTCGTTGTTTATACATTTTGTGTTAATGAACTTTTCTTCTTAAATAATAAAACATTAATATGATTTGATTCAAATTCTAGATTAAATTTATACCAAATTAAATTGCGCTATATTTGATTTTTTTTTTTAATTTAAATTATTATTTACTAAAACACAAATCAAACTAAGTCATTAACACACTCTAAATGAACTAAAAGTGGTAGAAAAAAATAAGGGATGATTATTTTAAAAATAAACTAAAAGAAAAGTAACTATTTTTTTTTTCCATGGCAAATGATTGTTGTTACTTGAGTAGTCAACCTAGCTAAGATGTCAAATTGCATAATGATACCTAACATGAAAACTTTTATATATAAAAGAAAAACTTACTTATTTTATATGAAAAATAATTAAATCTTAAATACAATGTATAAGTTTAATGAAAATTTAATATATAATATAAATTTAATAAGTTAAATAATCATTGCATTTTAAACTTTATTTTATCCTTTTTTCTTTGTGAGACATTTAAGGTTATTCATGTATTACATGAATGTTCACTACAAAAAAAATCATCAAATAAAAATAAATTTTTAGATACCAAAATAATTAGTTACAATAGTAACTAAATTAGAGACCATTTTAGAAATTAAACAAAAATGATTTCTAAATTAGTTTCTATTATTGTTAAATAGTTACTAAATTGATATATAATTGCTACCAAGGTTTTAACTACCAATTATTTAAATTCTAAATTTGGTAGAAAAACATTGATTGGTAATTAGATACCAATTTAGAAACCATTTAATAATAATAAAAATTAATTTAAAAACTAAAAATTTATTTAGTGTTTTAAAATGGTAAGTGGATTCATATTCTTTCACAAATCATACAATAATCCTGTCTCTCATACTTACTTGCCTCATAAAAAAAATACACATTCTAGAAACTCTTGACATAATCGCATTAATGAATATTTTTTTTCCTTCCTCAATACTTTTACATACTTTTTATGTTCTCTCATTTTTATCATTATTCATAGAAGAAGAAGATGAAGATAAGTCAAATATAATTTTCAGGAGCCCATGACCTAACACTGATAAAGTCTGACATGGTCGCACAAGTTTCTTTGAAAAGATCAGATTTGGTTTTTAAAAAACCATTTGAAGTAAGAAGAAAAGGCATTAAAGTGTGTATGTTAAGTAAATTTAATTCGAAATGTGTATTTTTAATTGAAAAATATCATGTATGTTTTTATTTAAAATTAACTTGTATATTGAGAGAGCATCATTAAACTTTTTATACTTCAAAAGATTCTTAAAAAACCTAATATATGACATTAGTGTTGAACAAAGGAAAAAATGTGAGAAAATGTTATTCTTATAATATCATTGAAAGTTATTATTCTATACTAATTTTCAATTAAACTTATACATTATATTTAAAGTTTAATTATTTTTCTGCTAGCAAATATGTTGACTTTTTAGTCTATGCATTTTTCTTATTTTAATGTAATTTTTTTCACACTTTTTTCTTGTAAATGATTTTTTTTCTTATTTCTTTTTATTGTAAATGGTTTTTTCTGTATAAATTCTTTTTACAATTTCAGTCCTTGTAAAAATAATTCACTTTTTAACGCAACCCAATATGATGTCAATAGTTTAACATTTTTAAGTTGAAGTCGACAGGTACTAAAATTAAAAATTTGAACATATATAAGATGCTAGGAAAATAAATTACAAGAACAAAATATAAAAAATACTAAATTACACAATGAAAAACATAATTAAGCCTAACATAATTATTTATTTATTAACTAAAATAAAATTTTCAATAAATCTATTATCACAATGTACTTAAATCTTAATATTGAAGAAAAATAAAAAACATAGAAAAAATTGAAACAGTAAAAAAGCCCGCAACTTTAATGCCTTTTTTTTTTAAATAAAAGTTTTCATGTTAGGCATCACTATGCAACTTAAGATCTGAGTTAGGCTGACACCTCAAGTAACAACAATCATTTACCATCACATGAAAAAAGTATTATTAAACAAAAGAAAAAAGAAAGAAAATACAAAAATACAGGGGGACTAGACCAAAACTCATATGTTAACAAAAACGATACATAGGTAGACTATACCTATTAATAAAGAATTCTAAGAACAGACAAGGTGGAAGCTATTATACCAAAATTAGCCAACTTATCAGCACACGCATTTACTTCACGAAAAATATGAATAACCATAAACCTAATTTTCTCACAGTAATTAAGACAAGCATTCCATCGATTACGAAACATCCAAGGAACATTTGTCCTAGCAGTAAATGCAGCACAAACCAAAGCAAAATCACATTCCAGCCAGACATTAGTAAGCCCCATTTTTTGAGCTTCCTCCATAGCATGTATAACCCCATAAAACTCAACAACCAAAGCAGTATGAACTTCAAGAAATGCAGAAAAAACTCCAATAAATTCCCCCATACTCCCACGAAAAATACCTCCACAAGTAGTAAGACCAGGATATCCCCTAGTAGCAACTTTAATGCCTTTTTGTGCAACTCTATTATTAGATAGACATTTCTGAAATTTTAGCAAACAAAAAGAAAAATGAAATTAACCTTTTTACAAGTTAAAATTACTTTATTCTAATTTATATAAATATTTTTTAATAAATTTTTAATTAAATTTATTAATTATTTTTAACTTACAAATGGCTAATTTTTTATATATATTTTTCTCTCCACTACAAGAAAAAACATTGTTTTTTGTGGGTAAAAAACATACACAAATAAACTAAAATTGATGTAAGACGTCAGATTTCCGTTGCCCAAGCATCGGACCAAAAAGACGTGGAAGCAAAGTGCTTTTTTCGTTGTCTAGCACGAACAATGCAATTTGCGTGGGTCAAGCCGACGTAAAAGGAACGCGAATGTCGTCGACAAGTCCGACATAAAAGCGACATAATATCGTTGACTTATGCGTGAACCAAATCGATACAGATGTATCAAAAAAACGTGTATGCGCCTATTTGGCCGACGAAAAAAAGAAAAAAAATAAAAATGTAATCAGATTTTGTGTTGACCAAGCCGACGAAAAACTTGAGAAAAAAAAAAAACTTGCGTGGGCTTGGCACACGCATAAATGGAAGAGGAAAAAAAAAATTAAAAATATTTTGCGTGGGCTTAATTGACGCATAAATGCTTTAAAAAACCATTTTACTTTTTCTTTCTAGTCATTTTTACCTATAACATTCAGAATCCCCAATAAATAAATAAAATCATTTACAACATATTCACAATTCATAGTAACAAATCCCAATCAGCATTCAATTTATTTTTAATAGAATTAACATATGCATTATGATAACGGGTACACACACAACAAGTTTCTTCTTCCCACTTTCACGCACATAAACATTCTAAGGTGTTCCATTACAATTTCTGATTTAAACTACAAAACAAAATTATGTTCGTAGTAAAACCATTCAGATAACCTCAACAACAATCACATAAAAAACAACATTCACATAAACAACAATAATCACAAATAAAAAATTAATAAAAAACTCAACAATTTTAAAAATTTATCCCAGAAGAAGGATGGAAGAACGATTTCGAGCAGGAGGTGGAGCAATGGTGAAGGCACCTTGGAGCTGAAATAAAGAAGAAGAAAAGAAGTTAAGAAAAATAATAAGATATAGAGAAGAAAAAGGGAAAAAGAAGAGACAACCAACGATGACGGAAATGAGACTGGGCAGTGAAACTAAGAGGTGAGGCGACGAAGGTAGCGAAGGCGGGAGACTCACGGTGGACTTTAAGCTCAAATGAAGATGAAGATCAAAATGTTAGCAAAAGTAAGAGAAGAGAAGAGATGAGGAACGGAGAAGCAAAAGCAAACCGACGATGAAGACAAGCCAGAGCAGTGACGACAGACGACACAACAACGGAGAGTTAAAATGCAGAGAATGTGAGTGTGAAAGGGGGAGAGCGAGGAGAGTAAGTTTCAAAGTGAGAAGAAATTAGGGTTTCTCAATTTTGGGAAAGTGAGAGAACTGAGCAAGGGGCAGCGAAATGTGCGATTTAAATATCACACTGTATGTGTCGGCCCCGTCTGATGCACAAAGGTGCGGATTTTGCATCAGTTGACCGACGCCAACCCCAACATAAATTAAATGAATTATTAAAATTCAAGATATAATTAAGAAAAATTATATATAAATTTATATTTTTATAAATTCTTTCAAAAGTATATAAATCACTAAATTTAATAAATATTTAATTTACCATTTTCATAATATTTTGAACATTTAATTAAATCTTCATAAACTCAAATAGAATTTTAAAAAAAATTATATAACGAAAATAAAAAAATAATTTAATTTATATCAATGAACCTTGTTATTGAAATTGTTCAAGATACTCTTTTTTAGCTTTTACAATTTATTTCTTAGTTCAACTCTTACCTTACTAACTACAATAAAAAAAATTAGTACACATGCTCCACCCAAAATGACAATGAGCTATGACTATGAACTTATAATCCAAAATCTGATGATTCTAAGTTCATTTTATACCGAACCCAATCGAAATCCGGTTATATATGTTAGATTTATTATTATTGGGAAAGAGAGTGTCATATAGAAATGCTTTGGAAAAATATGAAATCATATAAGGGCATAATTAAGAACTAAGTCTAGTAAAATTACTACATGTCAAAGACCTATTATTCATGCAATGAAGATTGTTTTACGTGGTACAACATTTATGTTGCTTAATAGGATGTAAATGACATACAATAAAAGAAGCTAAATCTAGGAATCTATTCTTTAGTACATTGGAGAACTGTATTAATGCACTTATATGGAATATTGCACATGTGTCATCTCATGACTCAAAACTTACTACATTATTAAGTGCTTCATTTGGAAAACGTCAGTTTCTTTTGAAGGTCATATTTAGTAAGTATAAGTAATAAATTTAACTTAACTAATATCAAAATTTAAATTTTACTCCAAAACAAATATTAAAAACTAAAATATTTATTACAATATTAAAAATATTTAAAATTTAAAATAAATAAATCATGTAATAAAAATATACATACAATAAATTATTCAAAAATAACATATTATAAATTAAATAAATTTAAAATAGCTAATCTTAAAAAAGATATATTTAAATATACCTATGCATCGACATTATATAAATTTTTTCAAAATTTATCGTTGCTTGAAATAAATTCATTAAGGTCAATCACCACATTTAAAGTATTAAATATTCGTTTTGAAGTTTGGAGTTTCATGACTTTTTTTCCTTAAAAAATGTGTATTGGAAGATTAAAGGAAACAATTAAAAATGAACTTTAAGTTTAACTCAATCTTATAAAATCGGCTTAAGGTGAGATTTATACCCACTTATATACTATAAAATATTATAATATCTAGTAAATGTAAGATCTTCAGCACATTGTTCCTCACGTCGTGTCTATCAACTCGTGCGTGAGATTATACATTAGGGGTGGTCCGATAGTGAGTGGTCTAATAAGTCCAACAAACTCTCACTTGGATAAACTCAAGATGACTCTGTTACCATATTAAAAAGTAAATTTTAAGTCTAATTCAACCTTATAAACCTGACTTATAAGGTGAGGTTTATACTCATTTATATATTGTTAAATGAATGTTTTAATTTCTAGTCAATATCAGATAAAAAGAAATGTGTATAAATTATTTTTATTCTCGACTCTAAAGTACGTATGTATGATTATATTGAATTTATAAATAACGGTACTAATATATATGTTTTTCTTCCAATAGAGATTTGAATAAACACGCCTTAAAATGGAGAGCAGTCTTATCTAATCTAATCTAAACCATGACAATTCATAGAAATTGGTTTCTCTTGCACGCATAAAATTCTCTCGAATAAAAACATAGGTTAGAAGTGGTGTCAACCTAAACTTTTTTAACAAAAGTAGGATACAAAAGTAATCATCCCACACTTGCTCTGATTAATGTTTGTGTTTCAAGCACAAATGCAAGCATACATTGGAACCACCACAAAAATACATTAAACTAATTATGAGCATGGAGGTGTTTGACAATAATTGTATGACGAGATGGTTAACGTAGATGAGAAGTCAAGTGTAGATGTCTTTGTCTATCTCTTGTCTATTTGTTTCTCAGGTCTTTGGTGTCCTTTTAATGGTACATCTCTCGTCACTAGTGTCTTGTAGAGTCTAGATTCTGCAAAACTTTATCATAATGTTTGACCTTTTGGTGCTGTATTATCCCTAAACTACTTGGTGGCTGTCGTTTTTGCATTTCTGTGTGTGAACATTGGTATTACTATTGGGGTATGTTGCACCATGATCACACATGTATGTGTATGTGCTTGTTTCATCCCTAATGAGAAAATGACAAATGTATCAAACTAACTACATATAGTTTTATAGGAACAAGAAATAGTTGGGTGCATATATTGCATTATTGATGATGCTTTTGCTACTTTAGTTTGATCCTATGGTTGGGGATGTGAGTTCTTAAACTCAATCAACATTTTATTTAACCTTGCATTTGCTTTTTTGAAATCACCAATTTGTTCCCCATAGTAATTTAGCTAGCAAGTGAAAATTTGTTTCTATGGAGAATTTTTTAATTTGTAAGAAATTTAAATGTATTGATTTTGGATTACTTTTATTTATTATTATTTAATTTTTAAATATTTTGTTTTGATTAAATAATTTCATTTTAGTTTTCTTATTTAGACAGAGTTTTTTCATTCACATCAAATAAAAAAATTAATGTAATCTTATAAACATTGATGAAAAAAAAATAATTACTAAAAAATTTAATTGACATTGACCGGAAGATAGTTCTGTTAAGATAACCTTGATTAATATTGGTTTATAAATAATCTTAAATTATGTTGTAACTGATGTTGATTGAAAACAATTCTAATATTTATCAAAAAAATTGCATTTAACATCATTAGAAAAGTAATATTAGTATTAAAAAAAAAATCTTAACTTCAGACTAATTGAAAAATAACATTGATGTATATTAAAAAATGAAGAACAACAGAATTTGAAGAAAAGAGAGTATAAAAAAAATCTTACATTTTAGTTGATTTTTTAATTTTAAATAATTAAATTACTCTAATAAACTTTTAGAAATTTAATTTCTTTTAAAACTCTTCTTCTAAATAATATACCTTATTTCAAAATACTTCAAAATATTTCAAATTCTTTATAAAAATAAATTACTTTCCAAAAACAATTCATTAAAAGATAAAGTCAAATACTACTGCCATTAATTTAATAATTTGACATACATTATCAATTTTATTTTATAAAAAGTTAATTTTCTTGCATATCACGGTTATTTTTTATTGAAAAAAAAAGTGATAAAACGAAATATTTATTTCATTATAAAGTGATTTTTATATGTTTCTCTTTCCATGAATTAATTCAGAAAGAGTTTTATGAATCCTACAAGAAAATGCGTCACATTTATGTCGACTAAGTATAAACGTTATTTTCGTTAATCAAATTCACGTAAAACTGATGCAAAATTGTGTTTTGTAGACTCTCCAACACATACGAGACGCACAAAAAGAATAAAATAGTAATAATAATAATAATATTATGTCAACTTTTATGTCGGCTTGGACTTAAGGTTATATGTAAAAGATATGAAAATTATAAAAAAAGTGTGAGAAATAAGTTGTAGATAAGTGGAAGGGAAGTTTTAAAAGTTAAAATATTGGAAAATTTGATGAATAGTGTGGATTTAACATAGTACCTCACATTGATACAAATGACAGCTAAGTGTGAAACACACCCATCATTGGTGCTTTCATCTACATTATTTAGGGTACGATAATAATTAATAATTAATAATTAAGCATTAAGCGTAGACAGAGATTAATTATGAGAATATGAAATAAAGAGTGGAAAAGAAAGCATGTCTGAAATGAATGGGTTTTGGTGGGGAAGTGGAGCCATAGAGAGATAAAAGGGTTAAAAGGTCCAATCCAAGACCCATTAGGCCCCATTCATACCTTTTTATTCTAATACTCCATAGCCACAACATATGTCCACTTGTACCACAACAAAACCACCAATTCATCAACATCTTTTTTCTTTATCACATTGCATATAAACTGCTATAAAGATACAAAATCGGAAATTTTCCACTAATGCTGCCATCTTGCACCAAATTTATGAGAAAGGATACTAATTAACCCTTATCTAAAAAAATATCACATAAGCTTACCTTGATAACAGTGAGAGTGCACCAACACATCAAATTTTGAAAAAAAATTGACACTATTTCAATCACCACTAAATATACAAATTTATTTTAATATTAAATAATATATATTAACTCATGTACCAGTACGAATGTTGGAGTCTAATACCTATTCATTGGGTACACAATTTGCCCTCGTGTCGGTAGTCTCCTTGCTCCTTGAAGTTCTTCCTCTCGTTGTGTGTGCTTCGCGGGTCGGAGGTACCTGCAATTGCACTCCGACGCTCAAGTCAGTGCTATTATTTTTGGTGAGTTCTAGTAGGATATAAATAACGTACATTTTTCCCCTCCAAAAGTTCTATTTATAGGTTGACTTAGGCCCTTACCTGTGTGAGCTGGATAACCGGTTCATTGTGTGGTGGTTCCCTGAAACCATGGTGGTGTATCTTTTAGGTTATCGTTATTTTGAGATATTTACCCGCATATTTTGGAACGTGTCCTTGACTGATGCAAGTCCAATTGTAACTGCTTCTTTATTACATATTTATTATGTTGTAAATGTTATTTGACCCGATCCTCGATTATCTGGGTCTGACCGATACAACTCAAAAATATAAGTTGGTGATATTTTTAGTAATTATTGATCAATGCTACTTTTTTTTATTGAAGTTAGCACGAAAAAATTAGCTCACGATATTCACTAGGTTTATCTCAATTTTCATTTATTGATATTATCTTGTTGCTTAGGGTTATTATTAAATATTATAAATATTATTAAAAATTATTAATATTATTAATCTATACTTATATATAAAAGGGTTCCCTCTTTAACCACTATCAATTCTTTTTCTATTTTATCCTTATATCAATATTAATTTTATTACTATATTATGATATTGCGTCATTTTTTATTTTTTCTAAAACATATTAAAACAGTTATCAACAATTTTGATTTTTTTTTTAATTTAATTTTCTAAAATATATCTCTATTTATTCAATTTTCACGGAAGGTTGCTACTTTAATACTTGAATTTTTAATTTTTGTGATTTTATAACAATTTTTCTCTCTTCTTCTCTCTTTCTCACATTATCTCTCTTCTTTCTCAAATCTCTTGAAACTTAATAACATAACTCTCATGTTCTGTGTGTCTCTCATACTTTATGTGTTTTTCATACATACAGATACACATAAATCTATATTTTATTTAAATAAATATAAATATACATATAATAATAAAATAAAAATAAAAAAATGCGGATGCACAATGCTTGTGTTCCCGCTAATATTATTAAATATTATTAATATTATTTATGAATATTAGTGATGATTTTAATAATTATTTATATTATATTAATATTTTTAATATTATGTATATAATTATTATGAATAATTGATAAGTAATAGAGATCCGTGGATAATAGTTGATAAGTAATAAAGATTCGTGGATAATAATTAGTAGGTAATAGAAATCTGTGGATAATAGTTGGTAGGTAATAGAAATTTATAGGTAATAATAGTTAAATAATGTTGAATTCACCTACGAATTTAGGATTTAGGTTTTAGAATAAAATTCATATATTATCTTTAGATAATGCTAAATTTATGTACGAATTTAGATTTTATACGTAAAAATTCGTATATAATACTTTGTAGTGAAATAAAACAAAAGTGTCTTAAATTTCCAAGTTTAAAATATAGTTATATTACATTTTCTTTATACAATTACGTGGTAAATATTTTTTATCCCCGGTTACAAACAAAAGCCTTAATAGTGACGTATTTAAGGTATAAGAAATCAAGCCAACCAAAAAAGCAAAAGTATATGTGTCATGTTTATGTTTTGTCTTTTCACAACATACCAATTAAACAATGTAATAATAATGTGATATTAATTATTAACACAGAATTATATAAATAAATGGAAGACCAATATCAACTTTACCGCGAATCTGTGAGAAGCTACAGAGGACAAAGAATATTTGTTCATATTAGCTTTTGACTTTAGGTTTCATGTCATGGATATTCTTAATTCTTCGTATTAGCTTAATCAATTTTTGAAATGAAACAGATCAATTAATTATAAATTTCCACATAATATATTGCTAAATTCTTTCAAAATTACCCTTCTGATAAGCCTTAACATGTGGCATATCTTTATAGAATCTTCCCACATGCAAAATTTTATATAATATTAGGGTTCTTATACGTGTGTATTTTGTACATACACACATCTCACGGTTTTAGAAACTAAGAAAAGAAAAAAAAAGTACATCTTCCTCCAACATGAGCACATTTTTACATGTGAAAAGTTTGACCATGGAACACTGTTTTCTTCTTCCTTTGGTGTGAATTTTGCTAACATCAACACCATGGGTCACATCATTTTCTAATCCTTTCATTGAAGTAGGGCACTAAGTTAAAGTCACACTTGTTTTGGACCCTTATTTGGTAATGATTAATTGTAGAGAATGAACTTCTTGTGTTTTCATTTTTCTTCTTCTTAAAAATGATAAAATAAATAACTATTTTAAAGAACATCAAACTAAGTACTCCTTGAGTAATGTTAGATAATTAAGCATGTTATGATAAATATATTTTTTTATATTGTTAACAAATAAATAATATTATTAATTATCTATGTAGCACAAATACGGATACGGACACTGACACGACACGGATACGGACACAGAAATACATATAATATCTAAAATGTAGGACACGAAGACACGAATTTATATATTATATAATTTTGAATTATATAAATTAAAAATAAATATTTATGTGCAAAAGTATGTTTTAGATTATATTGGAAATAAGAAGATATTTTTCATGACTAGTTCAAAAGAATTTGTTTCTTATTTTTATAATCATAATAAAAATTTATACAATAAATTTGAGTTTTGAAAAATTATTGTATTTATACATTTTAAAATTGTGTTAGAACCGTGCTAGAATTTTTAAAAATCCAACAAATATTTTTTGAATTGAACACTTCACCGATAAGTGTCCTACAAGTGTCGATACCGATACGTGTGTCCGACATGGATACGCCATTTAAGAGAAGTATCCGAGCCTTATAATTAATTATTCAAGATTTAAAATAATTATTATAATAAAATTAATAAATTTATGATATATACATGTAATAGTTTGAAATGGATAAAAAAGTATATTTTTGTTTGTTTTTTACACTATATACATCATGTTTACCAAAATGGGTGCTATCTTGTGTTTTCTGCAATTAAGAGCCAATTCGAACAAAGGATCATTTTTTTTATCATATTATAATGGTAAAAGAAGTGTTAGTAGCACTCTTTTAGCACATATTTTACTACTAATTGAAATTTATTAAAAGCTATACAATTAAATGAGAAAAGCATTAAATAAAATTGAGACGTAACAAAGTAACAACCAATCATTTATAAATTTAATCCATGAAAATTTAAAATCATTAATTGAAAAGTATATAATTTGTTAATTTCAATAATTACAAAAAACATGTTAAAAAGAAGGTGTTGTTAGCCATTTTTTTATAAATATCTAATGTCAAACGATTTATTTTTGAAAAAGTCTTACCAACTATCCTTAGAAAAATCTCTAATTTCAATTATATTTTTTTCCTTTCATACTTGGACTAGATATATGGGCTTTAGATAGTTTTTTTATGCAATAATATTTCAAAATCATGTGCAAGTGCAACACTTCATTTTCTATTATTGGGGTGCTTTGCTATAACAATTGGGCTGGATTTCTATTCACCTCTATTCCTAGAAAAGAACTTTATATAAATTTTGTTCTATAATAAACAACATCACTATAGGTAAATACTCTTGGAATATTCATGGTCCTAACTAGCTAAACAAGAATTAGAAACATACATAACCAATACACTTAATTTATTGTGCTAGTAATCAAATTACCAATTCTCCATGCAAGTTAAGAACAAAATTTAGTTATTTATGATCAAATCAAATAATGAGAGACCACCCAAATGTGTAAATCAAATCAGTGGAAACTATTTGAAGTTAAAGATATCAAGTTTGTCCTTTGATAGTACATTTGCATGGAATTCAACTATAGAGCAGATAAATAAACAATAATCAAATAGTGAGACACAACTATTTTGAGGAACAAGCATTCAAGTTTCAGATATCCTAATTCAGAAACATCATTGACCAATAAAAAAACTGACATGAATAGATAATTAATGTTGAAAGTTAAGTAGATGTAAAGCAACATTAAGGAATGTAAAGAAGGCACTGTTTACTTTGACATGGATTGTGCAGTGTTGAAAATTGAAACCGTCTGCAATGAAATTTCTTTTTGGAACCAACATTGTGGTTTGCATGGGGAAGACTTTGAGCCTGTTGATACTGTGGAAATGATCTTTCCACAGTTTAACCAACAACATTATATGTCCTATCTCTAATTTTCAATTATACTGTTTGCTTTTCAACCAACAAATAGTCTTTAAAAATGTTAGTTAGCTAAAGCAGACAAATGGACCTTTTGCACATACTGTGGTCTCTATTTTCCATCATTGCAAACAACACCAAGTTAAAAGGAGGGATTGACTTGTGTTCTTCAACAGATCAACTTTAATTGTTGGCAGTGATTTTGCCCCTATATATGCTTATGCATAGCTTTTATTCTAGGAGCTAGATTTGTGGGAATGTATCTCAAGTTTAACTTATATATAGTGTTTGGACTTTCACTTTTTCACATGAAATTGTCTAGATGTTGCAGAAATAACTTCCTATGGATTTCCAAAATATGTTATTGAATTGATGAGATTTTTTGTTATGCAGATGACCACGTGTAACAAGAATTCTATAAGACATAACTGGTAATGGCAGTGGTAACAAGAAGTTTATGGGGTTTGAGATTTTTCAACTATTGTGAAGTTGGGTTTTAAGTAGAGATGAACCCTGCTAATTCTATGGATTGATTGCCAAAATTGATAAATTCATTTGTTTCATCACAGCATTGATTTATGCCTTTCTTTTTAAGTTAAAGGAATATGACTGATGATATTCTAGCACTACTTTGATTCTTTAGTATGATAAATCATTGTTTAGAAGTCAAGTTACCACAATGCAAATAACTTACACAATGATGGCATTACAGTACTGGAGAAAAATACAGGACTTCCTAATACCCAACAACTTTCTGATAAACAATATGTAATCAGAACAAATTTCTTTTTGATGGATATTTTTTCTGACCTTATGTCATGCTATTTTTTTTTCTAATTTAGTTTTTTAATGCATGTTTGAGATTTAGTTTCAGAATAACGTGCATAGATGAAATTAGAAGTAATTTTTTGTATTTCTATGTTTTATGCAGAAAATATTATAGTTTTTACCACATGTTCAAACATAATATATGTGGATAAAAGAAGTCATTTTGTTGGTGGGTTTAACACATGTTCATTCATGTGGATGGATTGGATACAACTTTTTTTAAATAAAGTGAGAGAAAAATGATTCTAGATATTGAATTCATAATTACTCTCAAAATAAAATCCTTCTACAACTTTGACCAATGATCTGGTTTTTAGGTATACAAGATAAGCAAAAGAGAGAATAGATCATCAACAAATAATCATTTGACTTCTGAACTTGGAGAAGAAAACCCATTTTCCACTAGACAATTAGGTCACATTGCACCAAGAAAAAAAATCATGGATGTCCCCAAATTTAGCAAAATGTTCAGCACCTACTAAATGGCCTAACAAAACAAGTCTCTAATGATTTTGGTTTGGCTATAAAAAAGTGCTAAACTAGCCACCAATGAAAACTAGTACAATTTAACAATTTTAATCTAAAGCTGCAATGTTGCCAAAAGGTGGCTCCTATTAATATTTAATTCCGACCACTGAATCAACTTTTTACTCATTTTTCCTTCTTCCCTAATTCAAAATTTGTCTACTTCTTTCTACACTATACTCATGTGTGATGTCTGTTTATAGAGACAACACTCAAAGGGAAAGTTCTGCACATGAAATGTCAAGCTTGAAATACCAAGGTTCAACAAAATGAGAAGTTTAGTTCTTCTACAAATGCACTTTTACAAGCAAAAATCCCCTTATTTGACTAGTTCTCTAAACATGATATAATGATGCATGCTAACTAGCTAGCTCTGTTGCAAATCACTAGTTTGCTAATATATATATTTTTTTTTTCTTTCATTCCATTCTTGTGAAGGCTTTGATTAAACTGTAAGGTTGTTTGAATGCTGAAATTGACCAAGGCATAAAATCTGAATAGGATTTGTGTATTTTGCCTTCTTGTGTCCATGTTTGTCGTCTATCTTTTAGTTGTTTGGAAATATCTGTCTTTGTTCTCTGCTTCCAATGAGAAGATAATCAATACAAAATGAGGCATAATAACTCTTGTTCCCCCATTAATGGACCCAATAATATAGTAAGGCTTGGTCACAGAAAAGGTTGGGGTGACTCATAATTTGGTACCCTTTGTTCAGGGTGTGATCCAAGGCTTAGCAACAATTATGTGAAGCTTCTAAAACAAGCACCCCAACAATGCAAGCAACTTCAGAAATAGAATGAGAAAAAACTGGTTGGTAGAGATGCCCCATGAGACCCACTCACTTGCTCTTTCACACAAACAAACACAGAAAGAAGACAGACAAGAAGGTCCCTTTGGTTTCATGTGTTTGTAAATTAAAGAGACAGCACATGGCATCTTCTCTTCTTATTTTTTCCACTCTTCTTTTGTTCCTCAATTTTGCACTCTAATCCCATCACTTAGCTTATTCTTCATGCCCTTCAACTATTCCTTAATCATACTTCTGTTCTTAAACTTTTTTCTTTAATCTCCTTTTTATGATTGCACTTACATCTTACACAAAATTGGATATTGATATTAGAACTTTTTGTTGTATTCCTCATTTTCTGCAGCTTCAGCAGTTTATTTTCTCCCTGGTTTGGTGTCCCTTTAGGCACTTTGAACCATCAAAAAGAAAAAAAAGAAGGGCATATACAATATTTGGTTTTGTTTGTTAAAAAAGTATAAATGATATATACATATTGATAGTTATAAATGAATTAATATTTTCTTAAGCCATGTTTCTAAACAGTTGCATGTAGCTAGTGTGAATTGGAGCCTGGTGAAATTTCCAATGTTCATCTTTATGTCTCAAATACAGACAAGTGTGTGACACTTTATAGTTATTTTTAAGAGATGCTTCCAGTACTTAGGACAGTAAACCATCTTTATTTTAGGGAAGTGTGCACATGTTCATTAAAGTAACATTTTCCTTAAAATGGTAGAATGTTGTTTGCACATTCACATTCTCAATAGTCAATAAACATGTCTGCTGTTAATTTGAAGCAATGCAACTTTTTTAATTGAGTGCATCAAACATTTTTTTTATTTCAGAAAACTATCATCTCAATTATTGAATTTTGTCGTATAATAAGATTTCTTCTTCACCACTAGAAAACTATATAGTACATATGTTTGGCAAATATAACAGCAAGTAGGATAATGTCAAGTAGCAACATTTACCAAGAAACAAATAGCTCAACAGATCTTTGCACTGTTCTGCAAGATGTGGTCACAAGCAAATTGGAAAAAACCTAAACAGAAAAGAAGGTTCATCAAAATTTACTATGCACTTCAAAATTACTTTCTGATATCTTATAAGATAAAAGACAAATTTTAGCATACGTAATATGCAAGTATGCAGAAACTGTATGTGTTGGACAATTTTTTTTTTAGTTTAATTTTTCCAAGAGTATATCTAAGTGTTACAAAAGATTTTATTTTATATGAAAATTAATAAAAATGAGGTGGCATAAATTTGACAAGAAACTATGAAATAGAAAAGTGGGTCATATTAAAAAAAATTAATTTGATAATTACATAGTTGAAGATATTATTTTATTATTTTTTAATTTTTTTTTTATCTTTTATCATAAATTTTTCTTTCTATTTTTAACAGTGATAATAGAAAGCAATTTATTGTTGAGTTTTTAATGTATAAGAACTATTTATATTATAATTAAAAACATTTGTGTCTTTCATTTATGAAAATCTTTTGTTTCCACCACTTATTTAGTTTCTTTTAAGATTATGTAAACTATTGAGGTATTTTATACGAGGTAATGAACTTTGAGTAATTCCAATAGGATTATTTAATTGGGTCATTTTGAAGTGTTAAGAATCAAAACTAATTTCATTAATTTGAAATGCTTTTATTTAAGTTGAATATGATTATTATAAGTGATAAGTAACAAGCTTCTCTTTCTTAACATAACTACATATTTAAGACAGAGATTCAAAACCATTAATTAAATTAAAATACTTCTATAAAGTAATTTACACATTTAATAAGAATTACTTATGTTTTGATCTACCTAAATATAATCCATCAAAGGAAATCATTCATGAACACATTATGATTCTGACTAACCTTATATTTATTTAAACTTAATGTTTTATTTAACAGTACTAAATTTAATCTCTTTTGCATTAATATTGTACGACACATCTGTTAAATGATTATATTTTTAATTACCATTAAAATCTTTAACTGTTTGATAAAATTTAAAAATATCCCCACATTCTTTGATCTGTTGAAATATTAGAACAATTCTTTATTCAAGACAAATAGTTATAAATTTAATCTTTGTTTTATATATATATATATATATATAAATATATATACTAGAAAATACTAATTTGATAAATAAATATCACTATTTGAGATGATTAGAAAAATAAAGTTGCTTGGTTTTGGAAGATAGTGTTTGTTTAAAAAAACAAAAACTATCACTTTTGCAGTTGTATTTATTAATTATTTATGTTTACAGGTGTATTTATTATTATTATTAGGTAAGTTTGGCAGTGAGAAAAAGGAAAATGGTTTTTTAATAAGTAGAGTATTACACTATTACTCTAACCTCAACATATTTTAATAGTAAGTAAAAGTTGATTGAAAACGAAAAAAGAGGAATTAATTAATTTATATATGAAATGGCGAAAACCCGAGGTTCTTGGCTCCTAAAAAACCGCATCCCCAGCCGTTACCGTACACCATCACACACCCTCCTTCCACTCACTCGCTACTCACTCACACTCATTCTCACTCTCCTACTCTTCTGCTGCTGCTGCTTCTTCTTCATCTTCTTCTTCACCTTCGTTTCAATCACACCTTCTTTTTCGAAATCACATTCTAGGGTTAGGGTTTCCGCATTATGATGTGAAAGGCTAGCACGCCTCGTCGACCATCTCCTCCCAAACCCTCCCCTCCGCCGCGATCTCCGCTTCTCCTACCATGGGAAACTGCTGCAGATCCCCGGCCGCCGTGGCCCGCGAGGACGTCAAATCGAGCTTCTCCAACGCAGACCACCATGGCAAGCGTGGTTCCGGCGCTGAAGCTGTCAAACAGAAGGCGCCGATCACGGTACTCGCCGGTGTGCCCAAGGAGAACATCGAGGACCGCTACCTCGTCGACCGCGAGCTCGGCCGCGGGGAGTTCGGCGTGACTTACCTCTGCATCGACCGCGACACGCGCGAGCTGCTCGCGTGCAAAAGCATATCCAAGAGGAAGCTCAGGACTGCCGTCGACGTCGAGGACGTCCGCCGCGAGGTAGCCATCATGCGACACCTGCCTGAGAGCCCCAGCATCGTGTCACTCCGCGAAGCCTGTGAGGACGACAATGCGGTTCACCTCGTCATGGAGCTCTGCGAGGGCGGCGAGCTCTTCGACCGGATCGTCGCTCGCGGTCACTACACCGAGCGCGCTGCTGCCGCTGTCACTAGGACGATTGTGGAGGTCGTGCAGCTCTGCCACAAGCACGGGGTCATCCACCGCGACCTGAAACCGGAGAATTTCTTGTTTGCAAACAAGAAGGAGAATTCGCCGCTCAAAGCTATTGACTTCGGGCTTTCCATATTCTTCAAGCCAGGTACGGACCGTGAATGAATTTAGATTTCCTTGAGTGCATTGGGCGAGTTTGGTTTGGAATGGGAAGGTATAGTTGAGTTTGTACTTGATTAATGAGGTTATTGTTTGGAAGACTATGTTGGTGTTTCTGATACCTGTGATGGTGTCAGTTTGAATGATTTACTCTATAAACACTCGTACGAGAAGATTTTTTTTTTTTGAATCAAAGGTTAGGGAAACTTAACCTTTTGATGTTAAACCGGAGAGCTTATATAAAAAGTAGTTGAGTGTTATAAGTTGCTTATAGCTTACCGGAGAATATCAATCAATTTATTTCTTTTTCTATTACAATTTTTAAGTATTTATAGAGAAATTTATCCAATCAAGGATTTTGTTTAGTGTACTTGAAGTTGGTACGGTTAGGTTTTGTACCGTCTACATTACATTCTGCGCCTGCAGAAAGGAGAACTAAGATGGTTGTTTTGTTGGTACTCTGTGAACGGCATTTATGTTAATGAGGGTGCTTTGATTAAGTGCCTGGTTATTTATGTTTTCTCTCACGGTGATTGGATTTAACAATGTGATTTTGAGTGAAAGATGAGAGGGCGCATAACAAGTGGTCAATTTGTTGTATGATGTTGAAATTGTGGAGTTTGTTGCAGTAATGGTAGATCAGCTAACTCTAAGTTTGACAGTTGCTTTGTTTGTGTTGGATTAGACCATGGCTATTTCATTTTAGTCCCATTTGTGAATCCTTTTATTTTCCCTTTCTTCTAAACCCTATTGCCAAATGTGGGATGAAGTGTAGGCTTTATTGCAACTGTGCTGGGAGCTGCCACACTTCATTTGGATAAGAAATAAGTACTCTAACACTAAGGTGGTCTTTTTCTGTGGCTTTTGTATGGTTCTGTTCAAACAACACATAGTGATTTTGGTTCTGTTTTCATGGTTATTTTTGAAATATATGAAGGTTACTGGTTGTAGGCTTGGGCTAGTACATCAGGACTAGTAAGTAGTAGTAGGAGCACTAAGTTTATGTATTAGACCACATTACTTCCTATAAATTAAATTCAGGGTTATTAGTTAGTTCTCTCTCTCTCTCTCTCTCGGTTCCTATCTCTTAACACGGTATTAGACCAGTATCATTCTTTATGAAAAAGGAGGTCTTTCTTGTTGTGTTGAGTTCACCAAACTTGGTTGTACTTGTAGATTCGCACATCTGTTTCTAAGTTGGAATTTATTCTCGAAGAAGTGGCTGTTGGTTGAATCTGTTCTGAAATCAGAGTAGAGTCACTTCTGCTTGTGGTATTTATAGATTCATTAATAATAGATGGTTCTCTTGATGACCTCTGGGTGAGATCTTAACATATCCTGTGTAGAAGTTTTGGTTTTCTGTTGACTGGAACACATCCTGTAGGGTATTATTGTAATGTGACAAGTGGCAATATCCCAAAATCTGAGCGCATGTGGACTCTGGAGCATGTGTACTTTCGGACATACTTAATTTTGTGGTGTCTGTGTGTGGTGTGGTGGAGGTGTGTAGATGGAGCTGCCTGACTATGGGTGGAGACTGCCCTGGTGTCATGGGTGGCTATGAAAATGGTGATTGGCTGGAGCTCTGGCAAGTTCAGTTAATATCACTTTTAGATTCAATTTTTACTTGTTGTTTTCTGTCTCAGATTTGGCCTTTTTTCAAGTTCTTTGGATATTTAGGTTATATTAGGGCATTGTGTCAATCAGTGTTTGAGAGAACTTGTCATTGCTGACTGCATTTGTGTTGTCATTGGTGTCAATTTTGGCAATGCAAGAGTGGCAGGACCTTGGGACTTTCTATGCAGTTATGTCTGGCAGTGTGTGGTCAGTGACATGTTCTGCCTAGATTTGGCCTGTATTTGATATATTTGGTTGGTGAACTGCTGCTCTGGTCCTTTTTGGCATGTTTGGTTGTTCTTTCTTTATTTGATTATTTTGTCTATTTGGTATTTCTTTGATTTTTTTAAGCTGTTTGGCGTTGAACTATACTGGTTGAAGGATTGGAGTAATTTTGTGTAGTCTAGCTTGTTAATGATATTCATTTTGAACTTTGAAGACTTTGCACCCTAAGGATTCCCCTTCCCTGGTTCTTTTATGCTTTTGGATGGTGTGGTACCTGTGACACTGTTTTGGAGATCAATTGGGAGGTTGAGAAACTGCTGAAGGGAAAGGCCTAAGACTCCAGAAACCATCTCATTTTCTTGTGATGTGTAGTATGGAGACGCCAGGAGCTTTCCTGCCAATTACACTGCCATGTTTTGTGATTTGGTGGCGTTGTAGGGTTAGGGATGTGTACTGCTTTTCCTATTTTTGTTATGGAGACCAGATGCTGCTCTTTGTTTTTGGCTTATGTGTTATTACTTGTATCAAGCTTAATGCATAGTAAGAAGTAGCTTGAGGGAAGTGCTCTTTACTTTGGTGCCTAACCTAATTAGTCATATAAATAAAACATTAGGTTATTCTTTTAGTGTAACGCATTATATCTTACCAATACTATTCAGTTTTATTATAGTTATTATTTTGTTTCTTGCTTTCTCTCCTTCCCTAACGATAAGCCTGTAATTCTTGACAGTTATAACTTATAAACTTGAAAAGGGCATGTAATACGAAATCCATTTGGCATATTTAGCTCAAATTATACATTACCTGTTTGTCAATCTTTAAGAAAGATTTTATTTAGGCATTAAGGATGCTCTCTCTGCGATCACAATTGGACACAGTAGTGGATCATGTTGCACTTCAGTTACTAAGAGGGTGTCTGATATGTTTTCTTATTTTCATTTTTTCATTAAAATGACTATAATACCAAGTTATGTTCATTTTGATTTCTATTTCAAAATTTTGGAAGGAAATGCTGAAACAATCAAATATTGGGTTGTTTGGTTTCAATTCTTTAAAATAATATATTATAAATAAACAAACCTATCTCTTCCGATTGTCTTTTTATCTGCAACAAGGAATTTCTCTTCCAGTTGAAAGAGGTCCACATCATCCCGCTTCCTCCATTTCCCTTTTCTTCCAAACAGAGGACCCTTTTCCCAATGCTTACCTTCTTGGTTTTGTGAAAACACTATGGTGCCACATTGTATCAGAGTATCTTTTAGGGTGTTTTGCCAATGGTGAGTGGATTGGTGCAGGAATTTCAACAAATATGAATTTGTGTAGTGGTGCACTGTTGCTTCCTTTACTCATCTTTGTATGTCCACCAACAAAGTTCAGGAGAGGGTCTTGTCCTATATTTCCACATTTCCAAAAAGAAGTCTAATTGGTGAAGGAATTTCAACAAATATGAATTTGTGTAGTGGTGCACTGCTGCTTCCTTTACTCATCTTTGTAGGTCCACCAACAAAGTTCAGGAGAGGGTCTTGTCCTATATTTTCACATTTCCAAAAAGAAGTCTAATTAAATTGACTTTTGGGTTCGAATGTGATTATGTTCTGTAATTTGTTCAATTGTCTGCAAAAATGTTGCACAATTTTTCTCCATTATATTGCTGTCTCATTTGACGTGTTAAAATAATACTAATTTCTAAGACGATACAAGATAAAACCTACTTTATTTGTTATTGTAATGGGGACATGCTGTAAATGAAAACAAAAACAATTTTAACGCCCTTTAATGTTGGCTTACTTTCTTAGGAAACACACACCCTGTTTGTATAGAGCAGCACTATATAGAGTATAGACATTAATCTTAGGGTTGACCATACATCATCTCTTGTTAACAGTTTACCGTCATATGGCACATTTTATTGCTATCTACTCATGTTTCAATGTGTGTATTTTATTTTTCATTCTTGCCATATCTGACTTATTTTCTATAATCTATTGTGGTAATATAAAAATTTCCAGGCGAGAGGTTCTCAGAAATTGTTGGAAGTCCATATTATATGGCGCCAGAAGTTCTCAAGCGGAATTATGGACCAGAAATAGATATATGGAGTGCAGGAGTAATTCTCTACATCTTACTGTGTGGTGTTCCCCCGTTTTGGGCTGGTATAAGTCGTTATATTCTTACAATACTCCTTATGTATGCCTTCTTTTTTATGTGCATTAGCGTCTATAAGCATTCACGTGCTAATACTTGCATGCTTAGACTTTTTGTTCTTTTTCTAAGGTTTGTGACACATACTAATTTTTTCTGGCAAGGTTTTAATCTGCTAGTTGTATTTTCTTTTGGTTCAAGCATATCATGAGTTTTGTGCTTTTTTAGCTTAGATCTTTTTATTATTTCATCAGCTCGTAAAAGTTCTTATTTTCTTTCCTTGATGTTGATCCTATGCAGAATCTGAGCAAGGAGTTGCACAGGCCATTCTTCGAGGACTTATAGATTTCAAAAGGGAACCTTGGCCAAGTATTTCTGAAGGTGCTAAAAGTCTTGTTAGGCAAATGTTAGAACCAGACCCTAAGCTTCGATTAACTGCCAAACAAGTGCTTGGTATGTTTATCTCCTTCCATGTTCATTTCATATTACTTTTAAGAGCATTTTTAAAATCTCAATTAAATGTCAAAAGTTTTAGCACATGTATGATTATGAAATCAAGTGAAGAAAAAAATTTGGTGGAACCTATCTCCTTTAATGGGAAATCAATGCATATCTCATTAATTGATTCTACAATAAATCAAGACTATAGAATGAAATTAGCAGTTAATATATTTGGAAGTGATCCTTGTTTCTTATAATTAGGACCAAAAATTTGTTCTATATATACTACGAAAGGTAGTATAAATATGGGAAAATGTTCCAAGTTCTATTAATATATTATTGTTTGTCTCTCTTCCTCGCTCTATACCTCCCATAATTTCAACATGGTATTATAATGGTGTCATCCTTTGTGAACTGTCCTGTCACCACCACTGTCCAGGTCCCTAAAGTTTGGAGTACTAATTTAATTGCATGATTCTTCCTTCAAGTTAATTGTCAGTCCCCTTGCATTTTCACTCCCTTTTACGGTGATGTTCCTTCTAGTAAGTTCATCTAGCTTTGTGTCAGGATCCAATTGCAAGGTATGAGTCCCTCATGGAAGCATGAGATTCTGGTGTGGGTTTTATAAGGCCTTGGACTCTCCTACTACAATAGCTAGGTTTTTCGTTGTGGTCCTCCCAAGGTTCTTATTCTTTGATATTAAAGTTGGTTGTTGATGTTTCGGCAAAGGCTACCTGTGGAGAATTCTTACTAGTGAAAGGTTTTGACCAATGAGAAATTTGAGTGAGTGAAATATTGTAGAATCTGAGCCATCAAGATGTTGGCACTTAAAGGAAGTCCTATGATGGGCTTGGATATTATGAGATGCTGAGGTCCCTCATCAAGTAGTCTGAGATGCTTGGTGGAATATTTAACTACGTGATTCTCCCCCCTTAACAACTAGTTTTAAGGCTGGTTTCCCCAAGTGTTTTGGTGCTAATCAATTGGTATCACTCCTGCTTCCTTCTTCCTCTTAGCCTCTATTTTCTGACACATTTCTGACAGTTCTTTGGGTGTCATGTCCTCTTTCTGGCAATTTCTCAATTGTTATTTATTTTGGTCATCTCCTTCATTGATTTGTTCTACCATCATCAGGACGTGTTTGGTATCTTAGATAATATCAACTCAATCTCAGTTAATATCTTAACCCCTTAATTTCAACATAAACGTTACTTCTTCTAAGTATGTTGATGACTTTTCAGAACAGATAACAAGTTTCATCTTTTTTTTCTTGCCTTGCAGAGCATCCCTGGCTCCAAAATGCTAAGAAGGCTCCTAATGTTCCACTTGGAGATGTTGTCAAGTCAAGGCTTAAGCAATTTTCAATGATGAACAGATTCAAAAGAAAAGCCCTTAGGGTTAGTTCGTGACATTTCTGGTGATAAGTGATAACTTAAGCTATTGCTTGTATAACTTGTCAGATCTAAGATTGCACATTTGAAAACAGGTCATTGCTGATTTCTTATCCAATGAAGAAGTTGAAGACATCAAAGATATGTTCAAGAAGATGGATAATGATAATGACGGCATTGTTTCCATAGAAGAACTGAAAGCTGGATTTCGAAACTTTGGGTCTCAACTTGCTGAGTCTGAAATTCAGTTGCTTATTGAAGCTGTAAGTATGGCTAATTTCCCCTTGTTCCTCTAAATTATTGTGACTGAACACTAATGTTGTTACTTGTTACCTGCCACATCATAAATTGGCCAACAAAAGTTTATATTGTCAATTGAAATCCATGGGGTACAATTGTTATATATTTTCCATTACAATTTTGGTTGGGTTTGTTCAGTTACATTTTGAACCGGACAAAATATTTTAGCTTTAAATTGTTCTTGTTTTGTATTTTAATCATTGTATGTTGATAACAGGTAGATAGTAATGGTAAGGGAACGCTAGACTACGGAGAATTTGTTGCTGTTTCCCTTCATTTAAAAAGGATGGCTAATGACGAGCATCTTCGTAAGGCCTTCTCCTATTTTGACAAAGATGGGAATGGATATATTGAACCAGATGAGCTACGGAATGCCTTGATGGAAGATGGAGCAGATGATTGTACAGATGTAGCAAATGATATTTTCCTAGAAGTAGACACGGATAAGGTGATATTCGGGAGTTATTTCTTTAGATATGGTATTGATTAGGGAATTGTACCCTCAAATTCTTGAATAATTGCAGGATGGACGTATCAGCTACGATGAATTTGTTGCTATGATGAAAACTGGAACGGATTGGAGAAAGGCATCAAGGCATTATTCACGTGGGAGATTCAATAGCTTGAGCTTAAAGTTGATGAAAGACGGTTCTTTAAACTTAGGAAATGAGTAGTTGTCTGAGTGTTTGCCTATATTCAATCTGGCTTTCCAAATAGTGTAATATTCCTCCTACAATATGGACTTGGCTTCTTTGTGATGATTATTTGGTTCCACTTTTAGAAGGGTTCCTTTCCACCTGGTGCTGTGCGAGTTACGAAGGATTGGGTGCGCCAATTATACACGCACTTTGTTACTTGTGTAAAACATGGTGCCTTGGAGCCACTGGTGTGACATGACATGTATGATTCCACTCGTTTTAACCACTCCTGCCTTCTCTTCTGGTGTGACAATGTTGAATCAAAACTGTTTAGTGCAGTCAGAATATGTTTATCAAAGTGCGAATATCTTGTAGTTCGAATTCTGGACTGTTTTGGTCATTCTATCCCTCCTACCTTTGTTTTCTCCAAGCTGCTTACTCTGGGATATTGCTTGTCTCGTAGCATCAGCTTGTAAGATATTCTGATTCTGGCACTGTGCAGACATGGAACCGTTGCTGTTGAATTTGTGGGTACACTGTGTTGGCTAGGAAATACAAGTTGTATCGTTAGACCTGCTCTGTGAATGCAACTGCGTAGGGAATAGGAAGACCATTAAAACAATTAGAGCAAAAATTGTGGGAAGCATGTTTTACCAATGCATTTGCAACACTCTTGTGTCACTGAAGTCTTTCCAGAGTTTAGGGTTTTTAAGCTATCCTTCATTAAGAGAGGCTTATCTAAAGATCTTCAGGTGTTTCATCCATAGCAACGATAACCTCTGTAATGGGCCTAAAAGATTTTAACTTTAATGTCACAGTATTATATTTCATATTCACATTTTAGTTTTTGCTTTTCCGTTTGCACCTACCTTTAAACCCCTTCTTCCCATTTTTTAATTTATAATGAATTAAGCCAGTAAATTAAGAAATGCTTATAAATTAATTGACTTGTGACATTTTAGAAACTGTTAACTTCTCCATAAATCGATAATAATTTTATGTTCTTGATTTTACTATATTTGAATTTCAGTTTTGTATGTGAACTCTAATCACATTTTAATGTTAATGTATTTATAATTTATATCTATAATAACTAATTGGGTAAATAGATGGTTTAGTACAATCGTTTATGTAATTTGTTTTCAGTAAAATAGAAAGAACAATATTGATGTATTTGTTTTTAGTAGAAATAAAAAAACAACAGTTTTAATGCAAAATAGGTATTGATATGTTTTTTTTAGTACAATTTATTATGAAAAATTAAGTTAATGTGAAATTAAGAATTATTATATTATAAAAATTAATAAAAAAATATACTAATTCCTTTGTATCGGTTTTTTTATACTCATTCTTTTACTCTCAGAAAATTATAAGTGCTCTTATTGTAGAATTATAATATTAAAAAACTTAATGAAAAAAAATTATAATTATTTTTTATGTGTATAATTTTTATAGCTTCAATATAAATTTTAATAATTACTTTTTTATTACAATTCTTTTTTTATTCTAGTAAGAAGAAAAGAGAGACGGGCCTAATAAACACCTGTGCTTTATTACAAGGAAAACAAAAACATTACAAGAATAACCATCAAATTAAAGAATTTGACATGCTTCGTTAAGCACGACTAAATAACCATATTAGCACTAAACTATGGACAGTTTGGTTTTGCTTATTTTTTTCTTAAAAGTGTTTTTATGATATAAACAGACTTTTAATTTCTTTTTACAAGTATTTGTCTTACTTGTTTATTTTAAAAATAGACGGTTATAAACTTATTTTGATAAACAAATCTCATCTGCTTTTAATAAGTGATATTTTTGCAAAATATTAGGTAAAGGTAGGTGTTCTTTAAGCATAATTGACTAAGATTAATGTAGTTAATTCTGATGTATACCTTTTTTTTCCCAAGTTCAATGTTTAATAACCAATATCTTTAGACCTAAAAAAACCTTCTTATGTATATCTAATAAATTAAACATGAACGAATTCAGCGTATGGTTGTAGTCTTGAGTCAAAATAATTGTAGCCACCAAATAATTAGGGATAGGGCACCTCAAAACTTATCTTAATCTTCAGGTTAACTAAAGCATAGTGGCCACCACATCCAAAACTCACCGTCCTACGAAAAATATTAATACAAGAAGAAATTATATTTTTTAAATACTATTTCCATCATAGTTTTTTTATTCTTAAACACGTTTATAAACTACTCTTACTCTTAATTTTTAAATATATGGATTTTATTTAAAAATCAAGCAAATTTCACAATTAATCTTCTACAGTTCTCATCTTTCCTGTTCTGTCATCTTTTCTATTTATATATATATATATATATATATATATATTTTATTTTGATATTATTTCTAATTAAAATTAAAGTAAAGTTATTTTTTTGTTCGACTATTATATTTAAAAAAGTAAAAGTTAGTTTTTAAAGTCAACTATTGTGCATCGTGAGTGTATGATGCATGCTAAGAAAACTAGTCATTAAGGTAATCTATTTTCTAGATTAACATAAACCACTGGCTTCTCTGGTTAGCTCTATTGCGCAACAAAAGATTCGAAATTTAAAGTTGGATTGAAGTAATTATAAAATTTTAAAGTAAATAATTTGTTTGGTTAATATCGAATAATTTTTTTTTTTAATGTCGTAAAGACATTTTGATTCCATTTTTAAATTATAATTAGAGCTGGATATTAATGAAAAAGTTCGTTTGAAATTTTATTGGTAAATTTGTAGTGTGAGTTTTGTTTAAGAAATCAATTTTTTTTTTCTATTTTCTATTGGTTATGAACTATTTAATAGATTGAATAAATTTTTATTATGTAAATGAGTCTAAAAATCTAAATATATCTAAATTATTATTTATTATAATTATTGTACTAAGTTAACCTTCTCATTCTTTATTTTAACAAGCTTTTACATCTAAGCTACCAGGACTTCGGTCGTACTCCAATAACCTAAATATTAAATGAATTAAGCATCCAACCAGTAAAGTTCTAAGGTTTTAATTAATTAATTATAGTAGCAAGCATATGCTGATAAAGATTATGTATCTATAAAGGGCGAGGGATCCCGATTGTACCTTTGACTGGACGTACAATTGTTGACGTGTTGGTGATCTCCTAATTACTTCAAGTCTCTTTCTTCAAATGTTGATGCTTGGTCGGTCGGGGGTTACCTGCAAAAGGTACTCCGGGCTCAAGTAAATGTTATGGTTTGAGTGTGTTCTAGTTAAAAATGAGAAAAACGTAATCCTAATGCCAAGAATCCTCAACATGTAGAGTCCACTTGGAATCCTCCTGCTCAATCGGTCGAGGGCTGAGCTTAGCTGTAAAATCAGCTAAAACTTGTGATATAATTGGCCCTCTAGGTTGATATTGAATATAGAATTCTGATAATTTCACCACCCATCCTATCATTCGTCCATCCAAATCTGGTTTTGCCAGTATCTTCATTATGGGATAGTCGGTTCTTACTATAATGCGATGATTATGAAAATACATACTAATTCGTCATGCGATTATTACCAAGGCCAAGGCGACCTTCTCAATCATCTAGTACAGACTTCGGCATCGTGGAGTACTCGGCTGATGAAGTAGACTTGGTCTTTCTTCTTTCTCCACCTCTTGAACCAATACTGCACTGATTGCGTCTTACGAGACAACAAGGTAGATATTTATAGGTTTCTTGGCATTCGGCTTTTGTATGACTGGGGGAGATGCCAAGAAAGCTTTCAACTGAAGGAATATTCCTTCGTATTCGCCTATTCATAGAAATTTAGATGCCTTTTGTAACAATTGTATGACGGGCTTAGCCTTTTCTGCAAGTTTTGGCATGAATATGGAAATTGCAGTAAGTCGGTCGATCAGACACTAAATTTCCTTAACATTTTCGGGGTTTTGCATTGTAGTGATTGTCGTACATTTCTCGGGGTTTGCTTCTATGCCACGATGAGTTAGCATGGAGCCTAAGAACTTTGCTCATTCCACTCCGAACGTACAATTGTCGGGATTAAGCCTCATGCCATGGTTGCGAAGGGCTTGAAATACATCTTGTAAGTCTTTAATATACTGTTCACATGAGTAAGATTTGATAACAATGTTGTCCACACAAACATCAACATTTCGTCCAAGCATGTCCTTAAAGATGTAGTCCATCAGCCGTACGTAGGTGGCCCCAACATTTTTGAGGCCGAATGGCATGACCTCATAATAAAAATTATTGGAGTTAGTCATAAAAGCTGTTTTTTCTTTGTCTCTTGGATGCATATGGATTTGATTGTATCCTAGTATGCATCTAGAAAACTCAGGATAGTGTGACAAACTGCTTCGTCTATGAGCCGATCAATGTTCGCCAAGGGATAAGAGTCTTTAGGGCATGCTTTGTTAAGATCAATGTAATCTACACACATCCTCCACTTACCATTTGATTTCTTGACCATGACCACGTTGACCAACAATGTTGTATAATGTGCTTTTCTGATGAAGCCGACCTTCATTAATTGCCCAGTTTCTTCTCGTGTGGCATCGCGCTTTTCTTCGCCCATCTTTTGTTTTTTCTGAGCTACTGACCTGACCTCTTTGTAAATGGAGAGGCGATGTGTAATGATATCCGGGCTTACCATGGACATATCAACAGTCGTCTAAGCAAATAGTTATGCATTATCAATGAAAGTTTGACTTACCAATATGTTGTCGTCCGGTTTCAAAGACGTTCTAATATGCGTCTTATGTTCATCATATCGAAGGGGCATAGGACAAAGGTCCTCGCCTAGCTCCAT
>Ga0123342_1002301_pt1 | contig 31783 bp, 10 predicted proteins | sample Turbeawhitnodule_FD_89960 | JGI IMG/M metagenome (GOLD analysis project Ga0123342, IMG submission 89960) | Root nodule microbial communities of legume samples collected from Mexico - Turtle bean Mexico white nodule | ecosystem: Host-associated > Plants > Roots > Nodule | place: Mexico: Nepantla... | reverse complement strand
GTTCTGATTGCCATGAATGCTGCCCTCGAGGACGTGTACAAGAAGGTCTTTGCCGATTCCTATCAACATGGTGCACCTCTCAGTAGAGGGGCGTGAAAACGCCGTGGAGACTTTGACCGAATGTGGTATTATTTGAAATAAGATATGAAAAATGTTGATTTTGATATAGATGATTTATGGTAGAGGATTTTGTTTGAATATGAAAATTTAGTTGGTTTGTGTAGTGGATTAATGCAAGTTACTTTTGAAATGAATGAGTTGTTGAAATTGTTTTGTTTGACTATGAATGGTGAAATTTGACAAAATTATGCAAATTTTTCTGCATATTTCGCTTAGGCGAGAATAAAATGGAAAGAAAGAGGTGTTCTCGGCTTGATTCTCGCTCAAGCGAGAGAATTTTCGCTTGAGCGAGACCTATTCTCACTCATGCTAGAATCCTTGGGTGTAAAAAAAACTTATTTTTTTTTTATTTTTGCTTTTGAAAGCCTAATGTATTATTGTTTATTGTTTTTAAGTGAAAATTCTAAATCTTATTTTAAAAATATAATTAAAAAAACTTAGTTTTGTGTTTCAGTGAATTTTGAGATATGTTTGGATTGTTTAGAAAGTTTAAAATATGTTGTGATTTAATGGTGTATTGATGTGTTATATGAAGTGTGTAATGATGAGAAAGTATGATCAAAACAAAATATTTTCAGGAAAGAAAATACCGTGTTGAGATTATTTTAGGGTGTATTGATCTGTTAGGTCTCAATCCAATGAGATGATCATGACTCTACTGATATAATGGAATCATATAGATGAAGTTATTCGGTTGGTGAGAGTCGATGGAGATTCATATGACTTTGTCTGCGGTTTGAAATATAATATGGTCTTTAAGGTCATATGAATTTACCCTGTCATACTAGATGATGAGATGATGAAATATTGAGATGTTTATGCACATGGTTGTGTGGTTTCACCGTGAGTAGTATGACAGGTGCAAGTCTCAGGATTCTAATTTCAATACACGAGTCTTCCGGAAGTAGAGTCAAGTGTCTATGTGTTGCTAGTCAGTAGAAGTTTGACATGAGAAAGATGAGTTGTGAATTTCTTGGATAGATACTTGATGGTTATGTGAAATGTTTGAGAAATGGTATGAGACTTGATGAATTTTGCGTATTAATTTGAAATAGAAATTATATAGAATTTTTTTTATTACTAGCTTACCCTTTTGTTTTGTTTTGTGGTTGTTTTCTTTAATCTGTGATAATCGTGTATTTACACGGAAGCAGATGATGTTAGAGGTGATAGAACTCATCAGTGAAAAACTAAATAATGAAAATATTGTATTTTATTTTAAAAATTTATTTTAATTTTATGTAAATACTTAAAATCTTATGAAGAAAAAAACATTTTAAAACATATAAAAAAAATTGTAAACATTTATATTACGTTTATATATTTATTTTAATATTTTATACTGATAATAACCGCTATAACCTCTAACACTATATGTCTAAAGAAGAAGGAGCCTACCCTAACAACTTCACCACATATTAGACACCGTATTGAATAATTGAAGTTTAATAATTCAGTGTGAGATGTGGCTTCAGTAGATGATAATTCAAGTTTTTTTTTCAGTAGATGATAATTCAAGTTTTTTTTAAAAAAATATTAATTTGTAGGAGTTTAAATTGTATGTCAAACTGTTCTAATCTAATTTAGAATTAACATTTTCTTACTCAAAAGGAAGATAATAATAATAATAATGAAAGAATATATAAGAATTTATAAAATTATTTTTTTTAGAATACCAATTATAAATTATATCTTAATTTATTTTATAATTTTGTCATGTACTATTTTCTATTTAACTAGTCAAATGTTAAAATTAATACATTGTATTAAAAAAGCCACATTCACCTTATTTTATTCCATTTTCATATCTTAACCGGATGATCATATTTGAATGTAAATAATTAGTTGGGTAAAGATTTGAAGATAAAGTTAAACTTTGGCTAACCTCTTAACAACCCAATATTCTTATAAGAATAAATTGAGAATTATTATAATTCTCATAATTTTATTTGTCCTAACCCACAGAGATAAAACAAAATTATGATCATATTAAACTGATTCTCCAAGGTATATATAAACACGAAGCTTCTGGAAACAAAATATTAATCATGTATGGAGGTAAAATTAATCACTCTAGTAACCTTATTGGTTGCATTGAATACTAAAATTTGAAAGATTACCTACTAAAAACCAAGGCTACCAAATACAGATAAAGTTCCAAATAATCAATTCTCTTAAGAGACACTAAAATTAAACTGAATGAAGAAAGCTTGAGTAAGTTGGAAAACAATGTGCAAACCTCCATCCTTTTTTATCTTAATTGGTTACATAAAGCTTTTTCTTTTCTTACCTCTTAATCCCATCATTAATTCTTTATCACTCAATTCACTTTAAATAGATACAATTATTCACTCATGTGTTCTCTAAATTCAAATAAAATAATATTTTATTTTCAAAATTTTATGGTTGTCACTGAAATGCTACACAAAGATGATGGAGTGTCATCATTACTCATTTGATTGACTTTCTGTAACATCATAAGCTGAAATTAATGGAAATAACCTCATACATAATCCATCATAGTCATAGGTTCGTCTAACTAGAATGGTCTGGTTGCAGCCACTTAAAATGCTAATAAATACAGCTATGTTGGGATGATTTTTTTTTTCAAAAGAAAAAAGTAATTTATTTTCAGATAGAATTTAAAATATTTTATAATAAAATATGTTATTTTGTAGAAAAATCGGAAAAAAGGTACATATTACTAATTAAAGCACTTAAAATTAATATATATATATATATATAATAAAATTTAGAATTTTTCATGTTGTTTTATCTTTCATATCTAAGTTTTATTCTTTTCATATGCGTTCAAGTTATCAACTCAATTGAGATTGAAACTGTTTCAACCTTTTTCTTATTGATGTTTAAAAGTTTTTATAAGTGAATTGTAGTTATTTTTTAGTTCACACTGTCAAGATTATTTGTTGTTTTGACATGCTACTATTATTTCTCATCCCATAATAGTGAGAATTTTGTTTGTCAATCTCAGTGGTATTTTCAGTTAACAAACACAAACTGGGTTATTTTCACTTGATGTTAGTTGAAGTTATTTTTTAGCCAACATGAATTATAGTTTTTTACCATATATTAAATTATTGTACTATATTTGGAATGCAGATAAGATTTTTTTAATTAACATTAATTAAGATTATTTTCCAATTGATATTGTTAGAATTATTTTTATGTTGAAAAAACTCTAATGAATTTTAGTAAAAATAAATAAATTTAATCAATATCAATATTAATTGAAAATCTTTCTCAACTAATATATTTATATTATTAAATATGGTTTAATAATAAAATAATTTTACATTTAATGATGTGTTAAAAAATTAAAATTCAATAAATTAAAAATATTTTTTTTATCAAAATAGTTAAGATTAAAAAATTCAAACTGTCAAGTTTAATCATTCAAATGTATTTGGATGTTAGAATTTTCAAAAACTATCTAAATTAACTATGCGTCTTTTTGTGAAATATTAAGATGGAGTAGTCATAATGAGAAGAGGGTAAGTTTAATTATGCCTATTATTATTTTTAAAAATAGTATGTATGAAATTTATGTTTCATTTCTGTTTTTCTGTTTCCATAGAATAACAAGGGTACACATACTTTGTTCACAACCGTTCTTCCATCTCAAAAATTAATTAAAGAATTTTATTATGAAAATTTACAATAAAAAAATATGATATTAAATAATTATTATACATAATTAAAATTTCACAAAAAATAAAATATTATTATTATTTCTTTTTACAATGTTAAAAGAAAAAATATGTATAATTTTAATAAACTCTGTCAACATAAAATGAGTCGAACACTAAAAGAATTATTTAATAAACTAAATGTTTATATCATTGAACACAAAAGATAAAAACATTAAAAACAATAAAAATAATCAAATATATATATATATATATATATTTACTCTATTTAAAAAAGTGATATTATTCATTCTTATATCAAATCAATACAAAAATTCTCTATTAAAATTGAAATAATTTTAAACGAGAGGAGTTTAGTTGTGAATTTTATATGGAGGAGGATGTGTTGAATAGCACAATGGTATGTTGGGTAGGAAAGATACCGGGTTCGTGTGTGGGATCAGTGGCAGATGGAGGTGTTTTGTGTGTGTAGCTTTCCTTCATTACTCCTCCATAATGATAGTTGATAAAAACATAAATGACAAACAAAACCCAAATGTCATTATTTGGTGGAACATTTTCAAATTATTGAGATTCGTATTTGGCGGGTAATAATTCAAAATCTGGTTTTGCAAGAGTAATGGTAAGAGATGGAATATAGTGGGTGTATGAAGGGGAAGGAAAGTAGTTTGTGTGATAAATAAAGGTGGCGCCCCAGGAATAGGCGAGTCCAAAATCTAGTGTCGCATAAAAATCCAAATAAACTTCAAATTTAAGAATACTATGCCCCGACACGTTCCTTCTCACTTGTTGGGAGTCATCATGCCAACCGAAGCCCATCTTTCTGCACTTTCACAAACTCTTTTTCACAAACTCTTTAGGTTTCCAATGTACCTTCAGCTTACGACACTACCCCTCGTTTAACCACTTCTCGTTGCGTTCTTTCATTCACAATCTTCATGCCTCTCAACGCCCATACCCAAACAATTTCATTCAAAACCACCCACTAACCCTCCATACCCACACCCATTACATTAATTATTGTGCGGTCAGAATAAAAATAAAAGTTAAAACAAATCAAAACTAACAATAAAAAGGTAAAAGAAATAACTTCAATATCAAAGTCTCCTAATCAGTTACAAAGACTAACACCTACAGCACTCAATACAAGGAAAAAAATATACACTAACTCGGCTCCCATTGAACCGGGTCTAAAGTTTGCCCTACCTTCTCTAATCTCTCTCTACCTAGTCTTTTCTCCTTTTTTTTTTTTCCTTTTACTTTTTTAAAAATTAAAAAAAGTAAATCAAAATTTGGGAACAGGAGCAGGTGTAAAACCATTTTCAGTCCCAGTTACCATCTCCTTCTTGTGCCGCATCTCGAGCACTTTACGATGATGATTGGAGTGTAATTCGCTGGAGAATGTTGGGCTGCAAGCGGGCCTATATTCGGGTAGGAGCCGTCCCGACTTGAAGCGGACCCCGCATGCGTTACAGAGCGTTTTTGGGCCGAGCGGCCCAGTTCGCCACTGAGGGGTTTTCTGCACGCCGCAGTGACTGCACCGTCGCGGCGCCAGGGTGCCCACACTGTCGGAAGAGTGTTTTTTCTTCGGCTTATTGGGTTTGGGCTCGGAGCAAACGTGGTCGAGGCTACGAGGGATGTTGGTGTAAATTAGCAAGGGGCTGGAAGGGGAGGAGGAGGAAGATGATGAGGTGGTGGTGGTGGAGCTAGAGGAAGATTCGGTGAAGGAAGGGGAACCGAGCGGCCAAACACGAACACCGTTCCTGCTTCGCTTGCTTCTTGCTTTGGTCTGAACCGGGGTTTTGAAAGTGAAAACTGGGCTTTCCGGTTCGGGCTTTGGCTCTTTCGCCGCAAGGCCCGTCGGGTTGCTCTCTGTTACGGTGGGGAGCGCCGCAGAGAATTCCGAGAAGGATTCCTCCACGAAATGAGACAACCACTCAAAGTCGGCCACGTCATCCGCCTGTAAAAATTGCAACTTTCGTCAACCACCAACACAAAACAGATAAACCTTGGAAGAAATAAATTAAGAAAAAAAATACCAGAACGCTAAGCTCGGTGGTGGGCACAGAGGAATAATCGGGTTTGAAAGCATAGGGTTCTTGGCTTGGGTTTTCTTTTTGAAGGGATAGACAAACCGAGTCTTGTTCCTTCTGTTGTTCTGGTTCTTCTTCGACGTGCGAGAAGTCAAGAAGGTCGTCCACGAAAAAGTCGTCGCAAGTGGTACCGTTTTGCACACTGAACTCCTCCATGAAGGTTTCTGGACTGAGTTCTACAGTCATTTCTTTCCTAAAATTGCTCTTCAAAGCTGCTTCCATGCACTCCATGCCTGTTTCAGTTTAACATCAAAATCAAGAGCATAGCCTAATATAAGAAAAAGACCATAGACTTTAACAAACACCTGAACATTTGCTGTGTTTAGAAGAATTGAGAAAAAGAAATGGAAAAAAGAGATATTAAATAATGAATACCTGATGAAGAGAGATAAGAGAGAAGGAATATAGAGGGGAGATATGTAATGAGGTTGGGAGGAGAAGAAGAGAGATAGAAGAAGAAGAAGAAGAAGAAGGCAAGGGATGAAATTGAGAAGGTTGAGGATAGGGAGTTTGGTAAAGCATTGAATGAGGGATAAAAGCGTCCTGATAATTACTAAAAGCGCCCGTTTCTTTCTCACTCTCCACTGTCTCTTATTCGCTTTTTCCTTTCTTTATAGTATTTATACGTTTCAAATACGTTTGTATTGTGTACACACATAACGTACATACATGCTTATAAACAAATGAAATGATCCCTAAATTTTCTACCCACAAATCTCATTTGCGTTTTGGAGGGGTAGAACTACCGCCACAGTAACTATCCAGCAGTGAAAGAATTGAAACAAGTTTGATGTATAGCATGTAATAGAAGTGATTTCCCAGCGGAAGCCAAAATTTGTGAAGACCTAGGAAACCACAACTTAAAAAAAATGATCCTTCTTCTCTTTTAACTTTTTGTTTTCCTCTCTGGTAGAAAACGTGAATATAAATTAACCTAAATACCTGCCTTAAGTGGTTGCGTCTATGCTTGATTGCTTGTCGCCGCTCATTTTGCATTTGGCTGTTTCCCATCTAACGTTACTTTTCCCGCTCTCTGTTTTCTAATTATCGCTTGCCAAAGATAACTCCATAAAAGGCTAAAGGCCAAAGCAGATTCACACCCTAATCTTATTTCAAAACACACGTGAACTTTTCCTTAAGCTTTTATACATATTTTTTTCATAGGTTTCTCCACAGTAATGAAAATCTAGTATGTATGTGAAGGCAGAGGTTAATTGAAAGCATGTCAGAGTTATGGTCTCTTAATACAAATTTCATGTTGCCCGTCAAATACATTTATTTGTTTATACACTAATACGTATATATGTATATTCGTATCAGGGTAGTTATGAAGTATATTCTTTCACCAATTAAACCACACCGTTTTTGGTTTTAAAATTAACCCGCTTACAATAAAAGAGTTTAAGGTTTGAAATTTGAATTGGAGGGTAGAATAATTGTCAACAAACCTATAAATGTTCCGACAATGACTGTATTTACTTCACGGGAGTATTGGATGAAAAAAATTAAATTCTTATTTCTAGGATTACTATTATTAATGCATCTTCTTCTTAATATTATTATATTTGATCTTTTTTATAACGTGTCAGTTTTTTTCTTTTATATTAAATAGTGACAACAATAACTGGTGAAATATTAAATAGTTTTTATATATTTCAAATTAAATATTTTATTTTATTCAATTACCTTTCATGAAATAGTTAGAAAGATAATATTATTCCAAGACTAATATTGAATAAATATAAAAAATATTCAATGTCTGATAAATAAAATTGTGAAAAAATATTTTGATTTTAAAATGGCATCCTTTGACCTTACGCTAGTTTGCATCTTTTTTCCTTTTTTTCACCCAAGATATTTTTTAAATAACTTTCTCACTCTCTCTCTATATATATATAATGAACACGAGTATTTATTTAAAATACCGTTGAAATAAAATTGAAAATCAATTTAAAATATTATATAAAAAAAACTGAAATGAGACATAGAAACAGATGAAGGGAGTACGATCTGATTACTTTTTTTTCTACTTCCAAAAGAAAGAAAACACAGTTCAAACTCAAAACCAATTAGATGAGAGAGTAATCCTTAATGTAAAATAATTATAGAGAATATATAGAGAAGAGTGTAAGAATATTTTAATAAAAAGTTTATTAGTTATTTTATTTTTTTGAATATACGTGAAAAAGTTTTAAATTACTGATAAAATGAATATAGTATTTAAAAAATTTAGGTATTTATTTGAATGTATAACTTTATTAGGTGATAAGTTAAGTAAAAGTGAAGTGGTTGAAATTCCCAGTGTGTCCTTGATCGTGATGATACAGTTTGAGTTTGGATTTGGGACATGGCATGACTTAGAAGCAAAGTGAGTTAAAAAAGTGAGCCCAGCAATGACACCAACTCAGCTTTTGTCTCTCAGTAACACTACTGACATTATTCCTCACTCCCCCTTCCTATTTTAATCCATAATAACCACTCTCATGCCTAAATATTCATTCATTCACCATGATTAAATATTTTAATTAGCCTCAATTAGGTTCACTAATTAAAAGATACAATAAATCAATACCAAGTTCTTATACTACTCTCATCCCACTACTTTCATTTCATACAGAAACTACTTAAAATGTGTGGTTATGAGACAATTATAGTAAATCATTTTGTCTACTTTTTTTATCCATGTACTTTAAAAGAAAATACGGATTAAGAATATAATTAGTTTTTTTCTTATATTAAAATTCTTTTAAACTTTATTGAACTTCTAAAGTCAACTAAAAATAATATCATATCAGTTCACAATATATATTTTATAAATTAATTTTATAACATTAAATTAGATTATGTAAACTAGATATTCATAATATATATCTTAAAAGTTAACTTTGTAACATTAAATTTCATTTAAAATTTATTTTTTTAAGATAATATCAAAATTATTTAAAATATATTTTAATGAGAATTTGTTTAATATGTCGTAACGCTTGTATTCAACTACGAATAACGTTATTCTTCTTTTTACCATTTATAATAGATATTAAAAATTTAAAACTAAATTAAATAAAAAAATATTGATATTAGTATCACGAGTTTTGATAAATTAATAGTCTTCGCATTCTACAAATATATAATGAACTATATTCAAAATAGGATGCCCCCACAAAGAGCACATTTATCAATACCTATCCAGAAATGATTTTTTTTCTTTCTAACAGTTTTATAACATATTTTATACACAATATTCACACTACAACAACACACTCATAAAATAAAAACTAATTTTAGATAAAAAATAATTTATTATTATACTGATTATTTTTTAAAAAAATTATTTATAAATTAATTTCTAGTTAGCTACCAAAATTTTTGCGAGCAAATTTATAGTCTATATAATTGATATTTGCTAGCAAATTTATAGTCTATATAATTGATAGTTAAAACTTTGATAACTAATTAAATACTAATTTAAAAACTATATAACAATAATATAAACTAATTTAAAAATTAAATATTTTTTAGTTTCTAAAATGATCTCTAATTTAATCACTATAACGATTTATTTGTAGTGTCAGTATCGATTTTATTCTCATTAACATATTTTTTTTTATTATTATTTTTTTAATTTTTTAAATCAATTAATTACGTTATAAAACTATTAAAAATATTTATTTATTTTATATCTTAATAAATAAAAATATTTTTTGTATTTATTTAATAATATAAACAATTAAATAATTATATTTTTAAATAATAACTATATAAATTTTTAATAATATTTTTACAACCAGTTATATATATTTTAAGTTATAGTAATTTTTAATTAATTATTCATAAAAATAATAAAATTATATATATAGAAATGTCTTGGCTAGTTTATTATAATGCTAATAACAACGGTCAGAATTTATTAAAAAAATACGATTTAAATTAAATTAAATTTTTACATAATTTATTTTATCTTTATAATAAATATCAGAATGATAAAGAAATATTTTTACTTTTTTTAATTTTTAAATGCAGTTTTAGAAATCAAAATCGATTTTAGTAAATTATCCCAACACAATGCTGTTGAGTGCAAGAAAAACATTAACTACAGCTGTTGAGTATTACAAGTTGTGTTATCGACGGAATTGACTTGGTATACCACCAAGGCATGGTTTATGCGTTTGGCGTAGATAGAAATTTAGGTTGAAAACTTTAAAAAGGCATTAGAAAATTACTTATACACGTAATAATTTATTTTAGATAAATGGAGAGGTAATTTTTTTATACATTGTCAAATATAGAATTAAGGAAATCGAGTAGGACAAATCAAACTTCACTGAACAAACATATATAACACAACTCTTTGTATTTGGATGAAAGATTTTAAATTTTCAATACATTTTCTTGCAAGAATAAACAATTTATAGTAATTACATCACAGTGTTGACATTTTTATACCAATATTACCACAGAGGAGAGTGATGGACCAGAAAGAAGAGAGAGAGAAAAAAAGGAATAATATTAGAGGCAAGGTAAAGAAAGAGTGAAAAGAGGGAGAAATAATATAAAGAGACTAAAGATAATAAAAGAGAAAGAAAAAAAATAGGATTAAGAGTCGCACATAATATTAAGAATTACACATATTTTTTAAATCTGAAATTGCACATTATTTTTAATATTCGAAACACTCTCGTAATTAATAGAATTGGAATGGTTTGTTAATTTTTTAATTTATTTAAATAATTTAGTTTACCATAAAACATTTTAAACTTTTAAAAATACAAATTAATTTTTTCCATCCCAATATATTACTAAAGTCAGACTGAGTAACTTGATTTATTAAAAGCTCTATAGTTGTTTATTTAATTTCATGAAATTAATTACAATACATTTATTATAATTTAATGATAAATTATAATTATTATTATTATTATCATTTATTAAAATACTATTGAAAAAAAGAAACAAAGGCATAACTAAAATCAAAGGAACTAATATTAAGTTTAGTTGAAAAGTTAAAAAAAATGTAAAAAAAATTGGTAATATATTTTTTATTAATTAACAGAAAAGAAAAAAAAACTTTAAAAAAAAAATTCAATTGTTTGATTTCCACTCTTAAGTTGTTTTCAGATGACCCACCTACCCAAGGTCGTTTTACATGTACATGTATTGCAATGATTCAGCATCCAACTGATAAGTGACTTTCTTCACCAATTTGCGATTTCGAGGTCACCTTATTTAGGTCTTCTTTTTTTTACCTTATCCAATCAACTTCTTAAGGTTTAACACAACATTTCTGTTAATATGCTCGTGTGAAATTTTTTCTTGTGTCATTGTAATATGAATTTATACATTAATTTATGTTTTAGAGGATTCTGCTTCTATTAACAATTTAAGAAATTTAAGAAATGAAAAATATTAATTATTTTTAATAATATGATGTTTATCATTTTATGAAGATATGTGATGTGTTATTTTGATCCTGAGAGAAAATATCATAACTTTCAAAATATCAAATTATATAAATCAAGACATTATGTAACAAAAAGTTAAAGATGATGCTTACATTAAAGGTTATGTAATAGATACAAGTAATCCTGAATATAAAAAATTAAAAGTGGTTGTTATCAATGGTATTCTTTATGTGTTAAGTATTAGTAAACATGTTTAACATAATTCTTTGGAAAGATAATAAGTGTACTTTGTTGTGTTTGTTTTTTTAAGTAGATAGATATGTGATTTTTTTTAGTTTAGAGAGTGACTGTATTGAATTGATTATCTTTATATATTTCAAATAAAAATATTTTAAAATTAATAATTATTATATTATTTTATCCGTATGCATTATATTTTGTATAATGAGAGGTATTCTACATGGAGCATGATCAAGACAAGACAAAATGAATGTGTTATGTTCTTTCTGTATTGTATTTTAGAGTTTATGTATATGCATATTATTTTAGAAACTACTGATTTTAGGATAATTTTATTTAGTGGATATATATTATTTTTCTTAAGTAATATAATTAGTTATTATATTTTATAATTAAAATATTTAGTTTTTTTGTCTATGATTATTAAAGAAGAATTCATCGTTTTTTTATTTTAAAAAAATAATTTTAATATTTTTATTTTAAAAAGAGCAATTATGTTTAATCTACCGCCTGTGTAGAATTGGATTAGATTAAGTAAATTTTATTTTTAACACAAAAAATTTTAAGTACGATTTTCCTTAATTAAAATTTAATTTCTGTATTTTAAAAAATCTGTAATTTAGTTCCTAGTTTGTAATCATCTATCATTTTTGTTTCTATTTTATTATTGATAATTTTGTTCAATGTTAATTTAAAAAATATATTAAATCATTATTAAGTTATACTTGATAACAAGTTCTATCTTTATTATCCTTTTCTATCTTTATCCAATCACGTATAATATGTTCTTCTCAATCTCACCAAAAATTACAAAAAATTGAACTAAAATAAAGAGAAAATCTATAGAAAATTTTAAATTAAGAAATTTCAATTGGATAAAAGTAATTCAATAACTAAAATTATAAAACATAATAATTTCATGGATTTTGTAACGTATAAAAAGGGGTAGATTACAAAAAAAAGAGTATTTTAAACATATAATGAGGTGTGATGTCATTAACTAGAATGAAAAGATGAACCACAATTTACTTACAATTAGAGTTTGCCTATATGGGTGAACTTGTCTCGTTATGTTAACATCTGTCTCTTTTGGGCTCACATTCACATAAAATCCATATTATAAAAGAAGATTTGTCGTATAGTAGGCATATTAAATAAACTTTAATTTTAAGAATTCACATTTACCCTCACAAAACCCACCAGTTATATATATGAGTTGACTCACGCGCTTGAAAGTATAAAAAACTTACATTCATGATTTTATTAAAAAATGCAAACTCACCATTGTCCATAACCAGTTTAGAACTGCCTACATGTGGCATTTTTATTAGTTTTTCATCAAAAAATATACCAACTCACATTCTATTTAGCTAGGAATCCAATTGTTTTCTATGTATTGCAAATACCAGTTCAGATACTTACTTAACGACTCCTTTTATTAATATAATAATAATAATAATAATACAGGCAATGATATTTTAACTTCCTAATATATTTTTTACAATTACTTGATATTTGTCTTTCATCTTTTTATCCAACTATAAAAAAATATTTTTTTGAATAGGGAAATAATTCTTTCACGAACTATTAAAAAATACATTCACTTTATATCTGCTTTTTTTAATAAAATAATAACTTTGAAGTTGTCAATTAATGTAAAAAAAGAAAGGGTTGTGAACATATAATTTTTCGTTTTAATAGTCACACTATTCTTAAATGTAGGTTGTTAAGTAGTTGTTAGTTGTTGAATAGTAAAAATATCATTTTTCGAATATTACAAATATATATATATATATATATATATATATAATTTTAAAGTATTATTATTATTATATATTAGTAAAACAGAGTTGGTATGTGGTTTTTTAAAGAAAAATTTAAAAAAAATCTCAAAGTAGTTATTTTCTATTTTTATCATTCTTGTGTGGAAAATTCACTCTTGTGAAACCCATATTTAAGAAAAACTCATTTCGGTTGGACGACAAAAGTGATACTGTATGGAGTGTTGATTTAAGAAGGATTAGTAAAAATTATAATTTATTTTTTCAGAGCAGTTTTTATATCACATCGAACTTACCCTAGTCCTAAAAGAGAAGAAACCAGCAAGAAAGGAATGAGAAAGGAAACTCCTACGCACGTGAAGCCTGACTCCAAGAAAGAGTGACAACAGAGTTGGAGATACCATAATTTGTTGTTACACACTTGAAAATTCCTCGTTACATATGGTATCAAAGAATTATTATTGCTACATAAATGAATAATTTCATTATTCAAACACACTAAACTAACATTATTGTGCTTTATATACGACTGAGAGTACTTTTTTTAACCTATTGAAATGTGTCTGAGGAATTTTGCAGAACATTTTTGATGTAGTGAAGGGTAGACGAAGGATATTGGGTTGTTGTGTTTTGGTAGCGTAAGATTGAAAGAATGAGTGGTAAAATAAGTAAGTTGAAGTTAAACGTAGGTGGGTGTGGGTTGTATGGTACTACTCTGCTCTTGTTGGCTTGAGTTTGTTTGTACGTAAAGGCAAAAAGCGATAAAGAATACGGAACTTTGTGGAGCTTCCAACTAAAGGCTTTTTCCTCAGAAGTAAACACCAAGAAAGAGTGAGGAAGTGAAACAATCTTAGACTATTAAGGAACCTCACTCAATGTTATTTACTATATGCTATATGTTATATCGTCTTATTCAATTTAATCACACTCTTGTTTTAACTAGTTGAGTTAATCCAATATTTGAAATAATATAAGTATATGAGCACTTGTAAATTAATGGTGTAGCAGTAGCATCTAAGTATGCTAACTAAATAAATTGAATGGAAGGTGAGACTACTTAATAGTGCAACCATATCAGGACACATTTCATTTCCAGCAACTTTAAGAAATAACAAAAGTGGGAAACTCATGACTCGGTGATAATCCCAGTTAGAAGATTTTATTATTTTCTCTTACATATATAATCCTCATTTGTTGATTCTAAAAAACATTATTTTATTTTTTAATTAAATAATTTAATTCAATATATGACTATTATTTACGTTGTTATAAGAATGTCAAATCAAAACAGTTGGGTAAAAACCTATTTTTCCTGTATATATACATAAATAATCTTGGAGTATTTACATTTCATAATAAAGAATAAACATGATGTACTAAATATTTCTCATTCATGTGGTTGTGGTTCACAACATTGGATGAAAAGCACAGTTCAGCGAGACAGCGACACAACGAGGCAGAGAGTTGACAACTACTAGCTTTTACAAAAAAATAAAAAACAAAATGCACCAGCCGGGAATCGAACCCGGGTCTGTACCGTGGCAGGGTACTATTCTACCACTAGACCACTGGTGCTCTTTGTTATGTATCTATCTTGTTTTGTTTTCAATCATACTATTATGTTGAGATATTTCATATTCTTCATCAGATTTCGTAAGTTAATTTGTACAAACAAAATACTTTCATCAGTTCTATGTTTTGAAAATGAATATATGAACAATGAAATATTGAGATCTCAATATTAAAATTTCTTAACATTTTTTTTCTTTTCTTAATGCATCTTATAACATATTGTAATTACACCTGAATATATTTTGTCTTTATAAAATAATCTCATTTTTCTTTCTTTTCAAAAATAAGCCTGTTTTTTTTAATAAGAGGGGAGGATGATTTCCTTATGTAAATCACTAATTTGTTTTTACTTTTGTGTAGTCTTATATTTAAATTTTTTATTATATTTTATTTTTGAATGAGGTTGAAACCAAGAAAAAGATTCAAGTTGTTTCTCTTTTTTGCCTTCTCGGTTGGTCGATATACACTCTTATTTTTATCTAAGCAAGCTCCTCATTCTCTTTTTCTTCCTCTGCTTCTCGACCTCCACAAAGTCCAGACTCGGATGACACCTGTAAAAAACACTCTGATGCTCAAGTAAAATTTAGTATTTGACATTCAGTATTCTGAGTACTATATAATGACGTACATGGTTTTTGGATTTTGTGCCTATTTATATAATTGTGATGGACCTTTCTTATTGGGTCAGGTTAGAGAGTTGAGTCATGTTTAGAAGTGTATTACCTATCTTTTGATTGTTGATTAGTCTCACTACTTCTGCTTAAACGTAATTGGCTTTGTGATATCGGTCAGGTCATCTTATACATTTTTTTTTCTTTGTAAGAAATAACTTTCTATTTAATTTTTATTTTTAACAACTTATAAAATCCCCACATTTTAATTTTCTTTTTTTCTTAAACCCATAGGTAGACCCTTATCTAAGTCATTTTGTTAAACAAACTCCATGACCAGGTTTGAAAACTGTTAATGGACTACCATCTGAGCTTGATCCAAGGCCGAAGTTGGAGCTACTTGAAGATGGGTTATATCTTATTCGTGCTAGGCCTTTAATGGCTTTTACTTCATGCATCCCCATAACTGGCTGAAATGACTGAATTACCCTGTCCACTTTTCTCTCTGTGCACCTCACAAACCACTTCAACTGCTTTTGTGCCATCACCGCTAGAGAAGAAGAAGAAGAGAATGAGAACGTTACACTTAGAAGAAGACGTAAGCAAAAAATATTTTTTTATGAAAAGCTCATTTTAGAAAAACACATTTTATAAAGTATTATATACATTCTGAAAAGTTTGTTTTAAAATTTATGGAGTATATTTTATAAATTCTGTAAAACATGTTGAAGAAAGAATCCACAAATTACTTTAAAGAAAAGTAAAATAATAATTTTGAAAATTGTTGGGCGTAGAGTTAAAAGTCTAATTTAAAAAAGTACATTCATTAAAAGTCCTAAACCAAGAAAATTTATTTGCCAAACCTATTGTGCTTATCAAACCTTAAATTCTTCATAATTTAAAAAGACTGTTAAAACTTAACTTTGTGACTAATTTTTTTCCATACTTTATAATATGATTCTTTGTAGTCATGTAATGTTTTTACCAACAAAAAGCAAGTGGTCATGCAATGTTGACGACTAGTATTGAATGGTCACGATGCATTCCACATGGTTCACGTGGCTGCAAGTTGCAACGTCTGCGAGGGACAAAATCTTATCGTTGACCAAAACCCTCTCATAGACTCATGTATTAGTACATTATTTAAGATTTAAGATAAGATATATCATCATCATAAATCAAGAAGGAGAAAGTAAAAAAAATAAAAAATTATTCAGTAGTTGAGACAAATCTGTTACACTGTGCCAATGACTTCTGTTGTCCACCTTGGCAGAAAAAGAAAGTATGAGGACACCTGTACAAGCAGTTATCCACTAAACTCACGTTCGCAGAATCGCGTTTCAATGTTAACAAGGGCCGAGGAATCCCTCCCACCAAGTAATTCCCCCTCAACAGAAGCCTCTCCAACGGAGTCACCCCCGTTTTGGGAGACACCGTTTTCTCCGCTAACTGGGTCGCTATTCGCCCTGTGAACTCGTTATTCTCCAAGGACAACGACGATAACTTCGGCATCATCGCCATGAATGACGGCAAAAACCCCTCAAGCCTGTTGTTGCTCAAATCAACCGCTATAAGTCTGCTCCGCGACTCCACTCCCTTATAAGGTGCTTCAACCTTCGTGAACTCGTTGAAGGACAGCGTCAACTGCTGCAACGACGGAAGCTCGAAGAAAACCGAAGGAATTAAACCACTCATTCGGTTGGAGCTGAAATCCACCACCTGCAACCTCTTCAAATTCCTGAAGCTTTCACTCGATAAGACACCGTTTAAATTGTTGTTCCGAATTGATATCTGAACCAGCGAGACAGGGAGCGAGGCCGGTAACTCTCCCGCGATGGAGTTATCGCTGAAATCGAGGTATTTAAGGTTTGTGAATGTGTCAAAGTTTGGTAGGTGGGTGTTGAGATTGTTGGATTGGAGTTCGAGTCTTTTAAGGTTGTGGAAGCCTTGAGGGATTGTTCCTCGTAGGTTGTTGCTGTCGAGGTAAAGCTCTTCGAGGCTGGGGAGTGTGCCGAGGGAAGGGGGTATCTCGCCGGAGAAGGAGTTGGACGAGAGACTTAGTCGGCGGAGGCGAGTTAGGTTTGAAAAGGAATCAGGAATTTGGGCGGAGAAGTTGTTTTTGGAGAGATCGAGTGTTTGTAGAAAAGGAAGGTTCCACGTGAAGGTGAGAGAGCCAACATAACCCGCTTGGTCCAGCGCAAGTTCAGTGACTCGACTAAGGCCTGAAACGACGACGTCGCATCTGAAGCCGCACGTGAATTTGTCGGCGAATAGGTTGTCGCAGGGGTCGAGGGTGAAGTCCCAGGAACTGACGCAAGAGCCTGGGATCACCGAAGCTTGTTCCAAACCTTGCTTTAACTCCTTGAGAACCTCTGCATCTCCCCAATGTGTCTTCGATTCAGCACCCAATAATAGACACCAAATTGCGATGATCGTAGATAGAGGGACACAGAGAGACCCCATTCCTGCTTTCCACTTTTTGATTTTGATGGCGATGGAAGAAACGAGCAGAGAGAGAAAGGTGGGTTTTTGTGGAGCGTAGGCTTCTTCCACTTTTGGGTGAGTGGCTTCACGACAGAACTGAACTCAGATGCTTGTCCGGTGCACCAACCTTTTCTAAATTCACATTTTTTTTATTCTTTATAGAAACAAGAAAGGTACAAACCCTTTTTCTGGCAGTTTGTACAGGGTTTACTGAGTGTTGTGGATATTTATATGTATGAATCTTGGATTAGTAGTACTTTATTTATTTATTTAAATTTAGCCGTTATGTTTCCTAATAATTTTATAATGATTATGATATATTGAAAATTCATATATTTTATACAATCCCATTATAAACTTTAATAATATTTATTCTCGTCGTTCAGTTGTTTTTTACCTCAAAAGTAGATGGTGTTTCCTTCTATTTTTCGGCGATTTTGTTCTCTCTTTGGATGGTCGAGAGTGTTTCGGTTGATTGCACTCCGACGATCAAGTCAGTACTGAGCTAAGAAACAATAAGTATGTAAAGCAATTTCAATATTAGAAACGACGTACCTGTCTAGGGTTCTTACCACCCTTTATATAGGTTGTGTCTATGTCAACTCCATGTCCCACGATGATCTTTTCTTAAGTGGAATTAGCGAGGCATCGTGTGACGCGTTGCACAAGCTTAGCGCAACCGCTGTACAGGACTTTCCTCTTCCTTCTGGAGCGCAAAATCTTAAGAGTATGGCCGTCAGGGTACCAACTCATGCCCCAGCGCTGTGGAGCCATCTGTTTTATGAGTGTCCTAAGTATTCACATGTCATGAATACAGTCTTTCCTTGGAAACCCTAACTCTTATGGGCCTTAACACTTCCAAGGATTATTTACTTGTGCTAGGCCTGAACGTACTATACACACCACGTGTATGAACCCTCCCATGACTTAGGTCCTTCTTATGTCTGGATGATAACTCATTATTATTTCTGGGGTCCACTTACATTGCCCATTAATGTGACCAGACCCCGAGGTCCGATGTCAAAGTCCGACGCCGATGTCTGAGGTCTGACCAGTACAATATTATTATTTTAATATTTTTTATATCATTTAATTACAAATTTATTTTTTATTATGTATATTTATATTTATATATATATTTATTATATAAAAATTGTATATAACTCTCTTGATTTGATTGTTAAAGTATAATTTTTTTTTTTACTAATTAGTACCGAAAAATGATACTTTGAAAATCATAAGAATTGTATGCTATGCATCATGTGATTGATTTAGATATAAATATATATAATAAAAATAATTAAATAATATAAAAAATATTAAAATAATAGTTTTAAAGATTATAACTTTATATAAAAAATATATCACTGTGAATATATCATTACCTTTAACACCTTACTCGGTAGGTTGGTGAATATTCAGGCAACGTGGTTGTAAAGTCCAACTTTCGTTTGCACTTTGGGTCCCAACGCTAAAGCTTAGTTATTTGTGCTTTAGACATTTTTATCATAACTTTCAATTTTCGCAAACTCATTCAAATCACTTTTCTATCTTTTACAAATATATAATTTCTATTGTTGCTTCCAACCAACCATTGCTAGAAAACACAGGATTTGATAGATTAGGTGTCACCCTAAGTCATACATTTGGTACATGCATCATTTCTTCACTACAACAATAGCTATATGAGCAACAATTATGTAAATCCAACTTTTCTTTAACTTCTATCTTTTACTTAAATCTCACACTTATCATTAACCCAAAAACATTGTCATATACTCTATTAATTAATTACGCTTCAAATTGTCATATTTATTTAAAAAAATATTCTCTTATTCTCCGTTTATCTTTAAATTTAAAAAAAAATTATATATATTTTATTTAATTTATAATTAATTTAAATATATATATATATATATATATATATATATATATTATAAAATATAAAATGAAAAATCTTATAACTATTTTATCATAATAACAAATTATTATATTTCTTAATTTAAAAAAAATTAAACCACACTTTAAAAGTGACGAGATGATTATTTATTTATAATTATGAGTGGGATGGAACACAAAATTTCAACATGAGATGCTTGTCAACCTAAAATTGATGGTATTAAATTAAAAAGAAAGAAAGCACCAATAATATTTTGACACCCTTTACTCTCAACACAATTACTTAATAACCTCACTATAATATCATAATAATATAACATTTAAAAATTGTCTTTTAGGAGAATGGTAGTTTCGAATCCCATTTTTTATGTGCAACCAATTCACAACTCTTTTATAATAATAGTAGCATTTTAATAAATAGTATTTTGACAAATAACTATATAAATGATTGTATAGATAATATTACTTGTCAACACTCATCTTTTGAATTTAAATATTCATATTATTATATTATTGTAATAAGTTGTGAAATAAAAAAGTGTTAAAATATCATTACTAAAAATATAATAGACAAAGAAAGAGAAGAAAAAAACACCTTGAGTTACTAAAAAAAGTAAAATAAATTATATTAGTTTTTGACACTAATATTAGTATTCTATATTGCAAACACATTTATAACAAATTCTGCTGGTGTTGGAATGTCAATAATTGAGCTACCCATTAATAATTAAAATGCTTATGTCAAGTCGATGAATTGTTGTAAGTGAATTACCTATTCCGTTAAACATATTTTCTTAGTTAAACCACTTTTTATTTTATTCATAGAAAAGGAAAGTTTTACAACAACTTAAACAGTTACCAATCAACCTCCTTGACATGACTTCAACAACTTAAATATTTTTTTCTATCCATATCTAACCGTCACCTATTAAATGAATAAGTTAGCGGCAAATTCTTCATACACTCAATATTTTTAACCTCCACCTTACATATTTTTTTAATATCCAAAAATATTTTTATTCTGAAAAAAAAATCTGAAATTGAAAATAATACATTCTGAAAAAATAAATCTGAAAGAGGTTATTGTGTTTAGTAAATAAAAATCTAGAAAAAAAATCAAAATTCCATTCCAAAAAAGTAGATCTGGAAAAGAGATTATTGTGTTATGAAAATGAAAATAAAAAATCAAAAGCCCAATTCCAGATAAAAAATCCATTATAAAAAAAATTCGTTATGAAAATAAATCTGGAAACATATTCAGAAAAGAGGATTCGAAATGTATTTTTATATGTATCTTTTTTAAGGACATTTTCGTCTTTTCTACTAAAATTGGGTGCAATGATATGATGCAGGAAGCACCAATTTTGAAGCCCATTTAATAAAGGTAAATCCTTCCTACACTCAACATTTTTGAACTTACACCCAACACAATTTTAAAATTCCAAAAATAATCTTTATTTTTGAAATGAAAATCCAAAATAAAAAGTAATACATTCCAGAAAAATAGATGGAAGAGCTTTGTGTGTTCCAGATATAAAAATCCGGATAAAAATCAAAAGTTCATTCCCAATAAGAAAATCCGTAATAAAAAAAATAATACATTAAAGACATTTTCGTCTTTTCCATTCAAATTGGGTGCAAGGAAGCAATTGCGTTTAATAAATTGATCAGTTGGGCCCAGTTTGAGAGAGGGCTGTCTAAGGCCGGGCCTGTACTAAACCAGTTTTTGAACTCCATTATTGAGTGGGAGACTAAAAATTTGTGTAGTATTTTCAGGATTTATGCATAAAGCATAAAAAAATAACATTCTCACGTTCTCAACATACCTAATTACCTACCCTCCTATCCTATCTCTCCTCTTAAATTTCAATGTTCCACTCCGTGCTACAACAATGGCCACTGTGTCAACATGTCCAATAACTCACCTAAAAATAAATAAATGAGTCTGAATTGGCATGCCCACCCAAACAAAAAAAGTATAAAAACAGAATATTAAAAAAAATCAAAACTTTAAATAAAATCCCCAATTTTCTAAATTCGTAGGTTCAACATATCTTAAGCTTATTTTTTATTCATAATTTGGAGGACTAAAACGAGATACGATTTAGTATATAAGGACACATGAAGTGGTGGTAGGTTGAAGGAGCTGGTTTGGTGAATAAACTTTTAATAGTATCCCTTGTTACATAGTTCTCTCTCTGATCAGGTGAAGTGTTCAATCCTTAAACAGATTTCTAATTTTATTACAGTATACGTAAATGAAGAGACTTGCATACAAATGTGTGTAACATTATGCAACTGTGAGATTGCAAGCAAACAGGAGAAAGAGTAGAAAGGTGGGTGATTTAGACCCTTTTAAGTTAATCTTAAGGTTAAGATAGTGTTATATATCATTTCTCATTTTAAGATTTGGAACTAATTTTAATATGTAGGTCTTTAATTTTTGAACAAATCTTGATTAGGAAGACTAGGTGTATCTAAGTAATATGATTATATATACTTAAAAGCAAGGAACATAACATACTCACTCAATGTGAACTTAAAATAATATCAAATAAAATACATTCTTGCTGTTTTTCAGACCACACTCTAGGCAAACACCATATATAAGCTAGTTAATTCTCTACCTGGATAGAGATAGAGAGGTTTTTGGGTTTACAGATCCAATAGGAAGATAGCAGAAAGCATGCATGCATAAATAACAAGTGGTAGCAGCTAGTTAACATTAATATAATTTACATGGGTTACTACTGAGGCATGCAAATTGAAGTAGCAGTCAATTAAGCGAGGCGCAGATCGTCAGTTTTAAAGGGTTCTTCTCCATGGTGTTGGTGTTGATGTGAGGGAAGATTCAGATGAGTATGGTGCTGACAGAATGCATAGAGGGTGGAGGCACCATTGGCCAGTGCAACTGCTGATTCCTCGTCTCCTTCATCGTGCAAAAGAAATTGTGGATGGATCACACACTTTTCCTTCTTATTATTCCATTGTCAATCACACATCAATGAAACCAAATCAAAACAACAACATATGTATATGTAACTAACTTTCATGTCTATTCAACTCAACTTAATTTACCAACATATTCAAAGTTCTTACAAGTTCAAGCAGAAGATTTCCATTCATCTGCTCCAAGCTTTTAACCTGTATATTATTCAATGTTCTTCACATTATCAAGATTGAACCATAACTAAGAAAAACATTGATTAATAACTATCTCACTGTTCATATACATATGAACAGTATATTTCTGACCTTTTTCCTACAGGTATCAGTTCGAGTTTTGATCACGTGGAACTGTGAAATAAAATGCACAAGAAACATATCAGTTGAAAGCCTTAAAGGATAAATAGTCATGTCAGGCAGTTAAATTTAGCAACCTCACTTTGGTTTATATCTCCTTTTTTTCATTCTTGAGAAGAAACAACAGAAAATAAACACAGAAATATTGGCAGATAAACTCAGAAATAGTTTTCAAAATAACCAAGACCCAATTTAAGGCTAGTTTATGATTCTAGTCAAAAGGATGAAGAAATGGGAAACTCCAGACTTGAAAGGAGGAAAAGCAACAATTCTTAAATTTCTTTCCCATTCCATTGTTTAACAAAAGAAACACTATCTTGACCAGCTGGATAAGGTTTGCTTGTTTTTCATTTTGTAAGGATGAATATCTTGGCACCCTTCTTTTCTTTGCATATTCTCTTCACATGTATGATACTTATGTCTGACTTGTGTTTCTTCAGCTATCAATTTTAGAGGTCACTTAAGAAGTTGTCTTAATCTAGTGAAAGGGAAAAGTCAACTGAAGCAATTGCGGATGACAATATGGTTGGTATTCACATGGTGTGTTTTGATTTCATACAAATGCTCTAGTTTTTAAGAAAGAAAGTTTGATTCAATCAGATTATTGAACCTTACAAAAAGGTTAGATCATGATTTTGAATTTCTGACTGTTTCAAACTTTACAATTAAAGAAGTCTTTTTCCCTTTTAATACTGGCTTGTTAATCCTGTTCAAAAGTTGGGCAACTGTTTAGGTTGATGTAAGAGTTGGAGTGCCCTTATTATAAATTGTTATTTTTGCCGATGAATAAAAGCTACTTAACTGAAGCAAGTGTGAATTTTTTTACCTTTCGCTCGCGTATTTTCCCTATGGAAGCAACCATATCCTCTTCAAGAGTGCGCAGTTGCTGGAAGCTCAGCTCGTCCAAATCCAAACCCTCACCAATCCTGTGCCTTTTCAATTCACACAACTCCAGCAATGAGCTTTATTAAACCATGCCAAAACAGTGAAAACGAGTAGAAAAGACATTAACTATTTTAATGTGTAATGTTATTTACCTGATCTGTCTCCTGAGTTTGTTGTTAATATCTTTCAGCTTCTTCAAGTTCTCAAGCATTTTCTGATTGCAAGAGCACACATAATAACAAAATCAGGAAGCAAATCACAAGCAGAATAGTCACAAAAAAGAAGAAGAGAAGAAGAGAGAGAGAAAGCCGAGTGGTTGGTTAGTTAACCTCATAGTGGGAACGCCACAGATCGATATCCCCCAAAGTCTTCTGATACTGATCAACGATCTTCTTTGTGCTGATTCACAGGAAACAAGAAGTGAAATAAGAGAAAAGAAAAAGAAAAGATGAGAAAGCAGATATTGGATGGATAGAAAGAGATAGAGAGTAGGGTACGGACGTAAGGCCAGGACTAATATATTCATGCATCTTGTTGTTTTTTGAGAACATGATGAGTGAAACCTTGGCATCGCAGAGAACACTGAGTTCATGAGCTTTCTTGAAGATACCATTCCTTCGCTTGGAGTAGGTGACTTGCCTGTTGGTGGGGTTCTCAATCAACTTTATCTCAATTTTGCCGCGACCCATCTGAAGATCGATGGATGGATCTCTCTCACAACTAACCTACCTTGGCTTGGCTTAGCTTAGCTTAGCTTAGCTTCTACACTGCTCTGGATCTTCTTTTGCTTCCCTTTCCAAGCACAGATATTAATAGAGGGAAGAGCAAAGGCAATAATAAGGCCAAGGAGGAGTTCAGTGAATAGAAACTCTTAACAAACAAAAAAGAAAAAGGTGGAGAGCAGTGAAGAGGCTTTCCCAAATTGGAAGGCTAAGCTGCCAAAGAAAAAGTAGGCTTGGAGTGTAACTCCGAATAAATTCTAAATTGGTGTAAGTGTGTGGAAAGCATAGCCACGCACTATTGGACAGCTGGTACCCCTTTAATTAATACCCAGCGACCCTCTTCATACTTCAATTTATTGGACAATGCCACATTCTCAAATAACCTTCATTCTTCACTTCCTTAAATCATTACTCCATCTTCTGTTAAACTGCACCCTAGCTAGGGCGAAAGTACAAATCAACTATATATATATCAGTGCAGTCTTAAGTAAGTACTATTTATTTCCGATAGAACTTAAGATTAATGATTTGCTTAAGGTTGTAATCACTGGTTTAATTGGTCAATAGTATAGTACCATAAATTTCTGCATTTGAGTTTTGCTAGTCATTTTTCCGTCCAAGAAACCTACTACCTTACCACGATTGATTGCTTTTATTTCTGTCATGATGAGTGCAGTGGAAGTTTTATAATTACTCCACACATGATATCACCAAACATCAACTCCATGTGTATTCATCCAAGAAATCATGTAAAAGGAATTCTAATTCGATATAAGATTAATCTACAAATCATACAACTGGGATTACAAAGGTATTTATGTCTCGACAGATACAGAATGTTGCCGGAGTAAGACAGAGACATATATATTTATGTATATTAGTTAATTCATTATGAAGGGTGAGAGGAGAAATATGAACTCACTAATCACAATAAAACAGGAGTCAAAGCATCTTTAACCCTGAATTACTACTACACACGACCACATGGATATCTTTACCATACTAAGTATGGTTCCCAGGCCAACATTTGGTCTGTGTGTTTATGTTAAGAAGGGAACAGATGATGGAAGAAATTGAAGCAAATGAGACAAGTGAAGGATTAAGAGATATAATTGTAAGGGTGGAATGGAGTGCAGAAGCAACAGAAGAAAGAGTTTGATGTTGAAAGGTGTTACAGCAGCACGTACATGGTGTTGTGAGTAGTGGACTGGTATGAGCATGTGGTGTCATTATTGTATATAGGTGTAGCTAGCGGGCTTAGCTTGGTACTGTACTATACTAGTTACAAATTATTTATCTCTCGTCAATATCGAGGCATGAAAATGTGATGGAGAAAGTTCGAAGATATTAACGTTGTTTGGTTGCATATGACCCGTCCCATCTTTCTCTAACTCACTTCCTACACTCTTGCCTGTCTATTTCCTGTTTTTCACTTCAATCACATGCCTCCTTCTCATTCATACTTCACCACTCTTTCAATTTCAACCTCTCTAATCTTACAAATTACTTTTTCTGCTATAAATTTTACGTTAGAAAATTACTCACAAAGACATGTGTGTGATGAGTTACCAACAAAGAAGTAAATATATAAATCACTGGATAACAATCAAGCGTATGCTATGAACCTCTGATGTCTCTGTTGTGCAATAACTAGTGTAAGGTTAAGGTGTTGCAAGGTTTTGACTGCATCATGATTTGGGCAAGGATCCAATTTCATCAATCAATCATTCCATCGTCTCAATCTATCTATAATATGTAAATAATATTATTTCTTAAACAAAAATTTACAAATAACAACCGTGGAAAAAATAAATATTTCCCAAGACTTAGTTTGAAAGTGATGATTATTTCTTTTTATCTATTCATAAAATCTTTCCTATATTAATTAAATAAGAGAGACAGTAGTGGCAAATAATTTTAAAAATTATGAAATCCAGACATGTTCATTGCTATAAATCAAATTTTTTATTTTAAAAAATTAACTATTAAATTTATGCTAAATAAAGCATTCATCAATTTTAAGAAGGTCTTTTTTCTCATTTTCTTTCTCTATTGAACCCAAAAAATTATTCAGAGACACGACTTGAATCAGTAGAATGTTGATATTTAAATCTTTAAACTGAATTTACATTATCCATATCATAATATTTGTCTTGGAAGATAAAATGCAAATCTTAAGAAAAATATTCATTACTCTAGCGAATAAGACAAAATAGATTTATTTGGCTAATTAAATACCCTTATTATATAAGCTGGAGTATAATGATAAACTAGTTAATCTTTACTTGAATAATAAATAATAATAATCAATATTATAATCACACTTTTATTTTGTTTTTATGAATAAAATATAGTTATTGTCCCTGTATTAGGATAATGAAATTTTTAGGATATTGGTACTAAATATATTTATATAATTAATTGCGAAATTAATAAAAAAAAAATCTCAAAAACAGTACAGAATTCCATTGAAAATAAAGGCAGGATATGTTGTAAGTTTTGAATGTAAAAAAATAGTTAAAAATAAATGAAGTTTTTCTTACCCGTTTTCATGATGAATAGCGAAGCAACCACCATTCCATGGATAAAATGTGGTTTGTTTGTGGATTGATGCACAGAGAGACCCACAGACACAGCAGCTATGCATAGGTCTGCTGGATTTGACTTCACTTCATAAATCCTCACCCTCTCAATGCACCTCCATTCCACAACAAACCACAATCCCCTGTCTCTTTCTTTTTCTTCTTCATCATCATATATTTTATATGTAGTAAAAGAACACAGAGGGGTAAAAGAATATCAGAATAAAAACCAAATATTTATTGTCTTATGGAACTTACTCAATTTCGATTTTACTTTTTAAATATTTGAATTTCTTAAAACAGCTCTGCTTCATCTTTAACTATGATAATTAACCAGTGGTATTAACTATAAAAAGGTGAACTTTATAAAAACTTTAAAAAACAAGGAAGTAAAATGAGGTTTATTTTATTTATATGTTTTTATCGAAAATTGGTTCAGAATTTTTTTTAAGTGGTGATCAGATGACTCTCGAGAGTGACTTTAATAATAGGAGACGTCCTATTATTTATAAAAAAAAAAAATCGATATTTAAGTCAGTAAAATTATAAAAATATTAGTGTAAAAAGTAAAATAAAAATATATTTAATATGTGAAAATTGAACTATCTACTTTTTACCGATCCGGACCATTTAAGAATGTATTAAATAATTTTTATAAGTCATAAATCAATTTTATAATAATATTTACGAATTAAGTATTTGAAAAATATATTTAATGAGTAGTTATTGACTTGAATGCCGCAAGTTTTAAATGTGGGTAAGCAAAATTCTACAAAGATAAGTTTCTAAATTTTTTGCTAATAATGAATATAAACTTTAGGAATAATAGTGAATTGAGCCTTACATCCTTCATGCACCACATCTTAATTTTGATTTTGATCGATTTGGACTAGAATGATATCGTATATATTATAAATTGAAATTTATAAAATGAGATCTGTCCTATTTATATATTATAAATTATCATTATAATCTTTACTACATATAATAAAATAATGAGTTAATAATAAAAGAAAATAAAAAATAAGTAACATTTAAATTTGATACCATTTTTTTTTATTTATAGCGACAAGGAATGACCTACCTGTATCCCATACTTTTTTGTGATTTGGTTGAGGAAGAAAAGAGTAGTAATTAAGTAAAGCAAAGGTAGCTATAAATTCCAACTATGCAATGTTATTGCATGAGATTGCTGGTATTGTCTTTAGGGACGAACATTCTCCTGGTTCACTCCTTGCCAACTTTTGTTCTTTACGATCATAACCACCATTCTTTTCACTTTCTTTCTCCTTTTTGTTCTTTTACTATTTTCCATATCTCTCCATCACTCTACTTTGTACTGTTTTACACCTTGCAATGTACATTATGATTTTCTTTTTTACCCATACATTAAATAAATAAAAACGTGTGTTGTTTCACCTAACACTACAACAAGAAAACTATTAAATAACAATCAAATTTAGAGACTAAAAGTAATTATTCACTATATTAATTAAATTTGATACTATTTTAAAGAGTAAAAAATTATTTGTATCTAAAGTGATTCTATTATTAATAAAAATTTATAAAATGGTTTATAAATTGATATCTAAATTAGTTACCGAGATTTTAACTACTAAATTTTAGATTCTAAAGTAGTCTCTAAAAGACTAATAGAAACTAATTTAGAATACAAAGTAGTAAGTAACTAAAATCTTAGTAACTAATGGTTAGATAACAATATAGAAACTATTTTATAAATTTTTTATTAATAATAGAAACTAATTTAGATATCAATCATTTTTTTAGTTTATAAAATGGTTTCTAATTTAGTCAAATAGTAACCAATTAATTTGGTCTCTAAAACTAGTTTATATTTAATGATTTTCTTGTAGTGAAATCGATTAATGTTGTCTACATAAATATCATTTAACATTTTTCTTTAAGTGATTAATTTTTGTTCTGTGAGGATCATATTTGCTAGTTTTTCACACATTTTTGTGTTATTTCTCTTATTTTATTGTGAAAGTATTAGGATAGAATATTTCCCAGAAGATTTATTTAATATTAAACATGTATCCTCTAATAAGGAAACATCCCTCTTGGATAGAACATTTGGCGTCCATCGTGGGGCGGGTAAAACTATCCTCTGACATTTTTAGAAATGCAAATGATAGGAAAGACGATGACACAACATAAAGGGGAGACAATACATCAAATTTTGGATGTAAAATATCGCAAACCTTCATGTTTAAGTTATGTACTTTTTTATTATAGAATTTTTACATCTTGTTTTTATAAGGTTTTTAATGTGGCATAATGAAAATACTATCATTTGTTTATCATATGTGTTAACATTTTTAGTGAAACCATATCGCATTTGTGGAGTAGTTGGATAGGAAACATATTGTTTGGAATCATTAATGATGGTCGAATACCAAGAAAAAAAAATTGGTTAATCTTCTTTTCAATTTTAGTTTATCATAACCAACAAAATAATTTTAATTAATTTAAGTTTTCTTAAATTAAGTTGTTGGAAGAGGATCATATCACTTGGAAATTTAGAGGTTGTGGTACCAAGGAAGCATTAACCATTAGACCAGACAAGTTCTTTGGTCATATTATTAATATTATATTCATATTATTAATATTAATATTAATATTGTTAATATTGTTAATATTTTTAATATTTTTAATATTTTTAATATTTTTTATAATTGTTAATATTTTTAATATTGTTAATATTTTTAATATTGCTAATATTTTTAATATTGTTAATATTTTTTATAATTGTTAATATTTTTAATATTGTTAATATTATTAATAATAGTAAGTAAATAAAAATCATAATAATACTAAAGAATTTGTTTGGTGTATGTAAAAGGATTTTGATCCATACGTAATTCGCGTTTTTCTTGTAGTGATGAAAAAAATTCCATAAATTTCTTATAAAAAAGGGAGGACATTAATTGTGAAAATTGATCATATATATGAAATTGTAATCAATTTGAAAATATAGTTTAAAATAAAAGTAGATACAAAAAGAAATGGAGAGAACATTATCCTATATAAGAGAAATAAGATGTTGTAAAAAAAACAAGACTTTAATACTAGATTCCATCGTTTATGCCTTAGGTGTATGCTCTAATAAAGAGATATTCCTTACAAAATATTTACACATGAATATTAATAAATAATTATTATTATCATACACTGTGCTGTTTAGTTCTTAAAATTTTGGTTGAAATAGTTCTTTATAAATGTATCTTAAAAAAACCTATCGTTTTTATTCCTAATAATTTAAACAAAATTTGTCTTAATTCGGTCAATAAGAAGATGTGACTTTTGTTATGATATATGTTTTGTCATATATGACTAACATGTGGCTGTCACTGACACATTAAAGCTATACCTTAGTCATATCACTGTAAAAAGAAAAGAGATACAACAATGACTAAATTTAGGCATGTAAAAAAAATCCGACTTAAAACTATTAGCTCCAGTTGTAATCTTTTTACAATTGAATAATTAATAAGTTCAAACAAAAAAAATTGGATTTCTACTACCGTTACAATTTTTTTTCATAACAATAATGTTATCATTATGTTGTGAATCTTTCTATTAAAAAAATATAAGTTATGCTAACCTAAATAATGGAAAAAGTCAAATATAAAAAAAATTTAGATTAGTATATCTCATTATAAGAAAATTCTTATTAATAGAAACTAATTTTAAAGATAAAAAAAATTAATTATTATATAAACTAAATTATATATTATTTTAGATATTAAAAAAATTATTAGTATCAAAAGTAGTTTTTATTATTAATAAATTTTATAAATTAATTTTTGCATCTTCAGTAACAAAATCATTTGTTTTTTTCTCGATTATGTAATCATCGAATGATCTTCACTTATTGTTGATCATGTTTCTCACTGATACCATAAAGTCATTTGATGTCTAGTGGACGTCACTTGTTCTTTACAAAGGGTCGAGTAGACCTTTTCCTACATAATAGTTGAGTAGTTCAATGTATTAAATCCTAAACCCTAAATCCTAAAGGTACATGCAAAAAATACTATGATGCTCAAGTTAAGGATAATGAGAAATAAATTTTATTTAATGTAATTGTGCTTGTCTCACCTTGAATCCATATATTATAATGATGGAATAGACATTTTCATAAATAGACTTAAATTAGAACGATAAAAAAAATCTTAATCTTATGTTATTCAAGATGTACGGTCAATTTGATTTAATGTGGTTCGGTCGCCAACTGCAACTATATTCACACAGGCAACTATTAGGTTTACATTATATCCTGTTGCACGCCAATTACAAGTACAATGATCTCTTTAAATAGAGATAAATAGAGATAATAAAGGGACACAATGATTAAGCCCACTCACTAAAACATGGTGTCTACTCAGCCCAACCCAATTGGT
>Ga0123342_1002300_pt1 | contig 31786 bp, 27 predicted proteins | sample Turbeawhitnodule_FD_89960 | JGI IMG/M metagenome (GOLD analysis project Ga0123342, IMG submission 89960) | Root nodule microbial communities of legume samples collected from Mexico - Turtle bean Mexico white nodule | ecosystem: Host-associated > Plants > Roots > Nodule | place: Mexico: Nepantla... | reverse complement strand
GCATTCTCAAACCTTTTTAATTGAAAGTGTTTTTCAAACTAAGTGAAAAACAACCTGTTGTTTTGTCGAAACAACCGATTGTTTTATACTTAGGTGTTTTAAGAAAGGTTGAAAACTGTTTTTTGATGGTTGACTTGTTGTCAAACCAAAACAACCGATTGATTCGAGCATTCAACCGATTGTTTGTTTTGGGACCATAACAGAAAACTGTTTTGTGCTTTGATTGAGCTTTAAATGATTTTATAACTGAATACGCTTTAGTTTTAAATGATTTGACCAGTCTTTGAAAGTAATAAATAGTTTGTTCAGATTATGTAACAAACAAGAACTTAGTTTTAATCAAAGAAAAACATATTTGAGTTTTTCACTGATTTTACTTTTGAAGAGTTGGAGATTGCTTTGAGATTGCTTTGATCAAGAAATGTGATATAGGATTTTCATCTTGTATTGATTTCAGATCTTTTCTGTAACAAGTGTAATCCTTTTGTACTTTGAAGAAACTCTGTGTGTGAAACTGAGAAGTGTTGTGTGTTCTTGAGGTTGTCAAGATCAGCATTCTTAGTGGTGTTTTTGCTGAGCCAAAGGAAGTGTGTGTCTTGAGGGGATCAATGTCACTTCTTTGGTGGTGTTGTAAGTAATCTAGGGTTGATTGCTTAGTGGATTCTCCAGTGGTTTCTGGGAAGACTGGATGTAGCTCTTGGTTTAAGAGTGAACCTGTATAAATTTGTGTGTGCAATTTCTCTATCCCTTAAACTCTTTAAATTCAGTTTATATTTGTGATCTGGTATAAACAACCGATTGTTTTTCTGGTGCTGTGCTAAATTGCTTTGTGTTTTTGGCAAACAGAATTCTTAATCAAGTTTTCTCGAAGTAATTTCATTCTAGACTTAAAAGTTAGCGAAAACCCTCTTTAAACAATTCACCCCCCCTCTAGTTTAAAGCCATACATTCTAACAATAACTTCTAAATATGTTTTGATCCATTCGTCTTTTGATGTCGCAATATTGAAACATTCTTCTAAGCTAACCGTTGGATGACTGAGGGTTTGTTGTATGACTGAATTATGCTGCACTTGTCGTTGTTGGCTTGCTAATTTGGACAACGAATCTGCTTTCATGTTTAATTCTCTCGGAATAGATTTTATTTCGGCCTTATTAAAGCATTGCATGATATTTAATACTTTCTGATTATATTTCATTAATAATAGATCTTTTACCTGATACTCTCCCTTAACATGCCCCACCGAAAGTTGAGAGTCACTTTTGCAAATGACATTTTCAACTCCCATGTCTCTGGCCAACAACAATCCTGCAATAAGAGCTTCATATTCGGCTTGGTTGTTGGATGTTCTGAACTCAAATCTTAACGCCATCTCTACTTGGAAATTATCCGGTCCTTCAAGTACTATCCCTGCTCCGCTTCCTTTTTTGCTTGACGCGCCATCTGCATATAATGTCCACTACTCCTGTTGTGTTGTTGTCGGCATCTGAATAATGAAATCCGCAAAGGATTGGGCTTTGATTGGTCCTCTAGGTTCATATTTGATTCCATATTCTGAAAGCTCCATTGACCATGTCACCATTCTACCTGCAAGTTCTGATTTTCTCAAAATTTTAGATATTGGATAATCTGTTCTCACAATTATCTGATGATTCTGAAAATATGGTCGAAGACGTCTTGCGGCATACACCAGTGTTAAGGCAACTTTTTCAACCTTGGGATATCTAGTTTCGACATTTTGAAGGGATCTACTCACAAAATATATTGGTTTTTGATCTAGGTTTTCTTGGATTAAAGCAGCTCCTATAGCTTCATGTGAAGTTGCTAGATAAACTATGATGGGTTGGGTTGGCACAGGTTTAACTAGGATCGGTGGTTCGGGTACTATACTTTTTATTTGAGAAAAGACTTGCTCACATCGCTCACTCCACTCAAAGGTTTTAGATTTTTTCAATAAGTTCACTATCGGTTTGGTTCTCTCACCCAACACTGGTAAAATCTTGACAATGAATTCAATTTCCCCACTAGTCTTTGTACTTCTTTCAAGTTTATCAGACTTCTCATCTTCATTATTGCTTCACATTTATCAGGGTTTGCCTCAATACCTTTGTTAGTTAGCATGAAACCCAAAAAATTTCCTCCCCTCACACCGAAAACACACTTTTCTATATTAAGACGAATATTGTATTTTCTTATTCGTGCAAACACTTCTTCAAGGTCTTCCAAATGCTTATGTACTTCACCTGATTTAACAATCATGTCATCAACGTAAACTTCCATGTTCTTTCCAATTTGTTCTTTAAACACCTTATCCATCAACCTCTGATATGTTGCTCCTGCATTCTTCAAACCAAAAGGCATGATTTTATAACAATAATTTGCAGTATCTGTGGTGAAAGGTGTTTTTGGGATATTTGGTTCATACATCTGTATTTGATTATACCCTGAATAGGCATCAAGAAAACTCATCATCTTTTGACCAGACGCCCCATCAACCAATCGGTCTATGTTCGGAAATGGATACGTATCTTTTGGGCATGCTTTATTTAGATCTGTATAATTGGTACACATTCTCCATTTTCCATTCGGCTTCTTAACAAGCACCACATTGGATAACCATGTTGTATACTGAGCCTCCCGAATGAAACCAGCTTGCATTAATTTTTCAGTTTCCTCAATTGCTGCCTTTCGTCTTTTTTCCCCCAACTTTCTTCGCTTTTGAGATATCGGCCTTGCTTCTCGGCAAACAGACAGCTTGTGACAAATTACCTCTGGATCGATTCCAGGAATATCAGCCGGTTTCCAAGCAAATAAGTCTTTGTTGTTACGCAAAACTGCAATCAGTTTGTTTAACAATTCTTCAGGCATACTTCCACCTATATAAGTACATTGTCTCTCGTCTTGCCCTAACACCACAGCTGTTGTTTCCTCTTTCGGTTATAACCTCTCATCAGTCAATCCTGGGTCCAAATCCACCATTGCCACCATTTTTTCAGTATCTTTACTCGTTTTCAAATTCATCTTCAAACCTGCCGCATAACATTCTCGAACATCTCTTTGATTAACATAAATTGTTGCTATCTCCCCCTTCTCTGTTGAGAATTTCATGGCCAGGTGTAGAGTTGAAACTATTGCCCCCAGCTTGTTCAAAGAAGACCGTCCCAACAACACATTATATGACGAATAAGCATCTACCATCAAATACCTGATTTTTTAATCTTTTTAGTTTTACTACCTCTTCCAAATGTTGTCTCTAAATCAATATATCCCTTGGTGCTAACTCTTTCACCCGAGAAGCCAATGATTTGTTCTCGGGAGGGTACAATATCTTCTTCTCTCAAGTGTAACCTTTTAAAAGTATCCCAAAACAATATGTCAACCGAACTTCCCTGGTCAACAAGGGTTTTCATGACGACATATTCGACTATTTCTACTGTTATCATCATGGGGTCATCATGATTAGGATCAATTTCCTGAAAGTCTTCATCTGTGAAAAGCATTGGTGGTAAAGTTCTTCTTTTAAAAATATGATTGATGGTTCTGACACTTCTCCAATACTGTTTTCTTGCCAACGAGGATTCTTTTCCAGAAAACCCGCCTGAAATTGTGTTTATAAACCCTCTCAACGGTCTTCCTAGACTTCGCTCCCTACTTTGCCTTACTGATTGTGTATTTTGGTAAACTTTATCACCTCTTCCTTCCGGCCTTCCAATCCTTCTTTCATCTTTCTTTTCCACTCTTCTATTATCTTTTCTTTCAAATCTTTCCACTTTTTTTCCCCTATCTCTCCACTCCTCAACTCTCTCTCCGGACTTTGTCTCATTCTTGTATTTCCTCCTCGAACAAAATGTCTTAACTGCCCTACTTGAATCAATTATTCTATTCTATCCTTCAACCCAATACATTCTTCTGTATGATGGCCATGATTTTTATGATACTTACAGTGCTTAGTGTGATCTGCTTTTTCCGGTGTTCTTGCTTTTCTTGGTGGTGGTATTATTTCTGCTGCCATAGCTTCTTGCAAAACTCTTGCTCTGTTAGTATTCAAAGGTGTGTATTGTTGAAATTTTCGACTTCGAAACTCTTCTCTTGCTCTTCTAACTATAGGTCCACCTTCTCTTTCCATCCCCCTTTTTTCACCTCCATCAACCCTCGCCTGGTTACGAAACTCTCACAGCTCTTCCATCTGCATAAACTTTGACGCTCATTGTCTTAATTCATCCAAATTAGTCGTGGGTTTTTTGCAAAGGCTGTCGGCAAATGGTCTTGGTTTTAATGCTGTTATCATATGATGCATGGTAACCTCTAGCCTGAGATTTCGAAGGCAACCTTTCCAAACCGCTCCATGAACATTCTTAATGACTCCCCCTTTTCCTGTCTTATGTTTACCAATGCAATCGATGTTAAATGATGAGGCCGACTAGTCGCAAACTGAGCACCAAACTTTTCTACCAATGTATCGAAACAATCAATGCTCAAAGGTGGGAGACGTGTGAACCAACTCAACGTTGCTCCTTTCAACGTCGTAGGAAACACCCTGCACATAACAACATCATTCCACGTATACAAATTGATCTGAGTGGTATATATTGCAATATGTTCATTAGGATCTGTGCTTCCATCATATTTGTCAATGGTTAAATTTTTCCAATTTTCAGGCAACAAAGTATAAACTATAACATCATAGAACAAATGCTTTCTAGAAGATGCTCTTGCAAAAAACCCCCAGAGGTTTCAAGCAATCTTTTTTTTGTTTGGGAACTTTCATTATGATGAACTCTTTCATTCACCTGTACTCTTGGCTGAACGGTTTCAAAGGATGAATTCAAAACTATTTCTTCTTGTAACTTTCTCCTCATATGTGCGTTTTCGGCTCTTAACATACTTAACTCTTCTTCATTACTTTTTTTAACATTTCAAATTCTTTTTGTAATTGCATTAACATTGCCATTGGCATGCTAAGATTATCTGCTTGCTCTCCACACTGTTCTTCTCTCTGACTCATCTTGTCTTCAACTTTTTTCAACTACTTCTCGGCCCCACGGTGGCGCCAAAATGTTCTTACAACAAGGACCGAGAACACTCGAATAAGTTGACAAGACTAACTTCTTTCATGGATCTTCCAATCTTGGGCTTCTCTAGGCTGCTCCTCAAGTTGGGTTCTCTCGGCTTCTCCTCAGATTGGGCTCTCTCAGCTTCTCCTCAAATTGGGCTCTCTCGGCTTCTCCTCCGATTGGGCTCTCTCGGCTTCTCCTCCGATTGGGCTCTCTCGGCTTCTCCTCCGATTGGGCTCTCTCGGCTTCTCCTCGGATTGGATGCTCTTGGCTTCTCCTCCACACAGATAGGTGTACCTGCAAGGCGCTCCGATGCCAAAGTCATAAATGGTTTTATATTCATCAGACAAAAATCACTCTTACTTACCTCTTGTGTTGACCTCCTATTTATACAGTTTTCTTAATGGGCTTACACTTTACCTTTGGACTTTCTTTCTACATCGTTTTATTATTTACGCACCCCCTAACACAAGCTTTTATCTAATTGGACCCTGTTATAATAATAATATATATTTTAGTTTTATTCTTTTATACATTTATTGACATAACCTTTCGGTTATCTCTATATGTGGTTTTCGGCCTAACCTCTAGATTTTAGCCTAAAAGTACAATTATATTCCAAATTTTGTATTTTATTTTATCATTGGACTTTTACAATTTATTAATTTATCACTTTCCAATTAGTGAATTTTATATTAAACTTTTAATTTTGTCAATTTGTATCATTTAAATTCTAAAATTACACAAATTTTACTTATTCATCAAGTAAACATCATGTTGGAAAGAAAAGGTTAAACATACAACATAAATTTGTATACAAAATTTATTTAAATAATAATTTATGCATTGTATTCAGGCTATTTGGTTTATTGTCCATAAAATACTTTCTTTTATTTTTTTAATTATTAAATAAATATATAAATCATTTTTAAATGATAACATAGAAGAAAAGTATATTAAATATTTTGAGACATCTTCATGTTACTTTGTTAGTCTCTTTTCACCATCTTTAAACTTAAACTCACCCACTCATTATAAAAGTTAATTTGGTAATATCACCATTATCTTGCCTTAATAAATAAGATCAACATTCATTTAACATCATATAGTAATTTAAAATACTCATCTCTTTATCATTATACACATGAGTTTATCTCTTTGTCATTACACATTAATTTAATGTGATCCGAACATTATGTCTCTCATGACGTAATGATCGACAAATACTCGGTGTCTAAATTTTCCATGTTCATTTTTGTTGTATTTCATTCAAAACATAACATCTATCATATTTTTCTTTATGATGAATCTAACACATTTCCATAACAAACAATTTCATATATGTTTAAAAAAGGATTCTTTGTCTCACATTATTTGATTATTCCACTATCATCAATATCATATTACAAACACAAGTCATGCAATCACTCAATATGTATAACCTTCTTGAAAATCTATAAAGAATTCTACTATTAAATCATGTAAATCTATTACATGAAACACTAAACCTAGGTGTACACAAAATCATACTAAAAATCTAAAGTAAATAAAAAATACCACCATACACTATGAATGATAAAAAAAAAAAAAAAAAAAATTTATGCAAGTATAACATGTAATGCCTCTTAAGTTTTCTTTTTGTGAAAACATTTTTTGTTAATAGAGAGTTCTTGAACATTAATAGAAAAATTGTGTAAGGTTTGTTATTTTTGAAACTGGCAAAAAATATTTGTTATATACATTGATATAAAATTGATCTAATTTAATAAATTATATGCAATGATAATCAATGTTTTTTTTTTTGTTTTTAATTGAATATGAAAATTTAATAAGAACATTTTAATTAATATTTTTATAGTTATGTTATTAAATATAATCAATTATCTCACTTGTCATAATTAATTACATACAAAACTAAATCATAAACCGTAAAACTGCAACAATGTATATTATATAACATAATCATTTTTTTAAAGATAATTAATTATACCTTAAAATAATTTATTATATTTCAAGATGATCAATTATATCTAACATAATTAATTATTATTTTTAAAATACCCTTTAAATTATTTTAAAAGAAATTCAAGTTTTTATAATAACATAAAATATATATGAGATGCATAAACTAAAATAAACTTATAGCTAATGTATGAGTCGCAATCATAAAACAAAAATAACACATCGTTATATTTCTTCTTTGACATCAATTATTACATTAAATTTTTTACATCAAATATATCTTTGACATCAATTATTACATTAAATTTTTCTTCTAAATTTGAAACCTTAAATTGTTATATTATTTAAAATTTAAATATATTTGTATTCTTATAAAAATTAGTGTATTTTTATTTTGTTCCTATAATTTTTCTATTGTATTTTTTTGCTAAATTTTTTAATATAAGAATTTAATCCTTATAAAATAATCAAATTTTGGTTTTGTCCATTAAAATATATTTTTATTTTAACCGTTTTAAAATCATGAAATTATTACTTTTAGTATCTAAAATTCACTTCTAGGTAAATAAATAATATTTATTTTAGGATTAGTTTGTTAAAATATCAAATGTTGACACAGTACATCAAACACTATTGAAGATTATTTGGAATAAACAGTTATTTTGCTTATCGTCTAAGTTAACGAGTGTCATTATTGTAAGAACAAACCAAAATTTCAACTCTTTGAAGGATGAAAATCAAATAAAATAATTTATGTGAAATATATTTTTCTTTTACTAATTTTACATGGACTAAATTTATATCTAAGCTATTTTTTAAGAATATATATATATATATATATATATAAATGTATTATTTTTTAGTATAAAACTATCTTTAATAAAATATTATCAATTGTTCATATATGTTATCATTATTTTAAAAAATAGTTTGTAAACCTCGTATTAAAATACAATGAAATAAATTTATATTAAAATCATAGTACTTGATATGTTTTATTTTTAATTATAATCTGATTAAAAAATAACTACTATTATTAGCTAGTAAATGTATGCAAAAATCTGTCTTAAAATAAATATTTTTTAAAAAAAATCAATAAACTATAAATATATAAAAGTTACGTTTTTTAGCATATTTTTTCACATTCAAATGAAAACACATTCATTCATTATTCGTATTATATCTAGTGTATAGTGTAAGATTTTATATTTGTCAATCAACCTACATTACATTTCATGGACAAATTCTCCCTCCACCTCGTACTTTTCCATCTCTATATTAATGGTGAAAAATCAGTTTTAATCTTTTTTAAAAATTTAAATAACATTAAATAAAACATAACCTCACATTTTAAAATAATTTTACATACGATATCATACCTCTTTCCAGACGCAACATTTTCATTCTTCTTTAACCACAGTCCACAAGATAAATTCACCCTTAAGAGTTTTGGTCTCTTATAGTTAAAAGTTTTTTCCCAAACAACATCGCACGAATTTTATCAAGAAAATAATTATTGTTGCGCTACCAATGATTCCATAAAGTGGACTGTTATTGTGAAGCAAATTGTGAACCCTCGTAACCAAAAGTTTATTCTAAAGTGTGAAGATAAATTTATTTTTGAGTTTTTACTTCATTTTTGCACCTCGCTAGTTTTTTTATGGGTTTTATGCCTTTTGAATATTAAGCGAATGAAAACACATTCACCACCAGTCAAAACACCACAAAACTTACCTCAACCATCAACGTTCACCACTAGCCACCAAGAGCAACCACTACTTATTGAAAATGAAGAATAAGACACAATATTCAAAAGGGTATTGTTAGAATTAGAAAAAGTATAGAGGTGCAAGGGAAGGTATGAATTCTCCCTCCACCTCCATACCTTCTTCTAGCACCTTCATATTAATTATAAACAGTTGGTTTTAACCTTTTTAAAATGCTTAAGTAATCATAAATGAAGCATAATTTCACATTTTTGTAACAACATAATTCGCACCCCCACACCCTCGTACTTCAATTCCATCCACATACCTTCCTTCTAGCCACAATACTTCCCTTTTTTCTCCCGTTTGAAAGAACAATTTTATCATTTTAGTATATGTATGAGAGGGTTGATGAGAAGAATCGTCGGCGTTCCTCGGTGCAAATATATATATATTTTTTTAATTTTGTACTTCATATTTGCACCTCACTAGTTTTTTTTTCTGGATTGTGACTTCAAAAAATATGAAAAAAAATAAGCGAACAAGAACACAATCATCACCAATAAATACAAACATACCTCAATCACTAATATTCACTATGAGTCATCACAAACAACCACCACCACTTGAAAAAAAAAAGACATAAGACTTTCCACCATACTCACAAAGGTATTGTTAGAATTAAAAGATCTATAAGAATTTGCCATTAAATAAAATAAAGAAATGGTAGATAAGTTTGTGTATATAACACAAGAAGAAAAAAATATTGTTTTTTATAAGATATGTATATTTGATGGAAAATAATATAATTTGAGTTAAATATAAACAGTATGATAGAAATACTATATTTTCAATATTTTAACACAATTGAATACTAAAAATTCAAACTCAAAATCATCAATTAAATTAAAATAATTTAATGTAAACGTTGTAATACTAATTTATTCTAATGCATAAACTTTGATAAAACGATTTAAATGTTTATGCTTACCTTAAAAATTGAAATGGATATTGAGGAACACAACTTTTTGCGCAGCTTAAGCTGTTAAAATAGGAAAATCATATTGAATTTGAAGAAAATTCATTCACTATTTGTATTTAATCACATATGACGCAATCTTATATTATTTTATTTGTATTGATGGTTTATGTTTCACATAAAAGATTTTATATTATCCACCACCATAAACCATATATGTCTCTTGTCCAGCTTATTAGCCTTAGAAATAAAAAGGGTAAAAGTTTAAAATGGTAATAAAACTTAAAATTTATTAATGTAATTTAACCTTATAAAAATGAAACAAAACATATGAACACTTGTATATAACAAGAATAACAATAATAATATGTTTGTTTTTAAAATCTGGAAGTAGGTCTAACTAGAGGGCGTTGGATACCTATTTAAATAGCAATTTGGGCGATGCACTCGAATGAAAAAACTCTCCCCCTTAAGAACATGAACATGCCAAGTCTTATTTTCTTTCTGAATTTTTTTCACATGGGCTCCACTAATCCCTGAAATGGAACCAAAAAGAAACGATATACTATCAAAACTTCGATATCATATAGATTGAACTAACTAAACTATGAGGACACTCCAACCACCCTTGTCAACTTCAATTAACGAAATACTAGTGAAGTGGACGCGAAGAAAAGAAAGGTTATGTGATTCTACAAAGTTTCTTTTCAAGTTACCCAATTATTACACCACCAATACCCATTACTAATGACCCTTAAGACTAGTCCCCTCATCTCTTGTATTAAATGGAGTTTTGCCTTCACACATTCACTCATACATAGTTATTACCAACTTTCTCATTCTATCACGGTTTAGTTTCTACACCAACTGAGGACAACTTGGCAACTAGTTAGCACAACAACAACGTACATTCACTGGTAAAATGGTGATCATGGAACGCACAGAGATTGACACTCGTGCCCCATTCAAGTCTGTTAAAGAAGCAGTTATGTTGTTTGGAGAAAAAGTATTAGTTGGGGAGATTTATGCCAACAAGCTCAAAGAGGTTCTCCCATTTCTCTTTCTATTCTTTGGTTTTCATGTACTTTCAGTTAATAAGAAATCATAATAGACACATTAGTTAATAAATTTATCATACATATTAAGAACATGCATATAACAATTAACTCCAAATTGCAAAATATGCATGTAGTTTGTTAATTAATTTTTGCCGTGATTATGCATGTGTCTGGAATGATTAAGATGCAAGTTGAAGGGAGTGCACAAACCAGAGGTGGGGCAATGGCAGCTGAGCTGGAAGAAACAAAGCAAAGTCTTGAGGGAGCTAGAGAAGAAGCTAGCATGCTGGTTCAGCGCATCAAGTCCCTGAAGAAGGAACTGGAACAAACAAAGAAAGAACTTGAAGAAACAAAAGCAAGGGAGAAAAGGTTGCTGCAGCGACGGGTTGATCCAGAGATTGAAGACCTTAAGTTCATTGCAAATGCAACCAACGTGGAAATCAAAACACAAAGTAATGAGGAGACAGTTGAGTTCCAAAAGAGAAGATATGTGAAATTCGCTAGTCCTCATGCTCTTGCTCATGTGATTCCTAACAAGGGTGAATTGCTTGAGAGACCCCCTTCTGTCAAGAAGACCAAGAGGAAGCCACTGATGCCTTTGATAGGATGGCTTTTCTCTAAAAAGAAAGAAAGCCATGAAATTGACTCTCCCAAGCCTGATAACTCCTTCTCACCTTCTTAGTTGCCTAACTTGCCTCTATTCTTCTTCAGTTTTCCATAAATATGTGTTGGAGTGCCCTCAGTTTTCAAATTAATAATTACCCCTCGTCTTTTTTTCTTTGTTTCAGAGGCGAAAGTTGGCCCCTCTCAATTTTGTAAATTCGTACCTCTAATTTGCTTACTGAGTTGGCCTGCTTTGGAATTTGCTTGGTAGAACAAGAGCTTCTGGAACAGTAAATTCGGATATCAGGCAATAAAGTGTTTTTGGGTATATTGTATACTCGGTAACATATATCACCGTACAACTACAACTTTGTTTTTTTTATTTGGTCAACAAACTAAACACAGCACTGAAATCTTTACTTTTTTTATCCGTATATTTCATTTTGACTAGTAGAGTCATAAGCCCTTTTATCCTTCACGATTGCTCAGCATAAGCCAGCCAAGTCAACAACCGACACAATATGTTTGTAAGTCCAAAAACAGTTTATCATTGAAGCATTTTTAACTATTTTATTTAATTTTAACTAACAATTAATTAATTTTTAAGTAAAAAGTATTGATGGAGCATCATTGTTAGAATTAAGGTAGCTAATGATAAAAGCTTTACAAGTAATAAATAAAATTTTCACAGACGAGTCTGAAAAAAGGCTTAGGATGTCTTCTGCTTGATACCAGGAAACACGGGGCATTTCTTCCGCCACAATTGTAATAGTTATATTTAAGTTAGGTTTTCAAACGATTAAACAGGAGATTAAATATAAATTTAACATTAAATATTATAATCATAAAAGTATGACCAATACAGACTTAACGGATAAATGTTATTGTACATCTCCATTCTTCTAAAACTCTAATATTTTCAGCAGATAAAAAATATTCAACACAATCTACAACGAAGACTATATACATAGTTATTCATCCCTGATCTTCCAAGTTTGACCCCAAAGGGGAAGCCCAAAAAAATTATAAAATAAAAATCATGTACATTCATAATTCATAACCAGAGGGTGGTTTTGACAGCTGAGGTAGTCCTTCCACCAAACTTAATTGTCTTCGCAGCTTAACAATATGAGCTTGCACCTAGGACATGGCAACAAAGTCAGCACAAAAATCTCCACTAACTGTTAAAAGACTAAACAATTCAATAACAGCAACTCAGTAAAACATTTAAAAAAATGCTTTCAAACGGTAAGACAGAGAGGCCCACATGTGCAACTAGAGAGTTAAGTTAGTGCTCACTACATATGCATCCAAAACAGTGTCAAACAAATAAAACATTTGGTGAAAACCACGGACTAAACCATTAGGTTTCACTATCCAATTAAAAACCTCCTAGACTTTGTGAAAAGATTATCTTGATTAGTTGCATATGAGGACTGGATCAGTGAATTTAATATATTTACTTTCGGATGGTAATCCTCATAGCACATAAAATAATATTACTTTAAGAAGAATAAACAGCATAACATAGCATAGCATCCACAAAAAAACTAATGCAGAATAAAAGCCACAGATAAATACCTAGCATAAAACTACCGAGTTCAATAGGCATGATAGAATAATTGAATAATAAACCATAACCTGCTGGCGTGCTGCTGCAAGTTTTAAGAGCTCATCCGCCTCAGAGAAGTTCAAGAACCATTGGCTTAGAGAATGATCTTTGGTGTCACCTCTCTCCTTGTCATTCATAGTATCAATTGGTACTGCATAAACCAAAATAAGGGAAAGCGCTTAAGGGAATAAGTCTTACGGGGAAAATTCTAAATGATAGTAGGAATAGGAATAACATTCAAAGGAAAGTACCGGGGCTTGGTAAATTCAAACCAGCAGGAAGCCTAGGCACATTAACAGCAGGATGATTCTGTATACGTGCAAGAAAACCATCAGAGGGTTCAGGAAAAACAATCTCATTATAAGATTCAACTACCACAGGTTTTTTCGTAGACTGGGGGCCAGATTCATCTTCTGGATATAATTTCAAATGGTGATACCTACAATATCGAAATTCATTAGCATAAATTACTCAAAATAATGCAATCGTCCAAGTACCAAATCCAAGTAAAGAGTAAGCCACCGATTTCATGTGTGAAATTTTACTCTTTCTCCTATGAAGTCTCTAAGTAAAACAAACTACTCAAGTAGCCCTAAAAGTATTAGAAATCTCATGCTAAATAGCACCTCTCATATTAAAATAACCTTCAAATTAATTCTTAAAATGTACTCAAATAGTTCGAGAACGAAATTGATGGTTTATTGAATCAGAAAAATATGAAGACCTCAAAAGAAGCAACTGAAACTCACAAATCCAACTGTTTTTCACAGGCATCACTGTGGAAATAGAGAGTGATGGCTATTTCAAATTCACCCCAACCGCTTTCTGATAACTCAAACGGTGGCGACTCCACAACTCTAGTGGGGTTATTAAAACTAGGATGTAATTGAAACACAACTCGCTTAATCACCACCCCAAGATCTTCATTCGAGGCTCCGCGTACATACACTGTCCACTTGTGTGACTGAGACCTGGTAGCAACGAAGGATTAGAGACTACAGCCAAATCCAGGGACCCAAAAAAGAAAAAAAGGACACAAACAAAGACCCAACTTACTCACTGGCCTTCCTACCAAGATAGAATGCAATGGTCCCATACACTATCGGGACACAAATTTCAACATCTTTGAGCCTCTTGTTCGCATTCTGAACCAAAAAAAGAAAAAAAAATCTTGAAGGAAAAACTCGGTACCCAAAAACCAAAAACGTGGGAAATACAAACCGAGAAGGAAAGAATCATACATAATTAGGGTTGAAGAAATTGATGATAGAAGCTGAAAAAGGGGTTACCTTCTTGTCGGAATCCTCAGATGGTATTGCGATCTTGAGGCGAGAGGGTTTAATGGCGGAGGCACCATCATCGGACAAATGCTCACCTTGTCTCTTGAGGGGTAACGGTTGAGAGTGAGACATTTGCCAATTTCAGTGTGTTGTTTTTGTTTTCCAAAATTAAGAAAGATACAAGTCAGGAGAATGAGGTTTAGGGTTTTATAGAAATTGTTGGCACTGCTACTACCCGATTCATTCCACTGGATTCTCCCTTCCTTGCTTTGATTCCTCGGCAGTTGTTCGGTTTTTTGCCTTACACTTTAAAAAAATATCTGGAATGCTGGCTCTCTGCGCGACAAAATCCAGATACTTTCATTTAATAAAACAAATCTATTTTCTTAAGTAAGGAAACAAGAAAGCTTCTCAAAAATAAAAAAGAAGACATAACTCCTTTTGGGAAAAATAAAAAATACAAGTGGAGAAGTTACTTATTCCATATTTATGATTTTGATATTATTGAAGATTTCAAGTCTATTATCATTTTATAAGTTAATTTTACAATATTGAGTTATATATAAATATAACTATTTATTATCATCATAATTAGATTTATTAAAGTTGATCTACCTCTCACAAATATTTAATGACACACTTTTTAGTATGAAAAAGGTGTCAAATTGAAGTATAAATTTATTAAAATAATTTGATATAAAAGAAATTATAAAAATATAGATTAAAATTAAAATAATTTTTTATTTTTTAATAAATAAAAAATTTATATTTTAAAATAAAAAAGCTAAATTACTTTATAAATTTAAAATTTAAAATAATTAATTAAATTTATTATTATTATTATAATATTTTTTAATTAATTATTATATTATAATATAAAATATAAACAATTTGCATAAATATAATCAATTATGTTTTTAACGTAATTAATTTTATATATTAATAGAATATTTATTACATAATCTATTATGTTTTATGTTATTAAACATAATTGAATAGGTTCAATTTTCTTTTTCTTTTTTTTTGCAAATTGTGGCAGAGGTGAAATTTTGACTTGTTTTCTTTTTTTACTACTTCCTTTCCTTTCTTCGAAACTATCTGACAAACTGGGACACTTCAACCTTTCCACCATGTTCATGCGTTTTTCTGTGTCGTTTAATGCCAAAGTTACTTGTTTCAATGTTCTAGTTTAAGGCGTTGGGTTGGCAATTGAGTTTTTTTTTGGCTGCAACGCGAGAGAAAGTGAATATACAAAGACATTGTAGTATTCATTTGACCCCACGCCCATTATTCTCACACATGGGAATTTCATCGTTGTCACATAATGAGCATGGATGATCATTTGGCTGAGGAGACCGTTAACATGTTGCTTTGCGTTCAGCTGATGTTTCACTAGTTTGGATTCATAATAATAATTTATGTGCACCTTCATACGTACGATGTGGTGGTGTCTCTCCGATAGTTTTATTAGTTAAATATTAAACTCAAAATTATCAGTTTTTCTTTTCACGAAACAAGAATTTGAGTGGTCAAGAATAATTATTTCTAATTCTAGTTATAACAATCCTAAAAAACTTAAATTTCACAAATCTATGGTAAACTATTTAGAGATATTGTAATTTTTATGTCGTGAAATAAAAATATATTTTATCTTCACAAATGGGCATCAGAGCTATAGTCAATGTAACCAATAATTTGTCACTATCCCTAATTAACAAAGACAACAAACTACAACAATTGGAGCATCTAAATGAAAGTTTTTCTTGGATCTTAAAATGCTTGGAAAGTGATTCAATAAGATTTCGAAGAACCAGAAAATACAACCGGATACTCGAAGGCCCAAAATAAAATGTTGAAAGAGAAACTATCAAAATATAATATAACTTTGTACATGTTCTATCGAGCTATTGATAAGTCAAATTTTAAAAAAGATTGTTGGTGCATCAACTTCAAAGGAAGTGTGAGACATTTTGGAAAAAGTGTTCAAGGGTGTCGATCGAGTTAAACAAATGTGTTTCCAAATTCTATGAGATAAGTCGACGACCATGAAGATGAAGGATGCAAAAGATGTATCTAGTTACATTACTTTTGTGCAAACGGTGGGCAATCAACTCAAATGCAATGGAGAAACTCTCACAAATGCAAGGATTGCGAAGAAAATTCTTTGGTCATTGACAGATGACTTTGAAAATACTGTATAGGCAGTCGAGAAGTTAAAAAATTTGGAAGAAATGATCGTTGATGATCTCGTGAGTTCTCTTGAAGCACACGAATAATGAAAGAAGAAAAAGAAACAAGAAGTCTCTGAAGAAACCTTACAAACAAAGATGATCATCAAGTAAGGTGATGTATGTACAACATAATCAAGTAAGAGGACGTGGACTCGAAGGTCACAATTTTGGCTGCAACGGAGATCGTGGTCATGAAAACAATAATGAAGACATAAGACAAATGAACCATCAAAATTGGCGTGGACGGGGTCGCAGTCGTGGAAAAGATGGTCGTTCAAATCGTCCAAAGTCCAAATGTTGAATGTTACAACTTTGAAAATATGGACACTACGCAAATGCTTGTTATGCCGATAAGAAAATGTCAATTTAGTCGAGGAAGATGAAACAAAAGATGAAGAGATTCTCATGATGGTAAATGAAGGCGTCACTCTAGATAGTGATATGGTGTGGTATTTGGAAATTGGTGCTAGTAATCATATGCGTGAGCACAAATACCTCTTTGTTGATATACAAGAGATTGAAGATGAACACGGTTTTTTTGGAGACTCAACAAGTGTTCCAGTCAAAGGACGGAGAAAAATATGTTTTCTCCAAAAGGACGAAAAAGAATGTACAATGGAAGACATTTATTATGTATCTAACTTGAAAAATAATATTCTTAATATGAGACAATTATTGAAAAAAGGTTGTTCGATTATCATGAAAGACCGAATGTTGTACTTGAAGGTAAAAAATGGACAAGTGCTCGCACACGTGGAGATGACGAAGAGTATACAAGAGAGGTGTTTGCAAGTCAATATGGAGGACAAAACATGAGTATGACATTTACAATTTGGACACTTACATGTTAGAAAATAATAAATGATCCATGGGTTACCAAACATGGACTACATCAAGAAATTTTGTGAAGGTTGTGTACTTGGTAAGCAATAAGGACAATTTTTTTTATAAAAAAAAAGAATATCGTACAAGTAGACCTTTCAAGTTGATTCATATCAACATATGTGACCCAATCACTCCCAATTATTTTAGTGAGAAGATGTATTTCATTATTTTCATTGACGAGTACATAAGAAAGACTCAAATTTACTTGTTGAAAGAAGAATAAAAAGAATTTGAGGTGTTAAAAAAATTCAAGGTGATGGTGAAGAAGACAACCAATTTATACAACAAGGCTTTATGGTCGGACAAAGGCGGAGAATACACATCAATCACTTTCACATACTATTGTGAGGGACAAGGTATCAAAAGATTTCTGACAGTACCATATTCACCTCAGCAAAAATGGTGTCGTAGAGAGAAAAAATCGAACAATTCTTGATATGGTTTGATCAATGTTGAAGACCAAAAACATGCCAAATGAATTTTGGGCAGAAGCCGTGCAATGTGCTATATATGTTCAAAACCAATGTCCACAAATTAAATTGGTGAATCAAACACCACAAGAAGCCTATTGCGATCATAAACCAAATGTATCATACCTTAAAGTGTTAGGTAGTGTGGCCTACGTGCATGTACCGATAGAAAAAGAACAAAACTTGATGATAAAAGTAAGAAATATGTGTTCATTGGGTATGACGAGAAGACAAAGACTTTTAAGTTGTTTGATCCAATTGACAAAAGGATGATTGTGAGTCGAGACATACAAGTGAATGAAGAAAGCATGTGGGACTAAAAGAACCAAATGGAGGCAAAACAAGAAGAGTCATTGAGTGCTGCACCAATAAATACTCCAATAATTTTCCTAGATCATGATGAAGAAGAAGAGTCACACCAGCCTAAGATGCGAAGCCTACAAGATCTATACGACTCAACTGATGAAGTGCATTTGATTTGCTTATTAGCAAACTTAGATAACATTACATTTGAGAAAACAGTAAGAGATAAGAAATTGAAAGCTACAATGAATGAAGAGATAAAAACAATTGAAAGAAATGAAATGTGAGCAAAATATGTTGCGACATCTTAGTATGTGTATGTCAAGCTAAGAAATTTACTAAGTGAGTTAAATTTGTAACAACTTAAGGCAATTGAAATATGATTTGACAACAAATCAGCTATTTAATTAGCAAAGATTCCGGTTCATCATTAAAAGAGTAAGTGATGCTCATTTTCATTTTATTAGAGAAAATGTGAATGGAGAAATACAAATAATGCATGTTGCAAGTCATGATCAAGTAGCTGACATTTTTTACAAAGCCTCAATCAACAATTTTGTTTGAAAATTTAAGGGAGATGATTGGAATGAAGGATCGGAAAAAACTGAGTTAAAGGGATGAACATCAGTTTTATTTTCAGCATCGGTAAACAAATGTGAATTTGAAAATTCTACTGTGAAACTATTTAGAGACATTATACTCTTTATTTGAAAATGAAGTGAAATAAAAATATATTCTTTATTCACATGGTTATGGAGTGGTTTTGATTACCTTGAGAAGTATAGGGTGTCACATTTGTGGCTTGTGGCTTCCATTATTCTTGCTTTGGCTAAATAGGGTCACCAAATTGGAATTAGGAAACTAAAACAGAAAAAATTAAAAACTGAAAACCACTCTAAATTAATCTTTTTGTTCTTTACTGTAGTTTTAGTATTTACAATATCAATCTACTTTGAGTTTTAACCATTTATGGTGTGATAGATCCATTAGTTTTAATAGGTTTTTATTAAGATAATAATAATAATAAATTATAGGCTAAACACTATTCAAATAACGTTTAAGAAAATGCTATAAACTAGTGACATAAACTCAAGTACCTAGACCCTAAAGTTAGAGAAAAATTTATATTAATAAAATAAAGTATAAGTTAGTTGAAATGACTTACCAGATGCTTGATGGTAATTAACTAGTTTATGGAGTGAGGTTAGGATCCGGTCTCAACGTATTTGCAGCAAAGAGACACCCCATTCTCATTTTTTTTTCTTCACCGTGAAAGAGCACGCTAAGTTTACATTCCAAGCACAAGTATTTTCTGTGTTCAATCTTAACAACAATAAATGGCACCAGAAAATAAAATTAAGGCATTAATGATGTTTATGGATAACCCTTGTTTAGTGCCTCTTCTGGAAGAGAGGATGGACCTTGATCAAGTTCTTTATCCAGTGAAGCTTTTCACTTTGGATGCCTCCATTGGTCAGCATAAAACGCAAAGCAACTATCTTTCACGTGCTTTGGCATTTACATGTTTGAAGCACTTAAGGCCATTACCTTACATTGTTCATTCAATGCAAGAAGTTGAGCCTCTTTCTTGTCAAGCAGTGCACTCAACTTGACATTCTCTTGCATAAGTTTCTGAACTTCAGCCTCTTTCTGCATCTTCTCACCCTCTAGTTGAGTAGTCTTTGCAACTAGCCTGCTCCACAGGAACATCAGGCAATAAGAAATGAATGTACATATCAGAGGTAGAAATGAACATTGTACATGAGAATTCAAATGAATTTTTAACTCCACCAATGGGCAAATGAGTGTATCTTCACATTTAAGGTGTGTTTGTAAAAGGAAGGGTGGTCATGAAAGGGCGTTGTTTCATTGACGGCTATGCAAACACACACCTAGTCATCAACATCCAAATGCATTTATAGATACTTGCAATTAAGGATCCACATTATAAGTATGAATTTTCAAACAGAGAATAGCAGGATAAATGCATACACAATTTATTACATATACCTATAACACCAAGTTTAATAGTATTTAGTTCTTTTGTCCCTAAGGTTCCCCAGATTATTTCAGTTATATGAATTTTTGCTTCTAAATAAGAGTCTGGGATAGATCACGGCCATCTGAATATAGAAAATCCATCTACGGCCAAAAAAAAGGATAACATTATTTTACTAAAGTAGAATACCTGATCCAATAAAAATCAATGATGGCATAAAAATGCAGCAAGAAGTGTACTGAAGCATGTAACTCAAGCAACTTGATTTAGGTCAAACATCAGGTTATTATCAAGACAAGTAATAATATTGTTGATATCAAATAATATACTTACTTTTCAAACAGCCTCTCAATAGTTCGAAATTGTTTCTCCGAAGAAAGCAAGGTTTCTCTTACTGTGATTAGACCACTAACATATGATTTCAGAGACTCAAATTCTCGCTTCACTCTAGAAAGTTCTTCTTCGTTTTCAGCAGCTCGTTCTCTCTGTCTGGTTGTTTCTTCCACCAAGTCTTCAACTCTCTGCCGCATTTCATTTAGAATACTGTTTGTATTCAAAGCAAAACGCTCCATCTCCTCTAATTTCATAGACACGTTCTCTAACTGGGAAGACTTCCGCTTAATTTCCTCCTGACTTACAATTACTTTTCCCTTTTCCATTGCAGTTTCTGACTCAGCCAAGAAAACTCTTTTGACAAGGGCTTCCATCACATCTGCAACCATCTGTACAGACTTGAGTATCTCTCCTATATAAGCTGCATCTTGTTCATCTAAGGAACCATGCTGATGGCTAATCTCCATCCAAGATTCTTCATCTGCGTCATCAAATGAAGAAAGGTCAACATTGCTGGACCAACCGGATAATGGTATCCCATTTTTGTCAACAAAGCCTACCCCCTCTAATTGTTTGATGCCACAAGCTGTATGGGCTAAATGAGGAACAGCCATGAGCCTAGCTTTTGATTTCAAGTAAGTCAACAATGTAGAAGCAGTTTTGACTCTTTGCCAAAGAACCTCCAATTCCTTCTTTGCATCTCCATCTGAACCCTGATTACAAGCCTTTACTTCTGTAAGTTCTTTCTGCAATATATCTACTTCAGATTGGCTTCGTGTATTCTCCTGCTTCCATGTTTCATGTGATTCACTCAACCGGGACTTCACATCTAACATGTCAGCATTTTCATCTGTCGCCATGCGCTGTCCAATGTTTCACAGAAATGTTAAAAACGCACTATGAAGGATATGTACTGTGATAAAAAAAAACAAGCTAATAAGGCTAATGTTTCATCTTATGAAACCTTTGGCAAAGCTCCATCAAAGAGTAATCGGAAAGATTCCAGGTATCTTAAAGTGGGGTTTGAAAGTAATTATATAACTAGAAGGATGCAGCACAGTAAGTTCAAATACATATTAAAACAAAATAAAAACAAAGCAAACAAAGGTAAATCCACTTGTGCTTTAATCAGATATATATCGGCCAATGTTCTCATTTCAAACACAAGTACCATAGATACGCCCAAGAACTTTAACATGTTTAAAAATAATGTCTCCCGGAAAGCAACAATAAGAACATGATCTATATTCTTTGCTTCTTTGAAGCTTCAGAAAGTTCATAGCATCTACCTATATCAACTAGAAGTACTAAAATATTGTAATACAAATAAAAGACAAACATCTCGATCTCATTCGTCTGATATCAAACCTCTTGGCATCAGACTTATACGTCACGCATTCCTGGTTAGCAATGGTTTATGTCTTCAACTTACAGCACACAGAAACAATCGACTCAACCTTAGACATAGACACTACACTTACGTTTGAAGCTAGATCTCGCTGACAGAAAACTTTCAAGCGGGAAAAGAAATAATAATAAACAGACAATAAATAGTGTTTCTGACACTACAAGGCAGCCCTGGAAACACAATTAACCTTAAGCAACCAGCTGTTAACTCCTGTGAGCTATATCCTCGAAAAACATTTGCCTCTCTCTCTCTCTCTCTCTCTCTCTCTCTCTCTCTCTCTCTCTCTCTCTCTCTCTCTCCTTTTTACTTAAAATTAAGTAAAGCTTGGATTTTAAGATGTAGTCAATTTAGCATAGTTTGGTGAACAAAACCAGCACCGCCCAGGATGAAAGCAGCGCATCGAATTGTTAACCAAACAAAAATGAACTAAGAAAAACAAAACTCTGAACAATTTCATGGCAGGAAAAGAATCAATACGTATTTCAGAACCAAAAGATCTCACCCCTTTCTCTACTTGAAACTGATCTTGTAGTGGAAGGGAGAAAGATCAAAATTTTACCCAATCCATAATCAAAGGAACAAAATTGAAACCGAATATCCACCAAAAAGAGCTAAAACATGAAATTGCATATTTAAAGATAACAAAAGTGATTAGAATTGTGGAATCTGGTAAAAGGGGATTAAAGTAGAATAAAACAATCAAACAAATAAGAAGGTAGGAGAAGCACCTCCTTTGACAGAAAAAGCAAGGATCGGTTGAGTGAAATGAAGATTACAGGTCTGAGTTGGATCGTTTTCTCACTAAGTCTTCCTCTCACTTCAAAAAGAAAAAGAAAGGCGATGGGAACCAAAATCTGCTGCCTGCAACACTTTGCTGCTTTACCTTTGACAGTGTTTTATTTTCTTACCTTAAAATGAAGGTAAAATAGTTTAATGTGTATATTCTATACTAAGTCATTTGATGATACAATTTCGTATAAGATATATTTCTTAGTTTTTAATAATTATTTTATAAATTATATCAACATTTTTTTATTGATTAATAACAATTTATTTCACACTCAACAATAGTTATTATTACAAACTTTAACAAAAAAATAATACGACATTTTAAATATTTTTTATAATGTATTTTGAATTTTATAATTAACAAGTTAAATTGATTGATAAATTTAATCTATAATTTTTTTTCTAAATAGTTTCTCGATTTCAAAAAAGCAATGTGGAGTTTTTGAAAATGTGATAGGGTGAACTCCTAAAAAGTATTTAAATATAAGGAAAAAAACCTGTTTACTCATATTTTTTTTATATAATATACAATTTTCTATAATACTTTTACATTTAGAGTTATTTCCTAGGTGAAATAAATATTTGTACGGAATTACTGAAATGAGTCACGCATAACATTGACATTTAATATATTAAAATAATAATGTTAAAATTTAAAAGTAATTATTCGAATATTATAAACAAAAATACTTTTCCCAAAATGTTGAGTAGCAACTTTGAAGTAACTCCGAAGTTACCAATAGCTTTGTAGTTGGTAAATTCTTGAAAAAACAAGTGGTAAATCTTTTTAAGAAATGCGTACGTAACGTGAAGGCTTAATCATAAGTATTTTGCTGATAGCTAATAGCTAACTACACCAAAACATTAGTTTGATGTCCATGCTTTGCTTAGCGAACAAACTTTGCATTTATTGATGACATAGTTGTCTGCAAACTTTGAAGATGCTGTTCTATGTTAATTGTACACACGTATTTACGTTATTTTTTTTCTCCCTCCTTCTTGTTCATTAGTAACCTTGCTACCTTATTCTTAGGCTTCATTTGTTTCGTTAATGAAAATAAGTTTAATGAAAATCAATATAGAGAAACATGTTTAGCTTAAAAAAATAGCATAAAAATAATGTTTTTTTAGTGCAGAATTAGGGATTTTTTTACTGCACATTTACCTATGACATTCTTATCCTCCAAGTAAAAATTCATATCCATTTTCATATTCAACAAGTATGATTTTTTTTTCTCTTCTTCTCATTCTTGTATCAGATATACATGTGTACTTGTTCCTTATTATTTTAAATATTAATTAAATAATTATCATATAAAATTAAATATCATAACAAAGAAAACATGATGTTATAAAGTATTCACGATAAAAAAATACTCATTTTTTCTCCAATACCAAATATCAATAAATAAATTATAATTATAATTGTATAAATATCACATGAGAGTATCAAATAACAATTATCAAATAATTACAAAAAAGAATAAAAGTAATTAAATGTATGACTTAGAAATAAGTTATGAAACTAAAGATCAAAGAAAAATCAATATAATATTTTCAAGTACCTAATAAAATTAAAGTGTTTTAGTAATTAAAAACGAAGACAAGTTCAAGGAGATGATGTGTATTAAAATGAGAAGGGACATAACAAATATGTACATATTCATCTAGTCTTCATTCCCAAATTAAAAATTTGAGTATTACTCATATTAATACACACGAAAAAAAGTTTATTTTCATCATATTTATATGAAATCCATTATTTTTTTTACATTATAATAAATGTTTCTTACCTTTTTTTTTTCACTCCCACCACTTTTGTTATCTTTTGAATGAATCAATTATATGAAATACATTGTTTTCTTATTATAATAAATGTTTTTTATCCATTTTTTTTTCACTTCCACCACTTTCTCTCTCTTTTAAATGGACTATTGAAAGGTACCTGCAATGCAACCAAGCTTTTACCATATATATTTTCCTTGTTGCTCTATGAACATTGAGTGGATATTTTTTTAATACCTAAATCTAATTTACGATTGAAAAGAATGTAACTAGTCATTTTTTTTAATCCTCTTAGTTTTCATGTGCATCTATATGGGTGGTTAAAAGACAAAGTTTTCCTTTGTTGTAACTACCCATTGTTGTCGCTGGAGTCTCTTATCTCTCTTATCGTCATTGTCTCCTTGTCGTCGTTGTCATTCTTGTATATGTGTTGTGTATGAATGAACTCACGGAAAAAAGTCTAGTGGATTGTGTAATCGAGAATACTCCCAAATCACACAATCCAAAAGTTTTTTCATGAAAAAAATTACTTTTCAATTATGCAATCCAAAAGTTTTTTGGTCATACAGAATATGATTTTCAAATTGTGCAACTAGAAAGTCAAAATAACTTTTAGATTGCACAATTCGAAAGTAAAAAAAGTTTTCAGATTGCACGATCCATAAATAAAAAAAGTTTCCAGATTGCATAATCTGAAAGTTATTTTTCAATGATAAAATGAAGATTTTCATATTTATGAGGTGTAAAAGGAAATTGCGCGGGCACAAAAGAAATTCCATGTGGAGGCCCATTATAATTTGACTTATGAAATTCCATGTGGAGGCCCATTATAATTTGACTTATGTGGCCTGTTGGAGCTTCATTTGACTTATTTGGACTTGTCTTTACAATCTTATTTTCTATGTTTGATATCATTTTTTGTTTCAATTATTTTTGTCAAAATGCAAGTCTCTCAATTTATTTTACTTAATGTAGTCCCCAATTTTCTTAAAATAACTCAATATAGTCCATATTGTTAACGTTGTTAATCTAACTAACAACATAGTGAGACATGACACCTATATATGATATTTTAAGCTTAGGTGAATTTTGTGTGACTTTTGTAATCCCTTTTAGGAAGATTGAAGATAGAAGCAAAGATCTGATTTCCAACGTTTGCAATGCATTAACTGCAAAAATGTATGTTGATCTCTTTTATTTTTCTAAAATTTGGTTGCAAAATTTTGAGTCTCTTTGATTTCCAAAAACTTGTTGTAATTAAGGATCTCAAAAAGTGTAACTAATCAAGATGTTTCTCTATTAATTATGCGGTTTCACATTTTCTACTTTGTCTTCCTCTTCTCTCTCTGCTTTCCCTTTCTTTCAAGTATCACAACACACATGTAACATTTCATCCACTAACACAAGTCTATAAATCTCACATTCCCTTCCCACATTATTCCACCATCTCTCTTCATCATACCCAAGTAACCTTAAAACACAATCCCATAAAAAAAAATCTAAATTTTGATCTTGGTTGCAGAATTTTGGTCCCTTTTTTAAAGTGGGAGGAGTGAGATGAGTCTTGCATAGTTTAACTAATACGAAAAAACAAAATTTAGAGAAGTTAAGATATCTTCTACATCTTTTCCTTGACCATCAAATCCCTAATTGTTCACTCTTACTCTTTTTTTCTCTAAGTCTTAACTTTCTCTATCAATCCCAATCCTCTCATTCGAATTTCTCATTTTCACGTGCAATTCACATGCTCTATGGTGTTTTCAATAATTTTCTTTCATGTGTCAATTTTCATCTATCACATAATCACTTTCTTTCCGATATCAACATCAATTTAACAAAAGGGATCACATCATGTCATTTTAACAAAACTGAGTACATTGAGTTGAAAACAAAGAACTATATTTATTTACAACTTTTTGGAAACCTTTATACATTAGTGATATATTAACGCATAGAATTTAAGATTAATTTTTCCATTTTTTTATTGTCCTCCATTTTTACAATGAATAGCAAAAAAAAAATTGGAACTAAAATTGTATTAAGCCTAATTTTTATGAAATTAAATATTTTCATAGTCTTGTTTAACATTATGATATTATTCTTTATCTAAAAAAAAATTGATCGTGACACGTGAGTTATTTGAACGGGCTTTGTGCATTCGGGTGATCCATCAGTTATGGATTTGATTAGTCCATCGTGGACTCATATTTATGAAATAGAACAAGTTGATCTATTTGTCTCATGTGTTTCCGATATAATAAGTTAAACAACACTAAATTTTTAATTAGAATAACTTGACAGTATATGTAGAATAAAAAATATTATTTCTTATAATAATTTTAAAAAGCATACATAAGATGATTTCTAATTAATTTATCATGCAAAAAATCTATAGTAATATGTTAAAATCAAACTCTTATTTTATTTATATAATATTTTGTTTTATTATTTTTTTATTCTTCCAATTATCACTAAGTTTTTTTTATTTTTCTTTCTATAAAAAGTATATTGGGATTTGGTAAATATATATATTTTTTTCTAGTGAGTTCACTATAAATAAATAGTAGCTAGATTATGTGTTTCTTATTCCTCTTTTTTTAGCTGTTGTGAGCATGTTTATGGTTTATCAAAATTCGTTTGATGTTTCTTCCAATAAGTGTTTTAATTATTTTTAATACAATTGATACAAAAGTATTAATGTTAATAACTTTTCTGGATTAGATTATTGTAAATGTGATTAGTGTTAAGGTTACTAAGAAGATTGAAATGAAAATGATTACGAGAAGATAACGCTTGTGCTTTATTGTTGTTATATATATAGCTTTACATAAGAAACTGTACATAAAAAAAAGTAACTTCTAACATTCTACTAACAAACTTTAAAAGATAAGAACAAAAAATAGGGATTTATTTAACTTATTAACAAATCATTAATTAATCTAAACAAATCTTCATTAAATTGAATGCTCAAAGCATTTAGTTCATATCACTCTCAATACAAATCTCTAACAAACTACATAATTTCAAGAAATCGTTCTATCTGAAAATGATTCGATCAATTCTAAACATTAGAACCACGATGTATTTTTTTTATTAATAATAATTTCACTTGACTTTTTCATGATTTCACTTCATTCTGTCAAATTATGTCATGTAAAACTTATATTTTATAGAGTTTTTTTTTTTTTAATTTCAAGAAACATCAATTCATTAACATCCTTGCTTAATTGGACATTCTCACTAAAGCTACTCAACCTTGTGACAAGAATAACATTTTGGATTGTTTTATTGAAGTTTTTTATCTCATTCATGGAACTTTAACGTACTCGTCTAATAAAATAGTCTCTATAACTAATTTTTAAAATATGTTATGTGTCAATTTTTTATCATAAATAAATTAAATTAAAATAAATATTTAAGAAATTTTTAACCGTATACAAAAGATAATCTAAAAATAGCTAAAATCATGTTCGCTAATTTTAGATACCAATTTAGATTCTAATTTAAAAATAAATTTAATTATCATTAAATAAAAATCAATTTAGTGACCAAATATATAGAAACTAAATTAACAACCAATTTTATTGAAACCAATTTAGTGGCCAAAATATATAGAAACTCATTTAGTGAACAAATATATAAATATCAAAAAATATCACTATATTGGTCTCTAAATAATATAATTTAGTATAAAATATTATTTTATTTACCTACTTACTCTTTCATATTTCATATTTATTTGTAGATTTAAGTTCACTAATTTTAAAATAAATTTATAAAATTCGTCAACTCAAAGCAATTATGTTTAGAATGCATATATGGTTAGAAGTGAACAATTTTTTCAATTTTTTTAATTTTCTTTTATGAATTATGAATGTGAACTAAGATTGTGGTAGAAACTAGAAGATAATCACATAAACCCAAGTTGAAATTATTTTACTGTCGCAATTGTTTGAAATAATTGCATTATAAGATAAGGAAATATATACTCATGAATAACATCACATATTCATCCACTTCTGCATTTCATTCCGTAAAATGTTGAGTAAAAATAAAATGAAAAATCCAATATGAAGTTACAATCGCTACCATTATTGTTCATTCAAATTCAATAAATGCTTAAGAACTAATATAGTGGCACTGCATAAAAAAATAGAGATTATGAACAAAAAGTGTATGGTGTATGTCAGGTGTATTGTTTTATAGCTTTTGAATATATTCATGCTAATTAAAAAACATGAAACCTCAACAAAAGATATATGAAACGAAACTTGTCTAGATTATTTGGCAAAATTTCAACTACACCTAAATTTGCCATGACTTCTTCATTTTCAATCTCTGCATCAGTTAAAGTTAGGGCCTTCTGTAGCTTCCTTGGAGAGAACACCTCAACCTCAGCCATGTATGTGGCTACCACTAGTCTGTGGTCTGAAAATTTGAGTTCATTCCTTCTATATCTAAGTAATCTCAATTGCAAATTTTACAAAGCAGAATCATTTATACAAAGAAAGATATTCCTAACAAGATTGTTAAGAGATTAGTCAACACACCATATTAAGTACTTTTCTAATTATTAAGAAAAAATAAGCACTTAAATCATAACTATATAAACAGACATTGATAGAATTTGAAGCAAAATCTGGGTTTGAAGCATACCATGACGGTATTCGCCTCCCAACCTTTGGATCTTCTCCGCAGTATCTCTCTGAATTAATCTCATACTTATAAGTTGGTGGGAAGTTTAATGCACCTTCTGACCATCCATGAAATACACCTTTCTCCAGTTCTTTTGTAAGTTGTCAATAAAAATACACAGTCAAAACCTTACTACTCAAGTTCATTTTTTATGCTGCTAACTTTCAACATCAATCTATCTCATGATACCAAAATAAAAAATGGCAAGGATAACTTGCTCTCACTTGAAAACATTCAGAATTGTATAGTTTATTGGAGATCTTACATCGATCAAACCCTTATGAAACTGTGGAGTTATGTAGACAATTTGTTGACCATAAATGGAAGATACCAAACCATTCCAAAACTGATAAAACGATTCTAGAAGATTGGTTTGAATTGGTGTCTTTTTTCTCTAAAAAAGTAGCCTTACATTATTATCCAATCAAACAACATTTCTATGTAATCTAAACAATCACAACGGTGGTTTGAGTTTCTAACTGTAGTTGCGGAATTTATAACAAATTCTTGAAAATACATAGAAGCACCTGAGAGTTAAGCTCTAGTATTAACAACATTCACCAAGTTTACATTATTATATGTTCATTCAACCAAACATTAACTGTAGAGTGAAGTGTGTACCCGCATTCCCCAGTTTTCAGTTTCCATTGATATGGTACATGTTATATCTTATCCTAATGTCTCTTCATTCATAAGTGGTGCCTATATTCATTATGTTCTAATTTGGGCCATTTTCATTGCAAAATTATTTGCTGAGTAATATGTGGAACCATGGTAATTGTAGGTGCACATTTTTGGGACAGGAAACTCTCCACCTAGAGTATTTACTATGCAAGTATGTCTTGTAGATTCCTAGAGATTGCAAATGAGGGAATACAACACAAAAACATAATTTAGGTTTTAAGATGAGGAAGATACATCGTGAGTAAAGTTGTGCAAAGCTTAGATTAACAAACACAAAAAATAAAAGGCAAATGGTGAGAATGAAACACGAATCGAAACTTATGATGATAAGCTTGAAGAGGTTGACCTCCTTTGGAACAAAGAAGTGTCATTGGGCGTCACAGAGTGCGTTGCCGTTGCCGAGAGTGAGAGATGAGTAGAAAAGGTTAAAGAGAGAAAGATAAACTTAAAAATTCAAACCTGCAGACTATATCCTCATATTTAAAAAAATTAAATAAATTTTAAAAAAGTATGCATATATATTTAAATTAATTCATAAATTTTTTAATTCAAATAATATTTTGAATTTATTATTAATTTAATTTTATGTTTGAATAAAAATAAAAGATTAAAATACTATTTTATATGTAATTTTTAAATTGATATTAATTATTTTAATATTATACTAAAATTAGTAAATTTATTCATATTAATTTAAAATATTTTATAAATTAAAAATTAATTTTATAAAATTAATTATTCCAAAATTAGTTCAAATAATAATTTAAGTATCTAGAAACTAAAAAAATAGTTTCTAATTTTATTATTTTTAAAGATAAAAAGTTAGTCTTTAAAATAAATTAAAAATGACTAAAAAAATGTTTTCAATTACATCTTAATAAGAATTACATCTTAATAAGAGACTAAAAAAATTGTTTTTAAAAGAAGTTTTTTTAATTTTTATTATTAACTACCAAAAATTAGTATCTAATTATATTATAATTTTTTTTATTAATAATAGATATTTTTTTAGTAATTTATAAAATAATATCTAAATTAGTTATTATAGATTTTTTTTTTCTAAATTAATCATTATTATATATTTTCTTGTAGTGATTGACAAAATTATAACTCATATTGAGTATGAAACTCATTAACTCATAATACATCTATATAATTTGATTCTTCAAAGTAGCACACAACGTAACTCTGTAGGTATTCACTTCATTTTTTTTCCACTATATTAATATATCTTGTTTTTCACCATCAACTTTTATTTTGTCAACAATAATAAAGTTATGCAAAATATTCATTTACAAACTCAACTTCTTTCGAGTGAAAACTTCAAGTCTTTTTGTAATGATTATAAATGAATATGTTTGAATTAAGAGAAATTGTTTAGACTAAAGAAAAGTGAGTTTTTGTAATGATTATAAATGAATATGTTTGGATTAAGAGAAATTGTTTAGACTGAAAAAAGTGAGTGAAAAATGAATAAGAACTTTATATTATTAGATTTGATAGATGTGATAGAAAAAAATTATATTAATTAGATAATAATAAATTATAAAGATACTCCTAATTTAACTGTAATAAAATTGAGTTTGAATTAAATTTGAAAAATGATTAATTAAGAAGTAATTAATTTCTAAAATTAGAAACAATATTTAAATTATTTTATTAATAATATTTCATAGATGGATTTAAAAAATAATTAATTTTTAAATAAAATTCTATAATTTTTTTATAAATTTAATTTATTTTTTAATATTATCTACAATAAAATAAAATTGAAATCACTAATATTTAATTAATTTGTTTCATTTTCGAATAAAAGAAACTAAGATATCTTTAATGTAGGAGTAAATTATATATATATATATATATATATATATATATATATATATATATATATATATAAATATATATATATATTTATATATATATATATTTTTTTGTGTTTTATTTTTT